>Ga0209087_1001139_pt1 | contig 15818 bp, 4 predicted proteins | sample S_130805_EF_Meta_FD_187321 | JGI IMG/M metagenome (GOLD analysis project Ga0209087, IMG submission 187321) | Freshwater microbial communities from Lake Simoncouche, Canada to study carbon cycling - S_130805_EF_MetaG (SPAdes) (version 2) | ecosystem: Environmental > Aquatic > Freshwater > Lake ... | reverse complement strand
GATATTGACTGCGGCCCCACGAAGGCCGAGCCCGATGAAAAAGGCAAGGTCAAGGGTTACATCGACCAGCAAACTGGGCTTGTTGAGTTTCAGAAGTTCTGCAAGGCTGTGGGCCTACCAAGGCCAATCCTAGTGAGTTCCGGTTATGGAATTCATGCCTACTGGCTGCTTGAAGAAACGGTATCCCGCGCAGAGTGGGAGCCACTATCGAGTCGGCTACGGGAGTTGTGTGTAGAGAAGGGTCTCATCGTTGATTCGTCGGTGTTTGAAGCATCACGAGTCCTGCGTATACCCGGTACGTTCAACTTCAAAAACGAAGAGCCAATGCCTGTAGAGGTGTTGAACTCCGATACCGTGCGCATCCCATACGCGCAGATGAAAGAGTTGCTGGGCGCACCTGACCCCAAGCCTGCAAAGCCTGACTTCATCCCAAGCTCCATGAGCCCGATGATGGAAGCGTTGATGGCGAACAAGGTCAAGCGGTTTAAAACCATAATGATGAAGTCGGCCAAGGGCGAAGGCTGCAACCAACTGATTCATTGCTTTGAGAACCAAGCAACCCTAGAGGAACCCCTGTGGCGTTCAGCCCTGTCGATTGCTGCGTTTTGCGTAGACAAAGACAGTGCGACCAAGAAGATGTCAGACCAGTATCCTGACTACGACCCTGACGAGGTTGAAGCCAAGGTGTATCACTTGCTGACCAAGGGTGGGCCACACCACTGCACTACGTTTGAAAAGCAAAACCCCGGTGGGTGCGATGGTTGTATACACAAGGGCAAGATTAAGTCCCCGATTGTGCTGGGGGTAGAGATAGAGGAAGCCGACGATGAAGACAATGAAGTGGTTGTTGAGGTTGCAGCGGGTAAGCAGGTAACCGTAAACATACCTGAGTATCCATTCCCATTCTTCCGTGGGAAAAACGGCGGGGTCTATAGACGCGCCGACGATGAGGAAGCAGACCCTACGCTGGTCTATGAGCACGATTTCTACGCGGTTAAACGTATGCGCGACCCTCAAGCGGGTGAAGTCATATTGTTTAGGCTGCACTTGCCGCACGACGGCATCAGAGAATTTTCCACCTCCACCGCATCTATATCGTCCAAGGACGAGTTGCGCAAAGCACTGGCCCAGCAAGGAGTCATGGCCCACCACAAGCAGTATGAGAACCTAGCTGTCTACGTGGTGACTTTTGTTAAGAACATGCAATACGAAAAGAAAGCAGACATTATGAGAACACAATTTGGTTGGGTAGAGAACGATAGCAAGTTCATCATGGGGGACAAAGAAATCACCAAGGACGGCACGTACTACAGCCCGCCGTCAGAAGCAACGGAGTTCTTCGCCGAGAAGATTCACGCCAAGGGTTCCTTTGAAAAATGGAAAGAAGTGTTCAACCTGTACGCCCTGCCGGGGATGGAGCCGCATGCGTTTGCTGCCCTGACTGCGTTCGGTTCGCCGCTGATGAAGTTCACGGGTTTGGATGGGGCAATCATCAACGTCATCTATGAGATGGCAGGGTCGGGGAAGTCCACCATCTTGCGTATGTGCAACAGCGTGTATGGCCAACCCAAAGAACTGATGGCGATTGAGAAGGACACGTTGAACGCCAAGATGCAGCAGCTAGGGGTGATGAACAACCTGCCCAACACCATCGACGAGATTACCAACATGACGAGCGCGGAGTTCTCCGACTTGGCCTACGGCATCAGCCACGGGCGGGGCAAGAACCGCATGCGGGGCAACGTCAACGGTCTGCGCTTGAACAACACCTCATGGAACAACATGACCTTGGCCTCGGCGAATTGCAGCTTCTACGAGAAGCTGGGTGAGTTGAAGAACACACCGGACGGTGAGTCAGTGCGGTTGCTGGAGTACAAGATTGAGCCCAATGACGTAATCGGCGTAGCTGTCGGCAAGCAGATGTTTGACCACCAACTGAACGAGAACTACGGGCATGCTGGAGAAATCTACCTCAGCTTCTTGGTCAACAACCTTGAGTACTGCCAAGACCTTGTGCGCAAAGTACAGGCCCGCATCGACAAGGAAGTCCAGTTCACCTCACGGGAACGCTTTTGGTCTGCGCAGTCGGCATGCAATATTGCCGGTGGCTTGATTGCCAAGGAGTTAGGACTGCACGACTACCACATGGGCAACGTGTACGGCTGGTTGAAGGGCATGCTGGGCGAGATGCGCATAGATGTGAAGCCCCCTAGCCTGTCCCCCATCTCCACGCTGGGTGAGTTCATCAACGGGCACATCTACAACACGCTGGTGGTCAACGGGGAGGTCGATTCCCGCAGCAACCTGTCGGCGCTGCCGACGCTGGAGCCACGAGGAGAACTGCTCATACGCTACGAACCGGATACCAAGCACCTCTACATCTCGGCCAAGCAGTTCAAAGCCTTTTGCGTCAAGCAGCAGACGGGCTACAAGGAGCTACTGAGGAAGCTGACCGACCTAGGGATTTTCCTAGAGGCTACCAACAAGCGCATGTCCAAGGGCATGAAGATTGTGTCCCCTGCTGTGCGCGTCCTGAAGTTCGACACTTCTGCCGACGAGACCCTACGGGTAGAAGCCATACTGGGCACAGATGAAAATCGAGACAGTAGCGTACAGAATTGACTGGTCCAAGTTCCGTAAGGGCTATTCATTTTTCATCCCCTGCATCGACCACAAGTCGGCGCGGGCTACGTTGGCTGTAGTCACAAAGCGGCTGAAGATAACCACCATCACCAAGGTGGTTATCGTGGATGGGGTGAAGGGCTTGCGGGTCTGGAGGACTTGAGCTACACTGACAGCGTTTGCTCCTCCTTGGAAGTGGTCCTTCCCTTACCCCCGGCTGAACACCGGGGGTTTTTTATTTCTTCCGTGCCTTCTCTTCGGCTTCTTCAGCAGCAATCCTAGACGGCATTACCACCTCAGAGAACAACCCTACGTTTTTCTTCGTAGGTACAAACCCTTGCCAAGCTATGCCGCGTTGTTCTGCGCGTTTCTTCAACGAGTCAATTATGTTCTCCGCATCAATTCCGTACGTTGGGTAGCGCGAATTAAAATCAATTATTTTGTCAAGGCTCTTATCGTAGGCGTCAAAGTTTTCTTTCCTGTACTCACGGTCTAGGTTATTCAAAAGCTGGTTGCGCTCATTTTGGATGCGCTTCTCCAAACCAATCACTTTAAAGTTTACGTATTGCGTGTTAGCCAGTAGGTCAGCCCGGAAGCCAACAGCTTGCCCAATCAGTAGCCCGGTGTTGAAGGAGTCTTTAGACAAGAGTTCCGCACCCTTGTTGTCCTTGGCCCCTTGGGTAGCTAGTTCGTGCGCGTTGACAAAGTTGCGGAACCCAGCAGGAGCCCATTTCTTCACCGCCTTAGCGTAGTCCCCTTGCATAGCAGCATCCACGCCATCGGCTACAGACAAAATCATGTTTGCTGCGGGGCCAGCTTTTTCCAAAGCTATAGCAGTTGCACTTTCTCGTATGGTAGCTGTCTCTTTGGTGTCCCGGAAAAACAAGTTGTCTAGGCTGGTGCGCCCTGCAATGTCCAGCCCGGTAACAGCGTTTGCAAGCCCACGGTCAACCAACTCAGACAGTTTGACCCCACCAATCTTAGTCCCGCCAAGCAGGTCATCTAGGCACTTGGTACGGAACCAAAATCCAAAGTCCATGTCCCGCACTTCTTCAGGCCAATCGTCATCCTTCATTTGACCCCATGCAGCGCCCAACATGCCCATAACGGTGCTGAACATTGGGAGTCCCGCAGCGCCTGCAAGGATGAACGTAGTGCCGAGCGTACCGAAGAACTTCTGCGCGGCCTCTGCCCGGTCTTTGCCGTTCATTGGGGCAACCATAGCCTTGAAGTTGGTTATCAGGAATGACGCAGTGTGCAGCGGGTACATCATAAATTGCGTCAACACCTTGCCGCCGAGCCCGTTCATAAACGCAGGGCGGGCATACTCACCGTAGTTACCTAGGGCTGCGTTGGTGTCCATAACCGCTTGGTCTACTGCGCGACTGAAATCCCCATGCTCTTTCATGTTGAGGTTGAAGGAGGCCATAAACATGGCCTCACGGGATAGACGTTCTGATGTGTTCATCAAACCACCAAACACAAGCGCATCCAAAGTGCCCTTGGCCACCTTCATACCCGGAGAGCGTAGCTTGTCGGTGGGGGTAGCCTTGTAGTTGAACACTGCGCCTGCTTGTGTAGCGGTGAACAAGTCCATACCCTCAGCAGCTTTGTACGCTCGGCGTTGCTGGGGAGTCAGCCCTTTTGCATATTCCATAGACGGCATAACCCAAGACTTGGTTCCATCCGCATTGGTTTTATGGAAGCCGACTTGGTTCCACACTTTCATCATGCCAGCAAGTTCTTTGGCTGCATCAAACGCGCCGTAGCGGGCCAACACAGGCAGGCCGGTTTGGAAGATGCTCAGCGGTTGCAGCATGGCAGACGATGCACCGCTCAGGTAGTAAATGAACGAAGCTTTGTTCAGCCCGCTGACAATATTGGAGGCTGTGGATTGCTGCTTAGGTGCTATCGCGGCATCTACGCGTTCTTTCATCTCGTTCACAAAAGGCTCAAGCTCCAACCGCCCTTCGATTGAATCTTCTGCTGCCGACAATGCGTTGCGCAACATGGGGGAGTACTTGATACGTGCCAACTGGGTTGCCATCTTGGCCGATGTGTGTGCTACGTTACGCAGTACGTCCACACGGAAGCCAGCCACACCTTTACGGTGGATAAACTGCTTACGGAACGCTTGGTCCGGCATGGTCTCCAAGAACGCTTGGTAGATGGCATCCTTCAACGCGCTATTCGCCTCGGCACTGCCTAAGTCCGTGTTGTCGATGGCGTTGAACACATCGGTAAGCATTTTGTTGCTGCCTTGGGAATACGGTTTTTCACGTAGCGCCCGGATGTCGTTACCCATCTCAAAGGTACTATCTGCTACAAGCTCGCCCAGCTTGTCATCAATGCGTTTGTTCCATTGAGTTTCAGTTTCATTAGCCCCACGCAGTAGCTGGTCGGCAGCAAACTCCCGTGCCGCATTGTCCCGCTCTGCTGCGGTCTCGGCCATGAAGAATGTGCGGGTAGCCCCAGACCCCATAGACAACCAAAAATCACCTTCGCGCACCAACGGGAAGTACGGATTGATTTTGCCGCCTTGCTCAAAGACCGCTCTGATTTTCTTCATCAGGTTGGCTTGGTCGACAAGGTTTGAAGTAGAACTAGCTACTTGGTCATCCAACAGCTTAGACAGATACTTGGACAACCCATCAAAATGGTCACGGATGCGCTTGTACACACGTTGCCCCTCGGGGCCAAGTCCTCTCCACAACGTGTCTAGTTTTTCGCTACGCTCAGCGGTATCAATAGTGCCGGGGTCTACTTCAGCAAGAGTAGCCACAGAAGTGATTTTGTCCAGCTTAGCCCGCAACGTAGGGTCGTCGCGGAAAGCCCGCTCGACTTCATTGGTCAGTTCACCGGCAGACTTGAGCAGACCGTTGGTCATACCCGCCATCTTTTGCATCAGCTTGTACGTAGCTTGAAGTTGTGGGACTTCTTTCTGCACCCAGTCAACCAAGAACGCTGTAGGAGGCAGCTTTACCATCAGCCTGCGTTGCGCAGCCGTAGCCCGGTTCCACACTTGCTTCAAGATAGGGATTACCTTGCGGGGGTCTTGCATCATCTGTGCTGCGGACACACCCTTAGCAGCCTCTTGAGCTTTGGCCGACTCTTCAAATTTGAACTCGGCTTTCTTGACCGCAAGGTCGACTTGTCTTTGGCTGCGCACAGCATCAGTGACTTCCTCTTCAGAAACGTCAAAGTCTTCGTCACCCTCTTCTTCGGTACGGCTAAAGCGGGTTTCTCCACTCATTGCGCGGTTGACGCGCTCGCCCTCCACAAAGCCACGGGCAGGGATAATGAAGTTGGCAATCAGGTCATCGTTGCTCAGCTTTATGTCAATGCCGATACGCCGCAATGCTCGACGCACAGCCGCAATAGCCCGTTGCACGATACCCATATTGGGTTTGGTAGCAGCCAAGTTAGCCAATACTTCTTCAGCGGCCTCGTTTGCATCTTTAGGGTCTTTCAGGTCAAGGCCGTACTTCTCAGCTATGGCCTGCATTTCTTTTGGAAAGTCCCGTGCAACCTGCTCCAGTATGGGTTTTAACCCTGCACCAAAAACTCCTCGTAGTCCGTAGTGCCCAAGTGCTTCATGGAGTAGTGTGTTGACGACATCTCTTGTGCTGGTCATCTGGTCGGCAAAGATGTAGACCTTGCCTTTGTAGAACACACCAGCGGGTATGCCTGTAGCCCCACGCGACAAAGCTTCACGTTCAGCCTCTTGCAACTCAGTCGGCACATCCGGGTGGTTGATGTTGTCTACCACCACCACTTCCGGGGCATTCTTCCAACGTGCTTTGATGGCCTCAATGATTGCAGTGACCTTGGCCATGCCAATAGAAGGCCGAGGCTTTTTACCCTGACGCATGAACCTAGGTTTGCTAGCCTGTGCAACGACGAAGTTGTAGGCCATTTCCAGCCCAGCTTCATGGGCTTCCGATTCAGGGTCTTTGGCCGACTCGGTAATGGTGTCCAAGTGGCGTTTTGCGTCCTTGCGGATGCCCAAAGGGAACCGAGGTGAGTCGATGATTTCCTGAAGTGCGCCAGCAATTTGCTTTTCAATGGGTGCAGTATCTACATCACCCGCACGAGCTTTGGCTGCTTCATCGCGTTCAGCAGCTTCGGCTGCGGCTACCTCTTCTGCCGTGGCCTTTTCTTCCTTAGCAATGCGGTCTTCTTCAGCTTTGCGCTTTTTCTCTTCTGCCTCAAAGTCTTTGACCTTTTTACGGTCGGCCTTTTCCTTTGCTTCTTCCGCAGCAATTTGTTCGCTAATGGACGGGCCAGTAGCTTTTGTGGGGAAAGCAGGTTTTTTGGCCCCAATGTAGCCCGCGTAGCCCGGCTCTTCGGGTGTTTCTGGCTCAATAGCAATGTCGGCCTTGGGCTCTACTACGGCTTTGGGCTTGCGCTGACGCTTGGGCTTTTCTACTACCGGAGCAGGGGCGGGCTCTTCGGCCTTGGCTTTTTCTTCCGCAGCTTTGGCTCTTGCTGCATCAAGGTCGTCAATTTGTTTAATAAGGGCATCAAACGCTTTGATGCTCTCAACGCGCTTAGCTTCTATGCTTTTTTCAGCGTCACGCCTTTTATCTGAGTCGTAGTTACCATTTTCGTCGAGTGCTAATGGTTTACCATCTTCATCCAAAACATATCCCGCACGAACACTTCCTAGCTCGATTAAGTCATCTGTATGTTTGCTTATTTCATCATGAGCTTCGTCTAACTTGTCTGTAAGTTTTCTTCTTGTTTCAAAATACTTTAGTAGGTCTGACCCCCCCTCAGCGGCTTTGTCAGCGGCTTCAAGTTTGGCTTTTATGTCAGCATATGCTTTGTCTTGCGCGTCCGCAACGGGCTCTTCAACCACGGACTCTTCCGCTACCGGAACAGGGGCAAGCTTCTCGGTGAGTTGGCGTTTCAGTTGGCCGAGTTCATCTAGACGCGTACGCTTAGTTGTACCCTTCTTAGGGAAACGTCCGTCTTTGCTGAGTAGGGTAGCCCCTTCTGTCTCAATGTCAGCAAGGTGCTTTTGAATTTCAGCCGGGTCGGTTGCAACGGCAGCGGCGGCTACATCGACTTTGACGCCTTGGGTTACAGGGGCTGCTGGTGCTTTTTGTTCTTGCGTTTCTGTTTGCTTGGCTTCAACGGTTTCAACGGCACTTGGGGTTCCTTTGGCTACGGGGGGTTTAACTACAGGGGGTGGGGTTTCTACTAGTGCACCGGGCTGTGGTACTTCTCCTGTAGCAGCGAGTCCAGCATCCGTTGCAGCAGGAACCACTCCATCTCGTGCAGGTGCTTCAGGTCTTGCGGCGGGCTCAACTCCGGGCTGGCTAACCACGCGAGTGCGTCTTCTACTTGTCGTGGGCTGAGTTCCTGTAACATCTAGTGCTCCTTGCTCTTTTGCAAGAGCGTCGTTTTCGAGTTCATCTGCAATCTGTTGGGTGGCCGCAGCATACGCCTGATTGGGCTCCATACCAACGGCAATGAGTTCTTGGGCACGGGTCTTTACAGCAGTGTCGGTTGGCCCCGCCGCCATCTTACGATTGCGCTCTTCTTCCGCAACTATTTCATCTTCAGCAAGACGGGCTGCATCCTCTTCGTTTCCAATGATTTGCGCTAACTCTTGCGTGCGTTGGGCAACCCGTTCTTGCCGAGCTTGTTGCGCTGCGGGGGGTGGCGGTGTTCCACCGGGAGGAGGTGGAGGTGTTTGGGTTCCACCGGGAGGGGGTGGGGGAGCAGTAACGGCTTCAGGGGCTTGGCGTCCTTGTAACAGACCAACAGTACTACCCATACCAAAACCACCAAGGCCCGCTTGTGCGGCAGTTGCTCCCAAGCCTTCAGTCAAGCTTTGCTCAGGGTTTACCATTCTGGCGGCTATGTTTTGCACGCCTTTACCGCCGACCTCTTCGATTATTTCGCCGGGGGTTTCTTTCACTCCGCCTACACCGGCTCCAACAATACGGCCAAACTTGTTTTTCTCACCAGCAAACGCACGCTCCATAGCCTGTGCACCGGGCAAGCGTTGAGCAAGGAAGGAAATAACTGCCCCTGTAGCACCAGCGGCTCGGGCTTTGTTGATGGTTTCTGCTGCGGCCTGTTCCGGTGGCATACCTTGGGCTATCAGTGTGTCGTACACCTTCTTGTACGTGCCAGCACCTACGTCTGTACCTTGTTGCACCGCACCAGTAGCTACTGAAGCTGCTGTGCCGCGTTTGACCGCCGACTTGGCCGCTTCCTTCATCGCCACCCCAAGCGCCTGTTCAGCGGCTTGTTTTGCTACTTCTGTAGTTGCTGTACGTGCAGCAAGCTGCAAAGCTTTAACTTCCGCAGCCAAGCCCGGCCCTGCTCCGGGTATCAAAGCAGCAATGATGGATGGGATGGAAGCAGGGGCAGTCTCAGCTAAGAAAGCGCCTAACTGCATGGGGTCAGTCCCGACCTCATAAAGCTGAGTCTTAAACGCCGCCCACTGCCCACCAGTCTTCTCGGCCTCTTGAACTTTTTTCTGAGTCTCAGCCTCACGGCGTTTCAGTTCCGCAGACTTCAGCGTTTTCGCATAGTCCTGCATCTCTTTGCCGACACCTTGCAGTCCGGTCGTAGCAAAGTCTTTGTCTTGGATTGCGCCTGTAGCCAGCCCGTACAACTGACCGGGGAATTGAGCAAGTTGCCCAAGCCCGGATATAACACCAGCCCCTGTGTCGGTAAATGCTTCGCCTATAGTACGCTCACCCTTTTTTGCGGGAGCAACGGCGGGAGCAGCGGTAGCGGCGGCAGGAACCCCACCACTTACAAGTTTTTTGACTACCCCTTGAATTACTTCAGAGCTTGTGCCATCAGGAAATTCTAAGATGCGACCATCAGCAAGTTCGGCTTGAATCGTCATAACAGCCTCACGGTATTAGTTCGCCTTTGTTGTTGAATCTTAATACAGTTCCAGCACCACCTGCGGGAGCAGGACGACCGCCCGGTGCCCCAGTGCGTTGACTTGTTCTAAAGCCTTGCTCCACACTTCTGTCAGAGTCAGCTTCCATCGTTTTCTTCCCTTCAGGGGAAGCGCGGTTGTACTCCCTATTGAGAACTAACGCCTCTCTAGCTTTTGCTTGCGCAGCTTGAATGTCTTTTGCACGGGTAATGTCCAAACCTTCCCCCGTCAAACCTGCTTTGGTTGGGCCAACGTCACTTGTTTTCCATGTACCCGCAGCTTCTCTATGCGCTTGGGCTCGGGCTTGTACTTCTGGTACACCTTTGGCTCTTAGCTCGGCGTATATTGCTTGTGCCAAAGCATCGTAACCTTTTGGTGCTCCACCACCGCCGCCACCACCTGTGGGTCGGTATGGTTTTGCAGCGGCGGCAAGAGCAGCGGCAGCGGAAGCCTGTTTCAGCAACACCTCAACTCTTTCTTTGTCACCTTCACGGATAGCTTTGGCCAGTTCAGCTTCACGGGCAAGAGCTTCTTTACCAAGACCCATGCGTTCTTTGCGGCGTTCGCTAGCAAGCTGGAACTGACCTTCGGCAGAAGCGCGTTTACGTGCTCTGGATTCTTTGAGTGTCTGACCGTAAGACGCACCAGCCGTAGCAAAACCTTTACCGACACCTCGTATAGGGTCATTACCTTCGAGGATTGCGCCCATGCCTTGTAGTGCCGCTAACCCTCTACCCTCGGACAACATATTTGCATCTTCAGTATCAAACCCTTTCAGCGTCTTTTCATAGTCGGCATAGGGGTCAGGACCCCCCATCTCTTGGGCCTGCTTGAAGTAGGCTTCGGCATCTGCCTTTTGCTCGTCACGAGTACGGCCTTTTGAAGGTTGAAACGTACTTAGCGCAGCGTTGTACCCCAATGCATTTTGAAGTGCTTGGCTGTACAGTGCAGGATTTCCCGGAGCGTAAGAACCCGGAACAGAACCGCCTTCTTCAAAAGCAACCACGCCGCCTTGGGCCATGTTGTAAGCCCCGGCAAGTCCGCTTCGCTCAGAGGCACGGGTAGCTAGTTCGAGCTTGGCTGCTTCAAGTTCGGCTGCGCTGGACGGGCGCTGGATAATCTGTTTCAGTTGCTCGTCGGTCAAGTTGTCTACCGCGTCGGCCATCTGGTTCTGGTCGTTCATTGCGTTGATTTCGCCGCCGCCAGCGTAGCTATCTACCTGCCCACCTTCGGCATACATACCCAACTGCTTTGCACCATACGCACCCATACCCAAAGCGCCAACGGTCTGCAATGTCGATGGAGGAGCCTGATAAATCTGCGCAGTGGACTGCTGACCCAACGGCAAGCCACGAACCAAGTCGGACATGAAACCGATCTGCTTGTACGGGTAGTTCTGCTGATTCAGGAAGTCTTGGTATCCAAGGTCCAGACCTCGTTGCGCCTGTTGTTGCTGCTGACCGCCGTATTGGTTCTGCAACTGATTGATAGCCACGTCTTGGGTCAAGCCCTGACGAAACTGATTTGCAGCTTGGTCGTACGCAGCTTGAGAGCCCTGCGCTTGAATTTGATTCATCTGCTGGCCAAGGTTACGCTCACGTTCCGCACGCATGATGGCATCCCGACCACCACCAAAAGCACCGGCCTGAGCAGCTTGCGCTTGCTGCTGCGTACCCATGATTCCCGACTGCCGAGCAGCCTCTTGCTTCTGTACGTCCACTACATTCTGCATGTAGGGAGACATGTAGCTGCCTATGTTTTGCTGGAACGCTTCTGGCCCGCCCGACAGGTTTGAAGCTGCCGTTTGAGCCTGCTCCTGCATGGGAGCAAACCCAGCAATCCGAGGCTGGCTGTACGTTTGGTACGGATTCTTGTTGATGTCCGTAAGGTTGGCTGCGTTGGCCAACGTGTCCTTGGCGTAGCCCTTGGCCCAGTCTGGGAGTTCAGTGGAGCTTACGGTGGTGCTAGAAGGGGTAGAACTACCCCCACCACCAAGGACTAAGCCGCCATCGGCCTTACGATACGTCGCGGAATCCCCAAGGGGCTCACCCATTGCATATAGTTGCCGACGAGAGTAGCTCATACCTTCTCCAGAATCTTTGTAAATAGCTTGTCAGTAAGCTTGTACCCGAGGTACTCAAACAGATGCGTGTTGTCCATATGGATTTTCGTGTGCATGATTATCCTATGAACGCCTTCTTTTTTAAGCACGTCTTCAGCAAACTGAAAAAGACGGATTCCTACTCGGCCCTTGCGGTGCTCCTTCTTCAAGAAATAAATATCCTCAAAGGCAGTTATACACGACCGGTAGTGCAGGTGTGGGTGCACTATAAAAATCGCGTATCCAATTAGCTCATTATCCCCTCGAACCGTAATGCAGCGCAACATCCCAGCCACATGGAGCCGCCCGTATGCCTCGTAGTCGGGCATGAGCGGGAAGTCCTTGGTAACGCACAACTCATCGTAGTGCTCAGGCAAGACCCCCTTTAGCGCCTCAATGAACTCGGCGGGGTCTTCGGTCTGATACGTTATCGTCATGCGGGCAGGTGCTTGTAGGCACGGCTATTCACCGCGACTTTGCCTTTACCCACAGACTTTTTACGCCCAGCTTGGATTCGGTCCATCATGGCGTACAGTTTACGCGCACCAGCATCCGTGGAGCCGTTGCCAATTTCAGAGACGATACGGGCCGGAATTACAAACTCACCGTCGGCCAACCGAGCAGGGCGTCCCTTACCAATAGTGGCAGGAATGGAATCGGACACACCATCACCGGGGCCCTTGAGCAGTCGACCACCGTCCGAGTACGAGCCTAGGTCGTAGGGGTTAGCCATAGCAGAGAGCCCGCCGTTGGCCATGCGTTGGTCAAACTGACCATGCTGTAGGTAACCGCCTCGAGCGTCACCGTTACCCCCACCATAACCTTCATTTGACCGTAAAGCTGCCCGTGTAGCCGCAGATTGATTGCCGAGTGAACCGCCGCCTCCGCTAACCGCCCCTCCACCATCACCACCATCACTGCTACGCCCGCCACTAGGATACCGGTTTGATAGGCTTTGGGTTTCCGCATCGTTTGCGTCCTGTACACCTTGGGGGGACTCGTTATATGCTTGTTGGGCTGCGCCTTGGCTAGTCAGTATTGGCCTTCCTTGGCCGTCAACAACAGGGAGTCCTAGCGCAGTACGCCACGCAGACCCAAGCCCACCAAAACCTGCTGCAACACCTGAAGAACCCCGATTCCCCATATTAGTCGCGGGAACTCCAGCAATGCCAAGACCATTGCTAGCATCAGAAACTGTGCCGTCAGCGTTCATTGCGTAAGTACCGATTGGGGCCCCAATATAGTTTGCGGGAACCGTGGTATTGCCGTACAACGCATTAGTAAATTGGCTTAAAGTGGTGTCATCGGGGGCGGCGGAAATTGCACCGGGTACATAGGGAGCGCGTTCAAAGTTCCCGTAATCGGAATCAACAGCATAAGGGTCTTTTGGGTTTATGGTTGGAAGAGTACCGCTAGTCAAGTCAGGGCCGTTGGGTGAAATTGGAGTATTAGTTCCAAGAGGAGAGCTAGATGTCCCAACCAAGTCAGTGCCCGTAGGTATGGTGCTTAAACTAAAAGGAATACTGGGGGCACTTTCTAAAGCTGCTTGAATAGCGGCATTTTTTTCCTCTTGAGCAGCATCTCGTTTCTCTCGCGCTTCTATATCTTTTTCATAAGGACTTTTTTCCATTGCCTCTCTAAGAGCATTTATACGCGCTGTCGTAGCTGCTGTTGTAGCTGCTGTGTTTGCTGCATTAAAAGGACCTAGGTTAAATGGGCTATCATTTAAATTACTATTGGTAAAAGGACCTAGGTTATAAGAACTACCTAAAGCAGCATCAGTTTGCGCTACGGCGGAAGGTTCACCGTTTAAAGCCGCTAGCTTGTTGCTCAAGTCATTTACTTGCGCTTGGTATTTAGCAATTGAATCTGGCGACCGCCGTTCTTCAGCCATCCGCAAAGAATCTCTAGCCTCGTTATAGTCTAGTTTTAATTGCTCCGCAGGGGTATACGTTATATTTTCCGTTGCGTAGTCAGCATCTACAGCATATGGGTCTACTGGGTTTATATTTGGAACTGCTGCGGCAGATTTTGCCTGCGAATTTAATGCCCGTTGCATATCACTACCGGCTATTGGGTTTTGTCGCACCAAAGCTGTATTTGAACTTGTTGTGGCCCCACTAGTGTAAGGAGCATCGGGGGATAGTACTCTGCCAAATACATCGCGGGTAAACGCTTTGTCGGTGTAATTTGTCCCCGCAGGGAAAAAACTATCGGGCCTATTAGATAGGTCGTTGTACAGGCCGGTTGAGTAATCAACAGTACTAGTTTGTGGGGTTGCTTGGGGCGCAGGTTCTACCCCACTAAATTGTGCGCTTGTGTATCCCGCTAGGGCTTTTGCTTGTTGCGCAGGGTCAAGGCTAGAAGGGTTCAATGTTGGAGAGTACGCAGGGGCGTATCTATCCCCCGGCTCATCGTTTTCGTTTGGAACAACAGGAGTACGCGCAAATCTAGCTGGACCGCCCGTGCTACTTTCAGGCCCCATGTATGCTTGTAGCTTGTCATAAGCAAATTTGAAAGGGGAACCAATAAGCATCGCTAAATCTTGTGCGGCGGCTGTCTTGGGGTTTTCTAGTCTAAACGCTTCTTTTTCCGCGTCGCTCATTGCCGCCCACTGGGCGCTAAAACTATTTGGGTCTTCGGGTTCACGCTCACCTCTGCCACCACCGCCGCCACGGGCGTTGAGACTCATCCTTGCTGCATATTGCTCAGGGGTTTCCGCAGGGGGTGTAGCGGAGGTGTCTGAACCGCCCCCAGATTTCCACCAGTCGTACTTGTTGGTGGGTGGGGTTGCAGCAACGCCTGAGCTAGACACTCGCTGGAGGTAGTCGGCAAAAAGCTGTTGCTGGTTCCGTGGTGCAGAAGTAATACCGCCGGTAGCCATGCGTGTAACGCCACCCTTTGCAGCGTAGTAGGGGCGGTTGTAGGTCTGTTCTACACCTTGCATGTTTGGCTTAGGCAGAGGACTGCTCCAGCCGGGGTAGTAGCTAAGTCCAGCCCTAGGTCCACGGTCAGTATCCGCAGCTTTCTGGGGCGTTTTGTTTTCGTCGGGGGTCAACATAGCTGTAGCTGTGCCAAGGGACGCAAACGGATTGGCCTTGATATAGTTCATCGCGTTGGTTCCGCTGGCCCCAGCCTTGAGTGCATCGAAACGCTGACTCATGTTCATAGTGTCCAATGACGCAGCTTGTTGGGCTGCTTGGGCCGCAGGGGTTGCCGCCGCCGCTGCTTGGGCTACTTCGGCAGGTGCTGCGCTAGCAAGAGATACATTGCCCGCTTCAGCGGCATAGCTAGGGCCCCGATACACTTCAGGGGAAGAGCCATATACAACATCTGAAGCACGAATACCGTTTGCCCCCATAGTCGGTGTCGAAACTGTAGAAGCCGCAGCAGGGGCTTCCCCGCCCATCCAACTAGTAGCTGTACCACTTTGCATAGCAGCGCCAGCGCCCATAAACGAATCGGCTAGACCCGCGCCCGTGTACGCAGAAAAACCGTTAAGTATGGCTTTTTTCATATCCCCGCCGTTGGTTGCGGCAGATGCAGCACCAACAGAAAGCGCAGCGTAGCCAGCGGGCATACCCATAGCTGCCAACCCAGCACCAGCCGCCATAGGCAACAGAGCGGACAAGAACCCAGCTTCGGGGAGTCCAGTCTGAGGGTTAATACTTAGAGAGCCGCCGTGCTGCTGCGCAAGAGCTTGCAAGCTCGCTACCTCTCCGGGGGTCATATGGACGAGCGTAGTGTCGGGCCCACGCCCATGAGCGGCTAGGTGTTTGGCGGCGATTTGTATGCTCATAGGAAGTCCTTATCCGACAGTAGTCTGCATTGTATCTTTACCCTATTTTCCAATTGGTTCCGTCTGAGTAGACGGGGACTTTGTTTGCGCCCCCGCCAGCCACGATAGAAGCAAAAACGGCTAGGGTGGCATCCGACACAAAAGCTCGTGCCCCAACCCCTGCTGTGGCTGCACTGGGAAGGGTTGCTACCGTGTAAACGGTCAAGGCCGGGATATACCCAGAAGCTGAACTAAACTGGCCTAGTATGTTGTCTATTTGATTGAAATACAACCGCAAGACGTTGTTTAGCTGATTGATGTAGTTGATGTCATATTGCACAGTAGCCGCAGGCAGGCGCGGCGCAACTACTCGATTAAGTTCGTACTCTGAAGTGACAATGTAG
>Ga0209087_1001138_pt1 | contig 15843 bp, 14 predicted proteins | sample S_130805_EF_Meta_FD_187321 | JGI IMG/M metagenome (GOLD analysis project Ga0209087, IMG submission 187321) | Freshwater microbial communities from Lake Simoncouche, Canada to study carbon cycling - S_130805_EF_MetaG (SPAdes) (version 2) | ecosystem: Environmental > Aquatic > Freshwater > Lake ... | reverse complement strand
CAAACCGCTCAGCTGCTGCCAAGGTCTGCTTCCTTTCATACTCTGGGGGAACTTGGTCTAAATTTGTTTTGGTTACCTCAATTCCATAACCCGAAATATTATTGAACCGTATTTTAAGACTCTTAATTCCCGTCCTCTCAATCTCCTTAGCCTGCAACTCCGCGATCCACTTCCGCCCCTCCCTCATTGCTATACGATATTCGTCTAGCGCGGAGTCATAGCCGTCCCGAATCATTCCCTCCTCCCTCAATGTCCCGGGAGGTTCATCCGCAACGCCCCGAGCCAGCTCGGCCACCAGCTCCTGTTCTAGATCGATCGCACGACTTAAGGAGTGATTTAAGTTACCAGGTATACCTGCGCCCCTACGTTGTAATTCAGGCAGAACCTCAAGTGTGGTTTGAAGAGCGCGGAGGTCGCGCGCATTCCCCGCCCCTCCGGATAGCCGGCCTACGATCCTAGCCAAGTCACGAACACCTTTAAGACACTCCCGAAACTCATCCAACGCCCCCACATCCTCTAAAAAGCCTGCTACAGCTTGATGCCGCTTCTCCACGTCTTTCCTTTTTCGCAAAGGTCGTATAAGGCATGACCGTAGCTCTCTTGCCCCCATCGCAGTATGAGTCTGGTCAATCGCCCGAAGAACAGAGGTGTTTACCCCATCGGAAGCTGACTCCAAAAGCTCCAGGTTTCGTTGCGTGGCGGAATCTAGTTGGAGACTTTCATCGGACCGAAACGGCTTTGGAACCTGGAGATGACCGATTCCACTCTTCAGAGTTTCCTGAATATAACGGACCAATGCTCCAGCGGCACCTAAAGCAGACCCCATTTCCTGACAACCAAATCCGTCTAAGCTTTGGACGCGAAAATGTTCACACAACAACGCCCTCCCTCCATCCACCTCCAATGTCCAATCAGGAATACGCGTAACCAGCGTCTGGGATTCTACCCAACCCGCAATTTCTTGATCCTCTTCTGCAATTAAGATTTCCGCTGGATTCGTCCTACGGATTTCATCCCGAAAGGCGACCTCGTGAATCGGCTCCGACAAACGAAAATCCCCCGTGCTTGCGTCGAGAAGAGCGATCCCCCACTTACCACTTTTACCCTCCCCCCTTCGTACGGCCGCAAGCCAACGCGGAAGCTTAGGCTCCGATACCTCCATACCCATCGCGCACCCCGGGCTCAAAATTCGGGTGACCACTCGTTCCACCATTTGACCACTCTTTGCCTCACCCACCTGATCACAGATCGCCACTCGTCGACCCGTCCCCAATACCTTCGCGATGTAACCCTCTGCCGCGTGATAGGGCAAACCACACATCGGAATTGTATTTCGCTTCGTTAAAGTCAGATTCAGCAACTTAGCCCCATCAATCGCATCCTCAAAAAAAAGCTCATAAAAGTCCCCTAACCGAAAAAACAAAAGAGCATCCTTAGGCACTTGTGCCCGTAGTCCGTGGTACTGCCTCATCATAGGGGTAGAGCCATCTGCCATACTTCCTTTCTCCCCTACTCGCCTTCCCAGCTCAATCCGCAAGGATGTGGGCTGTGCATAGCCTGAAAATCTTCTAAACTTCTTCTGTGCGAATCATTATTACCGGACTGGTCGGGCAGTATCCATTTGGAGGCGTCATCTGGGACTATCTGCAATACTTACTCGGCTTCAGGTCCCTTGGACATCAGGTTCTGTACCTTGAGGACTCCGGAGCTTGGCCTTACGACCCAGTCGCAGGAACAATCACGGATGATTGCTCTTTTGCTCTCCAATCACTCCACAAGATCTTTACCGATTTCGACTTGGCCGAATCATGGGTCTATCGGAATGGTGCAGACGGAAAGTTTCACGGAGCGGGCGAGAAAGTTGCGCGCGAGTGGCTCCGCCACGGAGATCTTCTCGTGAATGTCTCGAGCGCAGGGTGGCTGAGGGATTACGACCTCCGAGTCGGACACCGAATGTTTATCGATGGGGATCCTATGTTTTGCCAAATCGGTCTTCTGGATGGATCAAATCCTCTCTATGCAGGTCGTCTTCGGGATCACGACAGCCATTTCACTTTCGGGTTGTCCGTCGGACAACCTGATTGCCCTGTTCCCGTGGACGGAATTACTTGGCGGCCCACCGTTCAGCCTATTGCCCTCGATCAGTGGCCTGTAACCCCGGTCTCGAACGATGCCCCCTGGACAACCGTGATGAACTGGGCCAGCTATAAACCGAAGGTTTGGGAGGGTCGAACCTACGGACAAAAGAATCTTGAGTTTAACAGATTTCGAGATTTGCCCTCAAAAACCAACGTCCCCCTTCGACTCGCCATGGGACTAGGCGTAGATGGCCAACGTCCTGCTCAAGAATTGCGTCAGCTCGGTTGGGATCTGGTTGAACCTCAAGAGGTCGTTCCAGATCATTCTTCATACCGCTCCTTTCTCACCAATTCACGCGGGGAGTGGAGCGTTGCAAAGCACGGATATGTGGAGGGAAAAACCGGTTGGTTCAGCTGCAGAACGGCATGCTACTTGGCTGCTGGAAGACCTGCTGTTGTTCAGGAGACTGGCTGGAGCCATCATCTGCCATCCGATCGAGGGGTTCTTCCCTTCACAACCGTCGAGGAAGCGGTAGAAGGCCTTGCCGAAGTCACCCGCAACTACTCGGAACACGCCAAAGCCGCCCGGGAAATAGCTCTTGAGTTTTTCGATGCAAAAAAAGTATGCCAAGAGCTATTGCGACAAGTTTGATTCTCGAGAATTGAATCCAGGAAACAACTTTTCAAAACGAGAAGCAGGGCCACAAAAGGTCGCACCAGAAAAGGGAACTCCACCTGATTCAAACAAAGACCGACTCTTTCTTTGCTTCTCCGGATTTGGAGATTATCAGCGGGGGGCTCTAACCCCATTTCCCATCGCCCAAGCTAGCTGGGTTGAGCGTACAATTTTCAACTTCTGATAAATTGATTTTCTCTGATTTTTTATCGTTCCCTCGGTCGTGCCATTTTTTTTGGCTACCTCTTCTGCGGAGTATCCGCGAACCAACAGCTGGGCTACCTGCATTTCCCGTTTACTCAAAAGCTGAAGACCACGCTTAGAGTCGTTCGCGTCGAGAGCACTCTTAGCCGTCGGGGTCTGACTCAGCTTTCCATCCAAGACTTGGTTGACGCAGTTCAGCCACTCATCGGGACCGTCCCGAAAATCAAGCAACCCTTTTGCGCCCCGCTCTTTCCACCAGACCGCTGTCAGCGGGGTGAAGTTATCATCAAAAACAATCGGATCACCCGAACAGTGTTTGGGCAAAATACGACCCTCTGTTGGGGGAATACGGGTAGAAATAAATACCAGTCGAAAAGAGTAAGCGCCTAGCTCATGAGGATCCAAGATCGGGACCGTGCGACAAGGCATCTTGGACTCCAACCACTGATGAAAAAGAACCCGTATAAAACCACGATCTTCCCAAATTGCAAAATATGGAAGTTCCGCATGATTCGGAGCGGAGGATGAGATGCCACTATCCATTGTAAAAGCACCCCATATCGCTTAAGGTTGCGCTTTTATTAGCAATACTATAGATCTTCTTCATAGTTATTTGTAACGTAAAATCCACAATTATCTGTGATTTCGCTCCATTAACTGAGACTCTATCGGGCGGATGCAACAACCACTTCAATGGGATAAGTGGTACAAATAAAGTGATGAACGGAAATCGTTTTATAACCCGCCCCCTCCTGCTAATACGCGAAAAGAGCTTTTCCACTATTCATCCGTGAATACCCCCCCCTCAACACCCAACTTGTTCACCACAGCGAAAGGGGTTGTTCTAACTGCCCTCATTCAGCTTACTTTCGCCGCATCCTCCCAATGGTTGCATAATGTCTCCCCGCAATGGTCATCATCCCTTTGGCTTGGCTCAGGAGCTGCCCTAGGGTGCGTTCTTCTGGGGGGGCCAAGGATGCTTTTGGGAGTATACTTAGGACTGGTGGCCTATCATTTCCTTGTTTCGAGGTCTCTTTCCACTTCCACAGCACTTCTTTTACCCCTAGCGAATATAGCGGAAACCTCGATTGCATGGCTTCTTCTTACGAAGGTTGCCAAACGTTTTCATCTTTGGATAAGCGAGCAGCGGGATATCGTCATTTTCCTCCTTGCTGCCCCTTGGATTCCGGCGCTTACCAGCGCCCTGATCGCACAAACACTATTATCGAATTCCGGTGTTATCCCCTCCACTGATTTTAAGTGTGAAGTCATGACCTATGCTCTCGCAAACGCAGGGGGTATCATTCTCCTCACTCCACTGATTCTTGTATGGCGCAATATTCTCCAGTTTGATTGGCTTTCTCGGAAAGGCCTGCAAATAGTCGGACACACCCTTGTCGTCACGATCCTGATCAGCGCCTTTTACCTGAATGTCGCGTTTCGCGGCATCATCCTAATCCTATTGATACCCTTGGTCGTTTGGGGGGTTTGGGCTAATGGACTCAAAGGGGCAACTCTTTCGTTTTTCCTGCTTTCGTTCCTCTTTATAGTCATGAAGAACGAAAATTATTCGAAAGCCACGCAGCTATTGCTAACGACAAAATTGATTGCGAACACCACACAACACAGACATTTCGGTACTACAGATATTTTATCTCTTAATGCAAACGCAACACCCCGCACAGAAGAAGTCGGAATCCTGATCCTTTTTTGCATCACCATGTTTCCCTTAGGCCTGGCGGCAGATACTCTTCGTGCCAGCCAACAAAAAGATCGCTGGGTGATGGATTCACTGAACTCCTCTCTTTGGACGTGGACTGCTGTAACAGGTTGCGTGATCCATCAAGAGTCCGTATCGCAAAAGATTTCCAAAGAATATCCTCTTTTCAGCAAGAGGAGCAGAACGGGACAGATGAAGATTCAATCCATAGATCCCAGTATACCTGCTTATCTGTCCCACTGGGTGATCACCCATGTTTCTGCATCAGGAGAACCCCTTGAGGCAACCGGACTTCTTCACTGCCTTCGACTCGAGGAGAAGGCTGAAAAGGCGGAAGCAAGCGCAGAGATTGCTAGAATGGAAACCGCCACGATTCGCTCTAGAATCAACCCTCACCTCCTCTTCAACTGTCTCACAGGGCTACGAGCACTCATTCAACGCAACCCATCCCGCGCTCGGGATTTTATCACACTGCTCGCACGATTTCTGCGAACCGCGGTGGACTCCCAACTCAACACCCTGATTCCCATCGAACAGGAAGTAGCCCTGTGCCGTCAATATCTTGAACTTGAAAATATGCGCGGCAAGAAAACTTCATTCAAAGTAACCATCCCTGCCCAAGCTCGAAGCCTCAGAATCCCACCAATGAGTATTCAAACGCTGGTCGAAAATGCGTTGAAACATGGAAAGTACTCCTCGAAAAGAACATTATGGATTCGCATCTCAGCCAGACTGGGCACCGATGAGAAGTTGGTCGTATCGATATCTCAACCTGGAAACCTACATTCTGGCACTTCTGAGAAAGTATCAGCGGGAATCGCGCTGGTGCGACATCACTTGGCCCTGATGTATCATCAGGACGGAAGTCTCCATGTTCAGGAAAAAAGGAAGGGGGTGGTTACCGCGACGATTACCTTTCCCATCGGGAGTAACCTTGGATGAAGCGATTGAACATATTACTGATCGATGACGAACCCCTTTGCCGTCAGGATTTGCGAGACATCCTTGCCGCTTTCCCAGCTAATCTCATCGGCGAGGCAGGCACGCTGACTAAGGCAAAATCTCTCATAGAAAAATTACGCCCGAATCTCATCCTTTTGGATTTGTCCCTTGGGAGCCAGAACGGATTCGATTTTCTTCGATCATTTTCTTCACCTCCTCTTTGCATCGCAGTAACGGCCAACCCTAACCAAGGGGCAACCGCTTTCGAATTCGATTTCGTCGACTACCTCGTGAAGCCGGTCGACAAGGACCGACTGGAGCAATCCCTCAAACGCGCCGTACGCAGAATCAGCACTGCTGCGATTCAAGATACGCCATCCTTCCTCGCTGAAATTTCAAACCAAAAAGTCCTTATCCAAGGAGGTGAAATCCAACAGGTCGAAGCTATGGGCAATTACGTGATTCTGCACTCCACTAAGGGAAAAGGGATCCTCCGCTCGACGCTACGGAACACCCTGAATCCTTTTCCGAAGAATTACTTTCTGCAGCTATCGCGAAGTCGATGGGTTGCACGGGATCAGGTTTTAGGTTGGCATCGACAATCCTCGAAACTTTTTTTATCCCTGCGCGATAAAACCGAAATTCCTGTTTCTCGTCGTCACACTTCATCAGTGATCAAGTCCCTCTCGCCCCCCCCAGCGACTCAAAAGAAGCGTAACTAATTGTTTGTAAGATATATAGGAACTATCAGAATGGCTGACCATTTTCTCCCAACGGCTCGATAATATAATTTGAAAGGAAGATGCATTTTCATGATCTGGGGCTATATTCATTCAATGCATAGGTACAGCTCCCCTCTTCTCACTGCTGTAATCCTATTTGTTCAGATCAGTGGGACCCAACTCCGGTCGGAATCCCTGCGTCCTAGCGCAGGTTCTCAGGCCACTGCCATGCTGGTTCAGAAGCTTCTTCAAGATCACCACTTTGCGGGAAAACCGCTTTCCGAGGACAAGGCTAAGGACTGGATCAAGGCCTACATGGAGTCACTCGACTACAATCACGCCTTCTTTTTGGATAGCGATTTGGTTGCCTACCAAAACACCTACGCCCCACAGCTTGCTCAACTGACCCAACAGGGAAATACGAGTCCAGCTTTCGAAATCTTCGCAGGGTTCAATGAGCGAGTTCGGGATCGGCTCGCTTGGATTAAAAAGCGGCTTCTTTTGCCCTTTGACTTTGCCTCTGAGCAGACCTACGAGATCGACAGAACAAAAGTGGGTTGGCCCAAAGACTCGGTCGCAGCAGATGAACTTTGGGAGCGAAGACTAAAGTTTGACATGCTCCGCGAAAAGCTGGCCCCAAAGAATAAGTTGGCAAAAGAGAAAAAGAAATCGGATGAGGATCCCTTGGTCACGGTCACAAAACGGTACGATCGACTCGTCAAGAACCTGGAGGAGTACGATAACGAAGAAATCCTTCAACTCTACCTGTCCGCTTTAGCCGGCCTGTACGATCCACACTCTAGTTATATGAGCGCAGATACGTTGGCTGATTTTGCGATCGGAATTAAACTGGCTCTTTGCGGTATTGGAGCCGTTCTTTCATCGGAAGACGGCTACTGCGTCATTAAGGAGCTAGTCCCAGGTGGGCCCGCAGATCTGGATGGGCGCCTGAAGGTTGGGGATAAAATCATCGGAGTCGCACAAGGCGAGAATGCCTTTGACGATATTGTGGATATGAAGCTTCGTAATGCTGTGAAAAAAATCAGAGGACCCAAAAATACTCTCGTAAGGCTTCAGGTCATTCCCGCAGGTAGCAATGCAGGGGAACAACGAGAGGTCCAAATCACTCGTGACGAAGTTAAACTAGCAGCCCAACAGGCCACAGCCTCGCTTTACGATGTCCCCAAACCGGATGTGTCCTTGCCCACTCGCGAGCCTGCACCAGCACAAAATCTCCCGGAGCCGGCCTCTGAATCCTGGCTCACCCAAACACTGGCTAAATTCACAGGAAAAAAGGATCAAGAAAAGACAGCTACACCTAAATCGACGACTCAAATCCCTTCAGCCAACCCCGATTCTTGGCGAATCGGCGTCATCGACCTTCCAAGTTTCTATGGTGAGGTAGGTGGGGCTGACTCTGCTGCGAGCGGGAATGGAGCAAAACCCCGATCCACCTCTGAAGATGTGGAGACGCTCCTCAAAAAGCTAAATCAATCACAGGTCGACGGGGTCATTCTGGATCTACGCAAGAATGGGGGCGGACTACTGGATGAAGCCGTAACCCTGACAGGTCTTTTCATCGATCAAGGCCCTGTCGTCCAAGTCCGAGACAATAAAGGGACTGTAATCCAGAGAACAGATGACAATCCAGGAGCGCTTTATCAAGGTCCCCTTCTCGTGCTTACGGGGCGCCGGAGTGCCTCCGCTTCAGAAATCGCGGCAGGAGCATTACAAAACTACGGCCGAGCTTTGGTCGTTGGGGAAAAGAGCACCCACGGAAAAGGAACTGTCCAGGCCGTGGTTGAGCTTGGAAGATTTCTTAAACAAGCCAGCGAGAAAGCCCAACCCCAAGCGGGTGCCGTGAAGTTAACCATTCAAAAGTTCTACCTGCCAAATGGTCACTCCACACAAAATCGTGGTGTCATCCCCGACATCTCGATCCCCTCCCCACTCGACTACATGAAGATTGGTGAATCTGACCTTCCCAATGCCCTTCCTTGGGATGAAATCGGCCCAAGTCGATATAATGCCACTCGCCTCGACCCATCCTTAAAAGAGGTCCTAGAAGAGAAGTCCAAGGAACGCATCGCAGCCGATCGAGATATGGAGTTCCTGAAAATAGACATTGAGAAAGTTCGTGCGCGAATCGAATCCGGCAAGATATCCCTCAATGAATCGAGTCGTCTTCTGGAGAAAAAAGCGGATGACACTAGGAATGAGGAGCGAAAGAAAATCGAGGATCGTATTCATAAAAATTCCGAACCCAAGGCACGCCTTGTCATCGATGACAAAAAGGGAGTGATCCTTTCGGATAAAGACCCGAAGAAGAAAAAACCCACGTTGGAAGATTCAGCAGATGGAGAGTCTGAAGAAATTACTGACGCAGTTGATCTCGCCGAAGCATACGAATTGGGCGAGGCTCTCAAAATTATGAGGGATTGGCTTAGCTTCCAATCCACCCACAACGGAGCTACGATCGCAAAAGACCGGCCCCCTACAACCACAACGATTAAATAACTATGGCGCGCACAGGCTCAACTCAACGATTAGCTTTAGGTTCCCCTGCCCCAACCTTCTCCCTCCCAGATCCCCAAGGAAAGAGTTGGTCGCTTCAAGATTGCGCGAAGGGCAAACCTTTGGTCGTCGTTTTTGCATGCAATCACTGCCCTTATGTCATTCATGTGCGAGATGCTTTAGGACGGCTCTCAAATGAGTTTCAACCGAAAGGCATCTCTTTTGTTGCGATCAACTCAAACGACGTTGCCCAGTACCCGGATGATGCCCCCGAGAAAATGCCCTCTTTCGCCAAAGCAGGTGGATGGAACTTTCCTTACCTGATCGATTCGACTCAATCAATTGCCCATGCTTGGCATGCCGCCTGCACCCCAGATTTCTTCGTTCTCGATGGAAAAGGCATTCTTGTTTACGCCGGTCAGTTCGATTCAACGAGGCCGAAAAGCGAAGCTGTAGCCACCGGACAAGATCTACGGTCTGTGCTTGAGGCTCTTTTATCTAAACAGCCTATCCCCTCCCCGCAGATTCCGAGCCTTGGCTGCAATATTAAGTGGAAACCGGGCAACGAACCTAAAAACTAGCCTTCAACACAAAGGCGGCGTCCCTACCTCAAATGCGGAGGGAGCAGAATCAGGAAAGTTTGAGCCACAAGAAAACTTGTGATGTAAAAGAAGGCTGCCTCTTCCCAAGGCATCACTCCGGCGATTTTCCACCCCGTAATCTGCTTTTCGTCAAAGAACCAGATTCCTTTTCCGATGGCAAACCAGTCAGCCAGGCATAGATAAGTCCCGATCACAAATGTCGGCACGAAAACCTGCCACGCGTAAGCCCATAACATCGGTCCAGCTACAATCCACTGAATGAAGATTACAGGCAGAAACCAAAAAAAGAGGTGCCAAGCGTAGTGCACCCTGCGATCGCGATTGGGCCACTCTTTCAGCAGGACCCCCACGCCGATCCAAATGACAAAAAGAATGGCTAGGTGCCGCATCACCTGGGGCTCACCGATCCACCGAGGCATGGGGGCTGACGTAGGAGGCGCTACCCAGCGTAAGAATGCCCAGCTCAGCATCATGACCTCGAGGGACTGGATCACAAAAAATGCGTACTCTTCGATGGGTAGTTTTCCAATACGAAATCGGATCCGATCTGGAGGGAAATCCCAAATCCCCTTCGCGACAGCCCAATTGTCCCAAGGAGAAGTAAAGGCAATCACGATCCCCAGAATGGCGATCATGACGAATAGCACCTCCCCAGGCCAAATCCCCTTCCCAGAGGCAAAGAAAAGAAGCAGCAGAACAGGCAAATTAAAGGCTAAATGGAATCCACTATATGTCATATACCCCTATCGGTTTCCACTCTCTGAGCCCGCGGTGCAAGCCTGATGTTTCCCCCGCCCTAACTTTTCCGCTAAAACAATGGGGTGAAAGTTCTGCTCATTGCGGGTCCCACCCATGTCCCACTGGATGAGGCTCGCTCTATCATCAACCGATCTACAGGCAAAACAGGCCTTGTCATAGCTGGGTTATTTTATAAAGCAGGACATTCCCTTTCTCTTTGGCTGGGCGAAGGCACGACTCACCCTGTCCCTCCGAACCTCAATCAGAGCGCAAAATTCCACACCCTTGCCGATCTTGAAGAACTGATCGCTAAAACAGATCTATCCACCTTTGATGCAATTCTTCTGCCTGCAGCGCTTCCCGATTACGACCTATACCAAGCACTTGGCCCAGACAACAAGCCATTGACTCATAAAAAGTGGCCAGGATCTCTACCAAGGATTCAGGTTGAGCTCCGCCCCAGCTTCCGCGTCTTGCCCACCCTTCGATCCAAGGCTCCAAACGCTAAGATCATTGGCTGGAAGTGGGAGGCTGGAGTCACATTAAACGAAGCAATCCGCGCTGCACAACAGCAGTGTCTGAGCTGTAAAACAAGTGCCTCCGTACTGAACGGGCCTGCCTACGGAACGGGCTATCTCTTGATCCCCGCGGAGGGTGAAAACGTGCCCTGTGCAGATGCTCGGGCCTTGGGAGAAGCTCTCCTTCAGTTTTTTAAGGGCTAACTGCGACTACAAAACGTAAAGGATGGAGTAGAGAAAGATCCAGACCACATCCACGAAGTGCCAGTAGTATCCGGTCAGCTCTTCAAAAGTGTGGGATGGGTTGGGAGCTTGACCTGAAAACAGCTTCATCTGACGCAAGCCAGCCCGCCAAACCGCCATTAAAATTCCGAGCAAACCCAAAAATACGTGTAGTCCGTGAAATCCGGTCATGGTGAAGAAGCAAGAGCCATAGATTCCATAGGAGTTAAACCACATCCCCTCATGCTTGAGATGCATCCACTCCCATGCCTGCACACCCAAGAAAATCGTTCCGAAAAGAGCAGTAAGACCATACCCGATGAGTCCACTTCCGCCTTTTCGCATCCGAACCTCACCCCAGTGATAGGTAAGACTACTGGCGAGTAAGATCACCGTATTGACGATCATAACCAAGTTAAGAAAAGTGGGCGGCAGCTTGACCCCAATCTCAGGGGCCCCAGGGGGAGGCCAGGCTCCAGGCCCTTGGGCAATTCGCAGAACGATGTATCCCCCAATCAACCCCGCGAAAAGCATCGCCTCAGAGGCAAGGAAAACAAGCATCCCGAACTTAGGTAGGGTAAATCGGGGCCCAGCGGAGGACGTCTGAATGGGGTGAGCTGAAGAAAGCGTTGTGGTACTCATGGGAAGAATCGATTTAGGGTCGAAGCGGCTCCTTGGCGATAATGAAATAAATCCAAAATGCAGTCATCAGGAGAGACCCCGCAATCAGAATTAAAAGAATCCGGAGATTAGCCTTTCCTAGAGGAGTCATAATCAACGGGAATCTGAAACGAGAAGAATCAGAAGAAGTGGCAGATACAAAATCGAGCTGAGAAAAAGATTTCGGGCCGTTGCGAGAGAGGGCTTCCATGCAAAAAAGCCTGCAAAATAAGTGTACCCAAAACCTAGAAGGATGGCTCCAGCTCCATACAACCAACCTGCAGCCCCAAGCGCAACAGGTGCCATTGAGGCGGGCAGAAGAATGAGGCAGTATAGAACAGAAACTAATCCCGTGATCCTCCCTTGTTCATCAGTACAGGGCAGCATGCGGAACCCAGCCCGCCTATAGTCGTCCCGATAACGCCAAGCGATCGCCATAAAGTGCGGGATTTGCCAAAGAAATAAGATGGAGAAGAGGGTCCAACCCTCGAACTCAATCCGGCCCCTTCCCGCACTGAATCCAATCAGGGGCGGAATAGCTCCTGGAACAGCACCAACAAAGGTGTTGAAGGAAGTCCACCTCTTCATAGGCGTATATACAAAAAGATATAGGGCGAGTGTGGCCGCAGCTAAAAAAGCCGCAGGAGCATGGACTCCAAAGTAAAGCGTGGCTAGCCCCACCCCTGCCATTCCTGCTCCACCCACAAGTGCCTCGTCAGGGCTAATCCGACCCGCTGGAAGTGGACGATTCGCGGTTCGCTGCATTTTTGCATCCAAATCCCTCTCCAACCACTCATTCAAAACGGCGGCTGCAGCAGCCACCAAAGAGGTACCTAACAGGGTGAAAACGGTCCGCCAAATCTCCATACGCCCTGCAGATCCACAATATAAGCCGACAAGGGTGGTAAGGAGGACCAGGAGGCTAAGACGGGCCTTGGCTAGTTCAGACCAATCCTGGAGCCATGCGCGGAACACGCCCCATGAGGACCGTTCCTGTACAGCGGAAGGTGGCGACATGTTCATCGAGTCAACTCCCTCACCTTGCGAACTCGCAAAGGCCTCTTAGGCATCACCACGGGAGTTGGGCTCAAGGTAGTACGCCAAGAGGCGAAACCCAATAACCACCCAGTCACGGTTAAGCAGGCCCCAATAAGCACATGGAGTGTTGCAACTTCAGGTAAACGACCTGTCCAAAGTATCGAAACTCCAATCAAAACCTGCGTAACGGCCAGGAAGACCCAGCCAACCATTCCCCGACTCCACCAAGACGGTGTCGTTGTGGAACGCACGCTCCAGATTGCCCCAGCCAAAATCCCCACTCCTGCCAAAATTCCAATGGAGCGATGTAAAACCTGCCAAAGGATCAGAGTGGTTGTAGTCTGCGGCCAACCCAACTTTGTGCCGCGATACTGGTTGATTGTTTCAAGGACACGACTGTCCCAAAAGGCAGGCATCCACTCACCATAGATTTTAGGAAAGTCTGGAATGGATAAAAATCCAGGCCCCTCATGCCGCATCAATGCACCTAAAATCGTTTGGGTAAAAACAAGAAATGTCATGGCCCATACCATTTTGGATCGGCTTTTAGCCAAATCATCTCCTCGTCTACAATTTTTCCAAAAACCTGAAAGAACAAGAGCGAGGCTACCCGCAACAAGCAAGTAACCCTGCGCTAGGCATCCGTGGAGTAACCCCAAAACCCAAGACCCTTGAAGGACTCTTTGCCCACCGAGAACCCCCTGAACGACAACAAGGACAGAGGCTGTGATCGCAAGTTTTCTGGCCAATCCCCTTGGCTGAGTTGCAAACACCAGTCCTGTTACAAGAAGGGTGATGAAACCTACCCCAGAGGCAACCAAACGATGGGAGTGCTCGAGAAAAATGTGCAATGAGCGGGTCATTCCAGACCAAGGGTAAAGAAACATGTTGTGTCCAAAAGTTCCAGGCCAATCAGGGACTGCCATACCCGCAACACGGGTCGTTACCTGACCTCCTAGGGTGATGAGGAAAAGGATCGCACCAACCAAAAAACAGGCTGTGCGATAAGCCGCCTTACTCCAGAAACTGGCCTCCATTAGCCAACCGGGACTTTTGCGGGCGAGGACTTGGGCGCAGACGCGTCCGGATAATCAGGCTCTGTCTGCATGATGTAGTCCCTAGGGTAACCCGGAACGCTATAATCGTATGCCCCACGGTACACTTTAGGTGTTTCGGCAAAGTTTCCGTGTCCTGGAGGAGAGTCCACCGTCCACTCCAAGGTCGTGGCATGCCAAGGGTTTTTCCCAGCAGGCCTTCCGTACTTCAGGCTTCGAAAGAAGTTCCAGAAAAAGAGGAGCTGGGAAAACCCAAGTCCAATCGCCGCAAAAGTGATGAACTGGTTAATCGGTTGCAGGGAACGAAGGTGTTCGTACGCCGTTGGATCCGCAATTCTGCGCATCATTCCCCCAAGTCCAACATTGTGCATCGGGAAAAAGCAGAGATTGAAAAATACAAACGTTAAGGCGAAGTGAATTTTTCCAAGTGTTTCATCCAACATGCGCCCGAACATCTTCGGATACCACGTGTAGATGGAGGCGAAAATGGCGAAAATGCTTCCACCAAACAGAACGTAGTGAAAATGCGCCACAATGAAGTAGGTGTGATGAACAAAGATGTTCACCGGGGTCGAGGCCATAAAGATTCCGGAAAATCCGCCGATCACAAACATGGCAACAAAGGCTAAGGCGTTGAGCATGGCGGTCGTGAAGTGGATCGATCCACCCCATAGGGTTCCCAACCAGTTAAATGTTTTAATGGCGGAAGGGACTGCGATCACCATGGTCGAGACTCCAAACGCAGCGGAGAGAACAAGGTTCATTCCCGAGACAAACATATGGTGCCCCCAGACAATAAATCCGAGAAAACCGATTGCGATCATCGCAAACACCATCGCCTTGTAACCAAAGACTGGCTTGCGACTGAAGATGCTCAACACATCACTCGCCATACCCATGGCAGGAAGGATCATGATGTAGACCTCAGGATGCCCGAAAAACCAGAAAAGATGCTGCCAAAGCAAAGGCTGCCCCCCTTGAGCAGGATTAAAGAAACTTGTCCCGAAGTTCAGATCAAGAATGAGCATGGCTCCAGCCGCGGAAAGAACAGGAACCGCCAGAAGAAGAAGGAATGCGGTGATGAATAAAGCCCACACGGTGAGAGGTAGGCGGAAAAACCCCAGCCCAGGCGCCCTCATGTTTACAATTGTTGTGATGTAATTAAACGCACCCATAATCGACGCCAGGCCGTTCACAAAGATTCCAGCGGCCCAAAGGGTCTGCCCCATTTTTGTGCCATTGTAGGCAGCGACGCTGCTTAAGGGTGCATAGGATGTCCATCCACCTGCTGCTGCTCCACCTGCCACAAAAAAACCAGCCAGCATAATGAATCCAGATGCGACAAAAAACCAGTAGGACAACTCGTTGATTAAGGGAAACGCCATATCCCCTGCCCCAATTTTAAGAGGGATGAGGTAGTTTCCAAAAGCGCCGATGAGCAAAGGCATGACCACTAAAAACACCATCACGGTGGCGTGCATGGTAAAGAGCGCGTTGTAAAACTGTGGATTGATGAATGGAAGAGAGATTGGGTTTCCAACATCCCCGTTGGTCATGACTTGGGTGGACGGAAAAGCCAACTGCCAACGCAGGAGGAGCGCCAATGCCCCACCCAACAGAAGAAATGCCAACGAGGTGAAGAGGTACTGAATTCCAATAATTTTATGATCCAACGACCACAAATACTTTTTCCATCCCGTGGGCTCTTCGTGACCGTGACCATGGGATTGACCGACGTGGGTTGCAGCGATTGTGCTCATACTTTTCTCTCCTCTTATTTTTTAACTAGGGATACAGGAACCGGATTCGATTTCTCAACACTTGCCGTAGGCGCAGGAGCCTTGCTCTTGGCCCAATCTTGATAAGCCGATTCCTCGACCACAGACAACTTACCGAACATTTTGTAGTGGCCCTGTCCGCACAACTGGTTGCAGGCGAGTTGAAAATTTCCCGTCGCTTCAGCCTTGAGCCACACAAAGTCATAGACGCGCCCAGGAACCATGTCTTGATACAGGCGAAACTCGGGAACGTAAAAAGCGTGGATAACATCTTTGGAGCCCAAATAGAGCCGAACGGGACGATTGAGCGGAAAAACAATATCGTTATAGGTCGTAAAATCATCCATCCCATCGGGATCGGCAGGATCCACTCCAA
>Ga0209087_1001136_pt1 | contig 15858 bp, 24 predicted proteins | sample S_130805_EF_Meta_FD_187321 | JGI IMG/M metagenome (GOLD analysis project Ga0209087, IMG submission 187321) | Freshwater microbial communities from Lake Simoncouche, Canada to study carbon cycling - S_130805_EF_MetaG (SPAdes) (version 2) | ecosystem: Environmental > Aquatic > Freshwater > Lake ... | reverse complement strand
TTTTTGTAAAAGAAGCCGAAGAGCGCATCTACAACTCAGTTCAAATCCCATCGTTACGCAAGAACGTAACGGGTACAGTTACAGCCAGCAATAAGTATTTATCTTGCCCAAATGACTATCTATCTACGTATTCAATGGCGGTTATTGATACAGACGGCTCATACAAGTACCTACTTAATAAAGATGTTAACTTTATTCGTGAAGCCTATCCAACGCCAACATCAACTGGAACGCCTAAGTATTACGCTTTGTTTGGTTCTCAATATAGTAACGCTAATGAGTTGTCTTTTATTATGGGCCCAACTCCAGACGCTAGTTATAACGTAGAACTACATTATTTCTATTACCCAGTATCTATTGTTCAAGGTGCTATTTCTGGTAGTGGAACTATTACTGGTGGCTCGCTATATACCAATGGTACATATAACAACGTAGCTTTGTCTGGCGGGTCTGGTAATGGCGCATACGCCGACATTGTTGTTTCTGGGCAGATAGTTACTTCAGTGACTATTAAAAATAATGGTAGCTTCTACGTTATTGGCGATCAACTAAGCTGCCCTAGTTCTTCCATAGGAGGCTCAGGTTCTGGGTTTCTATATACCATTACAAGCATTGATAACACCCAAGGCACAAGCTGGCTTGGTGATAACTATGACCCCGTGCTTTTATATGGCGCAATGCGTGAAGCTATGCTGTTTATGAAGGGCGAGCAAGACCTTATCAAGTATTACGAAGATAAATACAATGAAGCCTTAATGCAGCTAAATCGCCTTGGTTCTGGTCTTGAGCGTGGTGATGCTTACAGAGATGGTCAATATAGAATTGGACAAGTTAAACCATGACAATTGCTCAAGGTCAATGCACAATCTTTAAACAGAACTGCTTAAGTGGTTTAGAGAACTTTGCCGTTGGTACCCCCTATACTTACAAAATTGCTCTTTATACTGCTTTGGCGGATTTAGGGCCTTCTACCCTTGTATACTCTACTGTTAATGAATTACCAACTGGAAGTGGATATACCGCAGGCGGGAAAAACCTTACTGTTATACCTCCCCAGACTGATGACTACACGGCCTATTTGTCTTTTAATACAGTAACTTGGAATCCAGCATCCTTTACTGTTAGGGGTGCTTTAATCTATAATAGTACAACTAATGCGGCTGTCGCGGTTTTAGATTTTGGGGCGGATAAAACCCCAACCACAAGCTTTACAATAACATTTCCTACGAATAATGCCGCAAACGCAGTAATTCGTTTTTCCAATTAAGGAGTATTTATGAGTTCTGAAATCACAAAAATGGGCGATAGCTTCGGAGCTAGTGCTTCTTATGGCGGCGGTGCAACCGAAAACGTGGGCATGGAAGGCGTATATGTAGCTACTTGCTATGACGCTAACGGCGTTGAGAAGTGGTCTGACACCATTGCAAACCTAACAACTAACGTAGGTCGTGCGTCTTTAAATGATGCTTACCTAGGGAATACAGCTGCTGGCGCTGTTGTTATGGGTTTAGGTGGTGCTAACGGTTCTGGTACGTTTACTCCTGCTTACGCCGATACCCAAGCATCTCACGCTGGCTGGTTTGAGGTTGGTGGCGCAAATGCCCCTACATACTCTGGCACACGTAAGACTCCTACCTTCGGTGCTTCTACTTCTGCTAACCCAGCGGTCAAGTCAACGTCATCTGCAGTTGTGTTCTCTATGACTGGTTCAGGTACTGTATACGGCGCATTTATTAACGTAGGTGGTTCTACAACAATTGATAACACCACAGGCACATTGTTTAGCATTGGCGCATTTACTGCTGGTTCTAAGACTGTAACTTCTGGTGACACAATCAACGTAACTTATACGCTCAGCGCTGCTGGCTAAGGAGCTTTAAATGGCTCTTGAATTAAAAGATAGGGTACTAGAAACTGCCTCGGCTCCCGGCACGGGTACTGTTACCTTGCTTGGGGCTTCGCTCGGCTATCAATCTTTTAATACTGCATTAACTAGCGGCAGTACTACTTATTACACCATTGCTGATTTGGGTGGGGCCAACTGGGAAGTAGGTATTGGTACATTTACTTCTCCAAACCAATTAGCTCGTAATACTGTTTTATCTTCATCTAGCGGTGGCGCAAAGGTTAACTTTAGTACGGGTACGCAGAACGTATTTATTACTTATCCGTCTTCTCAGGCTGTATATGAAGATGCCAGTGGAAACGTTACATTACCAGCACGGCTAACAATACCCAACGTAACCCTAGCCACCAATGCTAATACCACTAATTTAGTAGTTGGCGGCGCTTTAGGTTTTAGCGATACAGGTTTGGCTTCTAATTTTGTAGCTACACACAACGGCTACTACCAAGGGGCTATTCAGAATTTATCTAATGGTTCTTCTGCATCGGCAGAATGGATTGCGTATAACGATATTGGTACAGCAACAACAAACTTTGCTACGATGGGTATTAACTCGTCTGGTTACGTTGGCACAGGCTCTATCAATGCGCCTAACTACGCTTACTTTATTTCTGGTAGTACTAATATTGTTCTTGGTACTATTTCAAACAACAGCATTCACTTAGTAACCAACAGCTCTGCTACCGATGCAATGACTATTAACGGTGTGGGCGCAGTAGCGTTTAACGGTTCTTTTGGTACGGCTGGCGGAGTATTAACGACTAACGGCTCTGGCTCTCCTCCTGTATGGGGTTCTTCTCCAGTTGACCAAGCGTACTTTTTATCTTTTATGATGGGCTAACATGGCAACTTATTCAAATATCTCATACGTAGCCAAAAACATTGGCACCTCGGCTTCTAATATTATTCCAAGCATTGCTTCAGGAACCGTGGCTATTGCTAGCTGCATTATTTCAAATACAACTTCTGCGCCAATTACAACAACGGTGTACCTAGCTAGAGCATCTGTAAACTACTATTTGGTGTATCAGGCGACTATTCCTGTTGGCGGCTCTTTAGAGGTTATTCAAGGTAACAGGGTTGTACTAATTGCAAGCGATGCTTTGTATATTTTAAATAGCGCTGCCTCTTCTGGTGATGCTGTAGTTTCAGCTCTAACGGCGATCTAATATGGCATATGTTGGCAACAATTTAACGGTTCAGCAGTACGCACCACAGATAGCCTATTTTAATGGCAACGGGTCTACTGTCGCTTTTACTTTGCCTATTGCTGTTGTTTCTGGTGCGCAGATCATTGTTGCCATTGAAAACGTTATCCAGAATCCAAGCTCTTCTTATTCTGTATCAGGTACGACTCTAACCTTTACCTCTGCCCCACCTAGCGGAACAAACAATATCTGGGTTGAGTACACTAGCTTACAAACCAACTTTATACAGCCAGCAGCGGGTACGGTACAAACCAGCTCTTTAGCATCTAATCTTCTTGTACCCGTAGCTAATGGCGGTACTGGGGTTACAACTTCAACTGGTTCAGGAGCTAATGTTTTAGGAACAAGCCCTACACTTATAACACCGGTTTTAGGTACACCTTCTTCTGGAACTTTAACTTCATGTACTGGACTTCCTTTAACTACTGGCGTTACTGGAACTTTACCTATAGCTAATGGTGGTACAGCAACATCTACTGGTGTTGGACTATGTAGAGCATGGATAAATTTTACTGGTGGCGGTTCGGGTGCAACAATAAATAGCAGTTTTAACATTAGTTCTGTTACAAGAAACGCCGCTGGGGATTACTCTATTACTTTTACAGCCGCCATGCCTAATGCAAGTTATGCAGTTTCAGCAAGCACTTCAACGTCAACAATAACTAACGTTCTTGGGCAATTTATAAATGTATTTGGTCTATCAAGTTCTCCTTGGAATCAAGCACCAACAACAGGTGGCTTTAGAATAACTACTTTTTATAGCAGTACAGGCACTTCTTTTCAAGAACCATTATATGTTTGCCTATCAGTATTTAGTTCATAAAGATAACCTATGCCTATTTCCACAATCACAAATAACAGCGTAGATGCAACAGCAGCAATCGCTACTTCAAAGCTTGGAACAGGTGCAGTATTGCAAGTGGCATATACTTATTTTGATGGAGCAACTACAACTTCAACTGCTGGAATACCAAGTACCATAACTAATGGAAGACAAATTTTTAGCGTAAGTTTTACTCCAAAAAGCGCTACAAGCCAATTGCTTGTTCAAACAAGTGCAATTGTAATTTCAGAAGAAACAAACGCTGGAGACATAGGCTGGCTTGCTTTATGGGATGGCTCAACATTTATATGCGCCAATAGTGGTACTGCACTTTACAATCGTTTTGCATCTAATCTAAACTTGGGTTGTTACAGTCTTAATAATGCCTATACATCGGGAAGCACCTCTACAAGGACTATCCAAGTGCGAGCAGGGTACGATACAGGGACGGCTTATGTTAACGGAAATAGCTACGCTAACTACACAGGTTCGTCTGCTCGTGTTGGTATGACTATTATGGAAATTGCAGGATAACTATGCCATATATCGGACAGTCACCTACTCAATCAGCGTTTGTAACGGATACCTTTAGTGGTACTGGGTCTACAACCGTATATACAATGTCGGTGGCTCCTGCTAATACTGCTTCTGTTTTAGTAGCGGTTAGTGGTGTACTGCAAGACCCAAGCACATACTCTGTAAGCGGCACTACCTTAACATTCTCAGGCGCGCCTCCAAGCGGTACAAGTAACATCAGTGCCCGTTATCTTGGTATCCCCGCATCTGGCGTAACTACCACAGCTTATAGAACCGTAACGGAATTTACTGCTACATCTGGGCAAACAGTCTTTACTCCAGCCTCTTATACAGCAGGGTTTATTAGCGTCTACCGCAACGGCGTTCTCTTGGGTTCCGCCGACTACACTGCAACAAACGGTGTAAGCGTTACTTTAGCTACAGGGTGTACTTTAAATGACTTAGTGACGTTTGAGTCGTTCTATGTAAGTTCGGTTTTAAATGCTATCCCAGCTACTACTGGGTCTGTAACATCTACTTACTTGGCTGGGGCTTCGGTTGGAACTGCGGCTATTAACCCAACAAATATGATATATACCAACAGCAATACGTTGAGCGTAAGCTACACTACCCCAAGTAACGTCAATGCTCAGGTCGCAGGAACTTACACTATTAATACTGGGGTTGTTTTAACCGTGTCTACTGGCACACGATTTGTGGTGGTATAAGGAAAAATTATGGCTGGCACAATAGTCGCAAATACAATTAATACAGATACCGCAGGCGGTCCGTTTACTACCAATAATGCTTTTAATGGCATTGCTAAGGCTTGGTGTAATTTAAATGTTTCTACTGCAGCATCCCCCGTTATAAATGCTTCATTTAATGTAAGTTCTGTAACTTATGTAGCTACAGGAAATTGGACAATAAATTTTGTTACTGGAACTTTTACGGACGCTTTTTATGCACCTATTGGAACTTCATCAGGAGTTACTGGGGCTTGGACATTTGTAGGAGTTGGTTGTATTCCAAGCGTAGCAAACGCTACAAAAACTTCATCGGCTTGTTCTGCCCAAGTGTTATACGCTACTACTACTGCGGGTACGGCTAATGAGTTAAATTTAGCTTTTTTTAGATAAGGCAATCATGGCTGGCACATTCGTTTCTGACACAATACAAAACGGCGCTGGGGCAACAGTACCAACTACGACTGTTATTAATGGTAGTGCTAAAGCATGGATAGCCTATAACGGAACTGCTCAAACTATCCTTAGTTCTTTTAATGTTAGTTCTGTTACCTATGTGGGTGCAGGAAACTACACAATAAACTTTACTACTGCTTTTGCTAATACCAACTACGCTACTGTAATTGGCGGTGTTCCCACTGGTGCGGCTTACACTTATGCCTATATTCAAGGCAGTCCAGCAAGAACAACATCATCGGTTACTGTTGCCCAAGGTAGTGCTGGAGTTGCACTATATGATACTGCTTACATTTGCGTTGCAGTCTACGCTTAACAAGGAATAATATGTCAGTCTCTTTATACGGTAATGGTCAAACTGTTGTGCAAGTTGTAACGGTGAATAAAACAGACACGTTTTCAACTTCTTCTGGAACATATGTTCCTATAACCGGGCTGTCCGCAACTATTACGCCTTTAAGCACCTCTAATAAAATTTTAGTATTAGCGTCAGTAGCAATTACAAACGATATATTTTCTAGCTATATACAACTACTGCGCGGCAGTACAGTCCTTAATGTTGGTGATGCGGCAGGAAGCAGACCACAAGTTACTGGGGCTTTTGGTTCTTATCCAAATGGAACGCCAAACTACAATTTAGATCAAATTCCAGTTATGTATATAGACTCACCAGCTACTACTTCTGCAACAACTTACAGTTTTCAAATACGTTCATACGCAGCAGGACAAATAGCTTACGTTAATCGCACCTCGGCTGATAGAGATACATCAGGTTATGATTGGAGAACTCCGTCAAATATTGTTCTTATGGAGCTTGCATATGCTTGATTACGCACTTATTCTTTCTATTCATTACGCAGGCAAGCAATGGACACTTAACGGTGATTCCTATGGCGGTTTAACTTGGTTAGATTCTTCACCAAAACCTACACAAAACGAATTAGACGCTTTATGGGAATCTACCAAAGCCGCAGTAGCAGCAAAAAACCAAGCCGCTATAGCCGTTAAAGAATCTGCATTGGCTAAACTCTCTGCAATTGGATTAACAGAAGCTGAAATAAAAGCTTTGATTGGGTAAAATATGACACAAGCCGCCAACTTAGCCGCAGTAGGATCATACGCAGTCTCAACAGGATTGCCATTTTCTGGCGCTAGCGTAATTACTAGTGGCACCGCACAAGCCTCCACATCAGGTACAAGCATTGACTTTACTAGCATACCTAGCTGGGTTAAGCGTATTACTGTGATGTTTAATAGTGTTTCTTTAAGCGGTACTGCTATGATTAGAGTTCAACTTGGAGTTAGCGGAACACCTGAAACAACTGGATATTTATCAGGCTCAGGAGCAATTGCAGCCACAAACGCTGTAGTTTTTCAATCAAGCACTGCTGGTATTGATATGTATGGTGCCGACGTTCTTTATCGTATAAATGGAAGTTTAATATTTACCACTATGGGTAGCAATCTTTGGACTTTTATGGGGAGTACTTATAATAGCCCAACAACTTCTACTGGTTTTATTCAAACAACTTCTGGCTCTAAAACATTGGCTGGAACTTTAAATATGGTTCGCATTACATCGTCAAACGGCACAGATACTTTTGACAACGGTTCAATCAACATTCTTTACGAGTAAGGACTTTAAAATGACACAAGCAATTATTTTTACAAATGACAATGGCGGGGTATCTGTTTGCATCCCTACTGGCGAATTATCAATCCAAGCTGTTAAAGAAAAAGACACCCCTGCTGGTTCTTTAATCGTGGATACTTCTGACCTACCAAACCAATACAACGACTTCTTTGATGCTTGGGAGTTGGTAGAAGGCAAGGTAGAAGTTAGCCTAGCTAAAGCTAAAGAAGTTACCAAAAAGCGTTTACGTGCAGAGCGTGAGCCACTCTTAGCCGCCCAAGATATTCTATTCCAACGTGCCCAAGAAGCCAATGCCGACACTACTGCTATCGTTGCTGAAAAGAACCGTCTGCGTGGCATTACTGATTTAGCCGACTCCGCTACAACTTTAGAAGGCTTACGGACTATTAAGGCTTAATCATGGCACTAACACAAGTTCAACAAGGTATGGTCGGAACACAGACTAGCATACCAACAACTTATGGTTCTATTGGTTCGGGTAATGCTTCTATTATGAAGAATAGAATTATCAATGGTGCGATGGTTATTGACCAAAGGAACGCTGGTGCTGCTTGGGGAACTTCAATTAGTGGTTATTGTGTTGATAGATGGGTTTGTTTGCAGTCGGTAACTGGAAAACTGAATGGTGGGCAAAATTATAACTCTATAACACCACCTGTTGGTTTTGCGAATTACATTGGTGTTCAATCACAATCTGCTTATTCCGTTGGGGCATCTGATTATTATGTTTTTCTACAAGCAATAGAAGGTTTTAATACTGCTGATTTAGGGTGGGGTACTGCCGATGCTAAAACAATTACTTTATCTTTTCAAGTTCGTAGTTCATTAACTGGAACTTTTGGCGGTTCAGTTAGAAATTCAGCAGGGAATCGTTCTTACCCATTTAGTTACACAATTTCTTCTGCTAATACTTGGACATCAATTAGTGTAACTATTGCTGGTGATACATCAGGAACTTGGATAGGTGCAACAAACGGCATTGGAATGACTGTAAATATAGGAATGGGTGTTGGTTCAACATATAGTGCAACTGCTGGTTCATGGCAAGCTGGTGCTTATCTTTCAACCACAGGAGCAACATCCGTAGTAGGAACAAACGGAGCAACTTTTTACATTACTGGTGTTCAACTAGAAGTAGGAAGTAGTGCTACTGGATTTGAATACGAGAATTACACTTCACTTTTGCAGAAATGCCAAAGGTATTATTCAAAATCTTTCAATATAGCAACTGCCCCTGCTAATAATTCAGGAACCCCCTATACTGGTTCTACTCTTTCAATTATTACTACTACATCTTACACTCAAAACTTTACTCTACCAGTAAGCATGAGGACTGCTCCAACAGTTACTGCATATAATCCTCTTGCCGCTTCTGCTGGAACTTGGACAGTTTATTCAACTGCTGGCACACCTTCATCAGTAACGGCAAATATTTTATCTAGCTATATAACAACGGCTAATTTTTCAGGATATTTTGTAGGTTCTTTTGTGCTTGCTTATGGTGAGTGGGCTGCTTCTGCGGAGTTATAAAAATGTATAAATTCCTTAAAAATCCAATGACAAATAACAACGATGGAATACAAAGATTAAGCGATATGGCTTGCATCCCATTTGACCCTGACAACACAGACTACCAAGCATACCTAAAATGGGTAGCTGAAGGCAACACCCCAGAGGCTGCCGACTAATGTTTGGCATCTCAACCTTCGCTCAATCGCCTTTTGCTGCATTAGGAGGGGGTACTGCATTTTCAGTAAACGTAGCTGAGAGCTTTACTTTGTCGGATACTTACGCTAATTTTATGCAGTTTAGCGGGATTATTGCCGATTCTATTGCTTTAGCTGACAGTGATGGCGGAGCTACAACATTTGATTTCTTTGTTGCTAATGCTGAGAATTTCTCTTTAGACGACAATACCCAAGGCACTTGGACTACCTATGCTGCCAATGCTGAATCCTTTACCGTAACCGACACCGAAAACATACAGGTAGACTTTGGCCCTATTCAAGCCGAAACCATTACCTACACCGATGTATATACAGGCTTACAAGATGCTGTAGGGGTGGATACTGAGTCTTATACATTAACTGACGCTTTTGCGGCTAATGTGGCGTTCTTAGGGAATATTGCAGAAAACCCGTCTTTTTCAGATGCGTATGTAGGTACTGCTAGTTTTGCACAAACCGTTGCGGAATCTTTTAGTCTAACGGATCTTTACACCGCCCAAGCCGACTACACCCCCTCTATAGCTGAGCTAATGACCCTTGTGGACTCGCCAATTGCTCGTGGATGGTTTAGAATTGATGATGACCAGACGGTAACTTGGCAGGCTATAAACAATACACAGAGCATTACTTGGGCTAATATAAGCGATAACCAAACCCCAAATTGGGTAGAAATTAATAATTCACAGGATTGATGAAGGCACACTATGGCATCTACATACTCAGAATCGCTTAAACTAGAGCTTATTGGTGACGGAGACCAGTCAGGTACATGGGGGTCTACAACTAATAGAAACCTAGGAACCCTGCTAGAACAGGCAATTACCGGCGTCAAAGTCATTACTATGGTTAACGCCAACTACGTACTGACTAACTTTAACGGCGTGTCAGATGAGGCTAGAAATGCAGTTATAGTTGCGCAAGGTACCAATTCTGCAATTCGCCAAATAGTTGCCCCATTAGAACAAAAGCTATATGTAGTGTATAACAACACTTCTGGTGGATTTGCTATTACTATCGGTGCTTCTAGTGGTGCGGTAATTAGTATTCCTAATGGGGTTACTGCACAGGTTTATTGTGATGGCACAAACTTCTATTCCTCTCAAACAGGTTCTGCTGGCAATTTTAATGTTAGCGGTAATTTAACGGCCTCAGGTAATTTAGCGGTTACTGGTAATTCTACGTTTACTGGAACTTCTGCGTTTACTGGCAATGCGGCTATGGCGGGGAATTTATCAGTTACTGGAACATCTACCCTTACTGGTAATGCAACCATGGCTGGTAATTTGATTTTAAATGGCTCTACTTCTGGTGCGATAACAGTTTCTGTCCCTGCCGTAGCTGGTACAAATGCAATTACTATTCCGGCTTCTACAGGCACAGTTTTAGTTGCCGCAACTGCATTAACAGTTCCAAATACTACGGGCACAGTAATGGTTAGCGGCAATATGCCGGCGTTTAGTGCTTATTTGGGAACATCACAAACTGTAACTAGTAGCACAGCTACAAAATTACAACTTAATACTGAAGTATTTGATACGGCTAGTGCTTTTGATAGTGCAACTAACTACCGATTTACTCCTACTGTAGCGGGTTATTACCAATTAAATGGCCAAGTTTATGGCACTGCTGCAACAAGTATGGGCGCAATTTATTGTCAAATATATAAAAACGGTTCGTTATACCAATACGGCTCTGTAGAAAACATTACAGTAGGCACATCCCCCCAAGGAGTATCAGTAAACTCTTTAGTATATTTAAACGGTTCAACTGATTACGTTGAACTATGGGGAACAATAATTGGAACAGGTGACTGTTCATTTACGGCTACTACTGGTACAACAAATTGGTTTAGTGGTACTTTAATAAGGACAGCATAATGGGACAATTTACAATTTCAGGTGATACAAGCGGCACATTAACTTTAGCTGCTCCCGCCATTGCAGGTACGCCGACTATTACTTTTCCAACGGTTACAGGTAACGCCTTGGCTTCTACTGGGGTTACTTCGTCATCTAGCGCCATCGTAACTAATAAAATTGCTGTCAATATCGGTGGTACTGTTTACTACTTGTTGGCTTCTAACGTCATTACTTAAGGACTAACATGGCAACTACACTCAACGCTGGAACTACAACTGGAACGGCGCTAAACGTTGTTACCGACACTACCGGTGCAATGGCAATCCAAACTAGCGGCACAACGGCTATAGCTATTAGTTCTGCTCAAGCAGTTACATTAACAAACCCACTCCCCGCTGGTTCGGGTGGTACAGGAATAACTTCTTTGGGAACTGGTGTCGCTACATTTTTAGGCACCCCGTCTTCGGCTAACTTAGCTGCTGCGGTAACAGACGAAACAGGCACAGGTGCTTTAGTATTTGCGGGTTCTCCAACATTAACTGGAACCCCACTAGCGCCGACTGCAGCAGCAGGAACAAACACAACTCAAATTGCAACTACAGCCTTTGTGTTATCTAATGGCGCACCAACAGGCGGTTTAATTATGTGGAGTACTTCTACTGCTCCTAGTGGTTGGTTGCTATGTAATGGAGCAGCGGTTTCTCGCACGACTTATGCTGCTTTGTTTGCAGTTGTTGGAGCAACTTTTGGGGCTGGCGATGGCTCAACTACTTTTAATCTACCAAACTATGTAAATCGTTTTCCTATTGGTGTAGGTTCTACAGCCGCTTTAGCGGCTACCGGCGGTACTAATGATGCGGTTGTTGTAAGCCACACCCACACGGCAACTTCTACAGACTCAGGACACGCCCATAACTTTACTTCAACTTTTGATTTTAGAGGTGCAGGTGTTGGTAGCTTAGGCACAAGGGGTGGAGCAGAGAGTACTGGAACTAGCTACGCAAATATTACAACAACCGTTGCTACCGCTGGTGTTTCTGGTACTAACGCAAACTTACCTCCATACCTCGGTATTAACTTTATCATTAAAACTTAAAGGAAAAAAATGTTTATTATTCATTGGGCCTTTGACAAATTAGGCTATATGCCTAAGATTGATATGCAGATCGGTAAAGTTAACTTTGAACCAAAAATCCCAAACTTAGAAACGCCGACTGTAAAAAAAGCTACGACACGAACCACAAAGAAACCAGCGGTAGTTGCTAAAACAGCTCGGACAAAGAAGGCGAAATAAAGTGAACCATGGTGGATCCCTACGGCTTATCCGAAGGAGTAAAAACTCTTAGCGGCAGTCTTGATGCAAGTCGGGAGGCGAGTAAAGGACTATCCAAAAGTATTGAAGCTGCACAACACGATGCAACAGAAGTAGCCCAGAAACAAGCTAATGAACGAATCAGAGCAAGGCGAGAAGCAGAGTTTAAAAAAGAAAGAGCGTTAATCAAGGCTTTACAAGCGTGGCAACATAAGAAACAAATCTCCGATGAAGAGGCAAAACTAAAGATTGATTTTGTTAGAAAGTACGGCGCTAAAGAATGGGAAGCAGTTTTAAAAATAAAATTGGATATTGAAGGTATGCAACGCAAAGATAACGAAGAATACCAGCATGATTTAAAAGCGGTTAGGCGGGTGCAGTTTTATTGCTTTGCAGCAGCAGCCGTTATTGCGTGGTATTTAACTTGGGGTTATAAAGGATGAATATCCAAGACATTTTAAAGGCTGTATTGCCGATTGTTGTAGCGTGTTTGGCTTGGTTATTGGGTCAAGTATCAGACTTCTCTACACGCCTTACCAAAATTGAAGGACAGATGCCAGCCCTAATTACCAAGGAAAATGTACCAACTGACTCTCCGCTTTCTGCCGAGGCAAGGCATAAACTTAAAGAAGAAATTTATAAAGATATACATCAGTTACAAGTTAAAGTGCAGTTACTTGAAGAACGAGAAAAGGGAAGAAAATAATGTTTCCATTAGGCGCACTATTAGACATTGGCGGAAAGATACTTGATAAGGTCTTTCCTGATCCCGCACAGGCAGAGCAAGCCAAACTCAAACTGTTGGAGATGCAACAGAATGGCGAGTTAGCTCAAATTGCAGCAGATACTGCGGAACAGCAAGAACTTACTAAAAGACAGCAAGCTGACATGGCTTCTGACTCTACGCTATCTAAGAACATCCGCCCGATGACTTTGGTATTTATATTGATTGTCTACTCCACCTTTGCCATGATGTCCGCTTGGGATGTAGAAGTAAACAACAACTACGTAGAACTGCTCGGTCAATGGGGTATGCTCATTATGTCTTTTTACTTTGGTGGTCGTACCCTTGAGAAGATTATGGATATGAAAAGGTCAAAAGATGAGCCTAAGTAATGCCCTAACCACCCTTGGTATTGACCCTAAATGGGAAGAGCCTTTGCAGGCTGCTTTTGATAAATATGACATCAACACACCTAAGCGTCAAGCAGCGTTTATTGGTCAGTGCGCTCATGAATCTGGTAATTTTAAGACTCTTGAAGAAAATCTTAACTACAGCGCCGAGGGCCTTATGAAAACGTGGCCTTCAAGATTTCCGACTTTAGAATACGCTAACCAATACGCGCGTCAACCAGCTAAAATAGCGGGTAAGGTATACAACGGCAGACTAGGGAACACTAGCGAGGAAGAGGCTTCTAAGTATTTAGGTAGGGGCTTAATTCAATTAACGGGCAAGGAAAACTATGCAAATTGCGGAACTGCTCTTAATATTGATTTTGTTGGAAATCCTACTCTTTTAATTGAACCTAAATATGCAGCATTAAGTGCTGGCTGGTTCTGGAATAAGAAGGGCTTAAACGCCTTGGCTGATGCTCAAGAACACGGCCAAATCACCAAACGTATTAACGGCGGGCTAATTGGTTTAGATGACAGAATTGTCAAAACTACTAAAGCACTTGCAGCACTAGGATAACCTATGCCATTACAAAAACTAGTCTTTAAACCCGGTATAAACAAAGAGGGTACAAGCTACACCAACGAAGGTGGTTGGTTTGACTGCGATAAAGTACGCTTTCGTTCTGGCAATGCCGAGAAGATTGGTGGCTGGACACGCCTTTCTGATAATTCGTTTTTAGGGGTGTGCCGTGCTCTTTGGAATTGGGGTACGTTAGCTGGTGCAAACTTGTTGGGTGTTGGCACAAACATAAAATACTATATTGAAGAAGGCGGAGAATACAACGATGTAACTCCTTTTCTATTAAACAATGCGGGCACTACAACTACTACTTTAGGCGCTAACCCATTAGCCACAACAGACGGGTCAGCAAGCGTAACGGTAACGGATGCAGTTAGCGGTATTTCCCCAAGCATTGGTGACTACGTAATTATAGCTGGCGCTACTGCCGTTGGCGGTTTAGTAATTGCCGGTGAGTACAAAGTTATTAGCGTAACTAGCACATCTGTGTTTAACATTGAAGCCAATGCTCTTGCGTCATCTACTGCAACAGGCGGTGGAAGTGCTGTAACTATTCAATACGAATACCCAGTAGGCAACCCTGTATATACAACAAACACGGGCTGGGGTGCTGGTGGTTTTTCTCCAACAATTCCTGTTACTTTAGGGGTTAACCCATTTCAAGTTAATGCTAACAGCCCTACGGTAACCGTAACACAAGCAGCTCACGGGTATTTAACTACAGCTACTGCTTTTACTGTTGGAAAGCAATACAAAATTGTTTCTTTAGGTTCTACTAACTTTACTCTAATTGGTGCTTCTGCTAATACAGTCGGTACAATATTTACTGCTACCGGGGCGGGTACTGGCTCAGGCACAGCTTCCATTGTTTGGGTGGCTTTTTCTGGTGCAACTGATTTAACTTCTATTACCTCATATGCAATGTCTGGCACTCTTGGGTTTCGTACGGGTAGTTATGGTATGTACGGGCATACTGACGGCCCTTCAGTTGTTGCAACACTACTAAACAGTACGTTTGAAATTACCTACGTAAACGCAAACTCATACACAATTACGTTGCCAAACGCTAATGCGGGGTCTTTTTCTACCGGACTTACATACGTTATTACCTCAGTAGGAACTACAGACTTTACGCTTATTGGCGCTGCCTCAAATACTGTCGGCGTATCTTTTGTAGCTACTGGTCCGGGTACCGGCACAGGTACCGCTTCTATAACTGCTTTATATGGTGCTGTCAGCGGTGGTAACTTTGTTGTTGCATACCCAGAGTATGGTATCCGTCCTTGGGGTTCAGCTGCTGAAATTGGTATTGGTAATCAATTACGTTTATGGACTAACGACAACTTTGGGCAAGATTTGATTATTGCTCCTCGTGGGGGCGGTCTTTACTACTGGAAGGCCGTAGATGGAGTTACCGTTAGAGCACAGCCTTTAAGCGTCCTATCTACCAGCGAAGGATTCCAAGGCCAGTTTGTGCCAAACACAACTAATCAAGTTCTTGGTTCGGCTATTCAACGGTTTGTAGTTTGTTTTGGTTCTAACTCTTACGATTCTGCAAATTCAGAAACAGCGTTTGACCCACTATTAGTTCGTTGGTCTGACCAAGAAAACCCCTACGATTGGGTACCCGCAGCAACAAATCAATCTGGCGAGTTCCGCCTTAACATCGGTTCTTATATTGTTTGCGGACGTTCAACTCGCCAAGAAATTTTAGTTTGGACAGATGCTGCAATTTATTCTATGCAGTACTTAGGACCTCCATACGTTTGGGGCTTCCAGTTATTGCAAGATAATATTTCTATTATGGGACCAAATTCTTCCATAACAGTTAATAACATAACTTATTGGATGGGTACAGATAAGTTCTACCGCTATACAGGTCGTGTGGAAACATTAGCTTCTACGCTACGCCAGTACGTATATCAGGATATTAATCAAAATCAAAACTTCCAAGT
>Ga0209087_1001135_pt1 | contig 15859 bp, 21 predicted proteins | sample S_130805_EF_Meta_FD_187321 | JGI IMG/M metagenome (GOLD analysis project Ga0209087, IMG submission 187321) | Freshwater microbial communities from Lake Simoncouche, Canada to study carbon cycling - S_130805_EF_MetaG (SPAdes) (version 2) | ecosystem: Environmental > Aquatic > Freshwater > Lake ... | reverse complement strand
CGCGTCGTCCTCCTCCAGGTCCATCGCCGCGATCACCCGCTCGATCAGCGCCATGCCGATCAGCACGTGGCTGTCCATCACCTGCCGTTCCTCCTGGGAGAGGGGCCCTGGCTTGAGCAGGATCCGATCCGGAATGCCCAGCTTGCCCACGTCATGGAGGGCGGCGAAACGGTGGAGGTTCTGGCTGAACTCGGCGGGTCGTTCCTGTTGGTTGTCCAGCTGAAGGGCGATCAGACGGCTGAAGCGGGACACCCGCTCCATGTGGGCGGCCGTCTGCGGGTCCCGTAGCGCCGCAATCTCCAACAGAAGCCTCAAGCTGCTCTGGAGGCTGGCCACGCCGCTGAAGTGGTTGGTGATCCGGAGCAGGAGCACCTCGAGGTGGGGTTCCAGAGCCGCCATCGCCCTCGGGTCGAAGGCACCGGCCCGGGTCGAATCCAGGAAGAGAAACCCCAGCAGGCCGTCGCGGTTGAACAGCGGCAGGGTCAGGGAGGAGCGCCAGCCCTGGGCTAGCAACCAGCGGCTGTGGTCCGAGGCCGGATCCAGCTCCCGCTCGAGGTCGTTGAGCACCCGGGCCTCCCGCCCATCCCTCAGCCGGCCGAGGGAGGGAACCGTGGCGAGGACGCGCGGTTCAAAGTGGGGGTGGCTCGACCCCGTCCCGTCCTCCTGGTCCGCGGGCCCACCGTTCGAGCCCGTTTCCCCATCGGTCGCCAACAGGTCGGTGTGGGCGTCGTGGCGCACGAAGGCGATCCGGGTGATGCCCAGATCGAGGGCCTCCAGCCGCTGCAGCACGATCCGTAGCTGCTCCCGCAGCGGCAGTTGCGGATCGTGCAGGCTTGGCAGGGGGAAGGAAGGTGCCAACAACCAAAACGGCAGTCTCCGCACTCACCGTATCCCTGCCACTTTGGGTCGTTGGGGGCCTCGGTAGGGTGGAAGGATGGCGGCCGCGATTCTCGACGTTGAACACCTCACCGTGTGCCGTGATGGCACCACGGTGGTGGAGGACGTGAGCTTTTCGCTGACGCCGGAATCCGACACGGCCCTGGTGGGTCCGAACGGTGCGGGCAAGAGCAGCCTTGTGCAGTCCTTGTTGGGGATCCTGCCCCGCCGCTCCGGCACGATCCGCTTGCTTGGGCATTCCCTCGGACCCCGTGGCCAGTTGCCGGTCGCCGTGCGTGACCGCATCGCCTACCTGCCCCAGACCCTCAGCCTGCGGGGCCGCATCCCCCTCACGGTGGCTGAATTCGTGGGCCTCGGCTACGACCGGCCCGGCCTGGCCCTGCCCTGGCGTGCCGGCGGCGGCCGGGCGGCCGCGGTGCACCGCGCCCTCGGCCGCACCGACATCGTCGACTTGGCCGACCGCTTGATCAGCGAGCTCTCCACCGGCCAGCTCAAACGGGTGTTGCTGGCCTTCTGCGTGGTGCGTCCCCGCAGCCTGCTGCTACTGGATGAGGCTCAGGCTGGCCTCGACAGCCAGGCCACCGAACAGTTCCACACCCTGCTCTACGGCCTGCGTCGCAGCGAGGGCTGGACGATCCTGCAGGTCTCCCACGACCTGGAGATGGTGAGGCGCACCTGTGATGCGGTGCTCTGCCTCAACCGCAGCCTGCGCTGCTCCGGGTCTCCCGACCACGCCCTCAGCCCCCTCCAGTTGGAACGCCTCTACGGCCCGGGCTACGTGCCTTATCACCACCACCACGGCCGCGGTCCCACGCTGCCATGAGCGCTCCGCAGGTCCTGGGGGAACTGCTGCAGCTTCCCTTTCTGCAGCGCGCCCTGCTGGCCGGGCTGCTCACCGGTGCCCTGGGCGGGGTGCTCGGCAGTTTTGCGGTGCTGCGCCAGCTCTCCTTCTTCAGCGACGCCCTCGGCCATTCCGCCCTGCTGGGCATCACCGCGGGCATCCTGCTGGGCCTCAATCCCACCGTGGTGCTGGTGCCCTTTGCGGTGCTCTTCGCCCTCGGTGTCGACCGGCTGGCCAGCCGCAGCCGCCTCCCTGCCGATGCGCTGTTGAACATCGTGTATTCCTCCTCCCTCGCGCTGGCGGTGCTGGTGCTGAGCCGGGTGCGCAGCTACCGGGGCGGGATCGAACACCTGTTGTTTGGCGACATCCTCGGCGTGTCCTGGCTCGACCTCAGCTTGATCCTGCTGTTGCTCATCGGCGCCTGCACCTATCTGTTCCTCACCCGGCGCAGCCAGATCCTGCTCACCCTTGATGAGCCTCTTGCCATTTCGCGCGGGGTGGCCGCCGGCCGCCACCGGCTCCTGTTCATCGTGCTGCTGGCGGTGGTGGTGGCCATCTCGATCAAGGCGGTGGGGGTGCTGCTGATCAGCGCCTTCGTGGTGATCCCCGCCTGTGCCTCCCGGCTGGTGAGCCGCCGCTTTCCCCATTACGTGCTCCTGGCCTCGGGCCTAGGGGCCGGCTGCGCGGTGGTGGGTCTGCTGCTCTCGGCCCTGCTGGATCTCCCCTCCGGTCCCGCCGTGGTGGTGGTGCAACTGGCCGGCTTCCTGGCGGCCCTGGCGGTGGCACCCCGCGGCCAGGGCATCGGCGCCTGAGGGATCGGCCCCTTGTCGCCCGCTCAGGGATCGGCTGGCTTTGGTGAAGCCGGTGGTGGAACGAAGGGACCGCCGAAGGCGGTGGGCTGGGCGTAGAGCCAGCGCAGGGTGCTCCGGTCCCGCTCGGAGGGCACCAGCACCGGCACCGGACCGGGGGCGGTGGCCATCGCATCGCCCGGGGCATCACTGTGGCCCCAGATCCCGAAGGCATGGCCCAGTTCGTGCAGGGCCGTGGCCTGCAGCGCCTCGGCCCGTTGTCCCGGGCCGATCAGCACCTCCACCGCCGGCTCCAGCCGCCACTGGCCGGCAGACCGCTCCACCGCCGCCAGCCGCAACAGGGCCCGTCCATGGCTGGCGCGCGGCCGTCCCATTCCGTCCCGGGCCAGGGGGGGCAGCCGTCGCCAGATCCGCACCTGGGCCGCCCCGGGATCGGCCACAATGGCCAGCGGCACCAGGCTTTCCCAGCTCTGGAGGGCGGCGATCACCGCCCGCTGCCAGCGCCGCTGCACCGAATCGGCGGCAGCGTGCCCTGATGCCGTGGCGGGCAGGGCCGGCTCGATCCACACGCACCAGCGCTGGAGCCGCGGCCATCCGAGGGGGGTGGTGGCTAGCCGTTCGGCGTAACCAGGGGCTCCGGGTTGTGGAGGCGCCTGCACCAATCTGGTGGATTCCAGAAGCCTGGTCGCCAGGGCTTTGGGGCAGGTGGTGCCGGCTGGCTGGTGAAGGGCGGGTTCCTTCGGGAGGGCCACGGCCGCGGATCCCTGCAGCACAAGCCCCAGCGGTAGGAGGCAGACGGCAAGGGTGGCCGGCTTCACGCCGCCGGCAGTCCCACGCCGCGGGCCATGAGGGTAGCCATCAGGGGAATCACGGCAAAACCGGCCAGTTCCACCGTGAGCACCAGGCGCAGGCGCCCCGCGAGGGCCTCGCTCACCTTGGGGAGCTCACCCTTGCGCAGCGGGATCGCCCAGAGGATGTAGGTGATCGTGGGGTACAGCGAGAGAGCACCCACCGCCAGGTAGGTGCCCACCTTCCACCAGAAGAGGGGATTGGAGGTGTAGAAGTCTGTTCCCTGGCCGAAGTGCAGCACCCTGGCGATGCCGCTCAGCAGCAGGGTGAGGGCGGCGATGCCGTAAACCACATCCACCACCACCATCGTGATCGCGGTGCGGCGGTCGGGATCGGCCCGGATCAGGAAGCGCTCCAGCAACAGGGCGCCAAAGCACAGCATGAAGCTGAGGTAATGGCCGTAGGCCACCGCCGCGCTGCTGAGCACCGGTGTGGGGATGGCGGCGATGGCAACCATGCGCGGATCTTCGGGGTGGTCAGGGCCGCCAGACGGTAGCGGGTCGAGGCGGCGGGCCGCTGCCGCGCCACTAGGCGGCAGGGGAAAAAGGGAGGGAATCGGGAGTAAAAATGACGGCAATCTGAAGCTTTTGTTTCCTTCTCCTCACCGCCAGATTTTCTCCATGAATCCGAAGCAAAATGGAAGGGAAACAAAACCGTTTCCAAACTTGGAAGCCTTTCTGCTGGTTGATTGAATCGGGCTAAAAAAGCCTAGCTTCTATGAAGTGTTTAAAGGCCCATGGCGAGTTCTCTGAGTGCCTTTCTCGGTGAGATCGGTCGCCACCAGCTCCTCACCCCTGAGCAGGAGCTCACCCTGGGTCGCAAGGTGCAGGCGATGGTGAGCCTGCAGGAACGTTGCAGCCTCGCCGGCGGCAGTGGTCCGGCCTGCGAGTACGACGATCTTGAGCGGCGCACCCTGCGCACCGGCGAGCGGGCCAAGCAGCAGATGATCACGGCCAACCTGCGCTTGGTGGTGAATCTGGCCAAGCGCTATCAGGGCAAGGGGCTGGACCTGCTCGATCTGATTCAGGAGGGCACGATCGGCCTCACCCGTGCCGTGGAGAAGTACGACCCCACCCGCGGCCACCGCTTCAGCACCTACGCCTATTGGTGGATTCGCCAGGGCCTCAACCGGGCCCTCTCGACCCAGAGCCGCACGATCCGGATCCCCGTGAACGTGAACGAGAAGCTCACCCGCCTGCGGGCCGCCAAGGCGCGCCATCTCCAGGCCAACGGCATCGCTCCGAGTTCCGCCGAGCTGGCCCGCGCCCTGGAGGTGCCCGTTCAAGAGGTGGAGGAACTGCTGGCCTGCGAGCTGCGCAGCGTGACCGTGAGCCTCCAGGGCGCGGTGCGCTCCAAGGCCGATCCCTCCGAACTCGTGGATGTGCTGGCCAGCGAGGAGATGCCGCCGATGGAGCGGGCCGAGCTCGCCGAACGCAGCGCCTCGGTGTGGCTGCTGCTGGAGCGGGCCAACCTCACCCCCAAGGAGCGCACGGTGGTGATGCTGCGCTTCGGGCTCGATGGCACCAATGAATGGCGCACCCTCGCCGAGGTGGCCCGCCAGCTCTCCTGCAGCCGCGAATATTGCCGCCAGGTGGTGCAGCGGGCCCTGCGCAAACTTCGCCGGGCGGGCGAGGAAAGCGGCCTGGTGGAGGTTTGAAGGGGCGGCCCCGCCCCCGCAGGGTGAGGGAACCGTCCCTGCCTGGGGGGGCAACCGGTCTGGGCAGGGCCGGTCGGCTCCCGGAGACTTGATTTGTTGTCGCCCCCGTGGCGCGCCCCCTGAGGAGATCACCATGTCCGCCGCTTCTTCGGCCGCGGGCCCGAACGGCCAGACCACCCTGCAGGCCGATGTGCTCGAAAGCACGGTGGTGGATGAGGCCCTGCTGGTCCGGCTGTTGCGCCGGGCCGGGCGCACCCTGGCCCGGCCGGCACTCGAATGTTTCGAGATGCTCATGGACGGAGCCACGCCCCATCAGGCCCGGATCACGGTGCTGGCGGCGCTCACCTACTTGGTGCTCCCCTTCGACCTGATCCCGGATTTCATTCCGGTGGCGGGCTTTGGCGATGACATGGTGGCGCTCACGGCCCTGCTGGGGTTGTGTGCCCGGCACCTCACGCCCGAGATCAAGCTGCGGGCGCAGCGCAGACTGGATGGCTGGTTCCCACCCACCCGCTAGCGACGCCCTGCCGCGATGCCCTCTCCCAGCGTTCCCCTGAGCACCGATCAGCTCGATGACCTCCAGGCCTTCCTCAAGGACTGGTTGCGCCATACGGGACGGACCCAGGCCGACCTGCGCCGGGCGCTGCGAGCCTCCTCGATCCGCATGCCGGTGCTGATCGAGGAGCTCCAGCGCATTCACAACCAGCAGGGCCTGGCCGCCCTGGCTGAGCGCCTGTGTGGCATCGAAAACCTCTGGCACAACGAGGACTCCGGCAACGTTGAGGAGAGCGGGGGCTCCGAACTCCTGGAGGAATCCCTCGGCCAGCTGGATCTGCTGCTGGAGCAGATCCGGCTGGAGACCGGCAGCGATGGCTGAGCCCTGTCAGCGCCTGGGTGATCGCGATAGGTTGCGCCCCGGGTGGTTAGCCCCCGCGATCCGCCCCGAACCCCCCGTGATGCTTTCTCCAATGCTTTCCGTTCTCCGGTTGTTGTCCCCTGGCCTGCCGCGGCGTCACCGTCCGGGCCGGCGATCCAGCTCCCTGCTCATGATCGTCGCGCTGGCCGGGCTCTCCCTAGTGGCTCAGCCGGGCCTGGCCCAGTCGGAGAGTTTCCTGCTTAAACCCGGCAGCAAGGTTGGGCCTGCTTCCAAGGTGAAGGCCACCAATTGCAAGACCAATCCCACCGACGGCAGCATCACCTGCGACACCAAGATCGTGAACCCTCCCGGCGACACCCAGGCCAAGCCCCAGTACAGCCCCTTTAAGCCCTGAGGCCTGGGGTCACGGGGAGGCGTTCCACCAGAACAGGGCCAGCCAGATCGTTCCACTGCCGCCGTCGGTCGCCTCAATCCGATGGCGTCTGTGGGGCGCGATGTAGAGCTGGTCGCCGCGCTGGAGGGAGCGAGGCGCCTCCTCGTTCTCGAAGCTGAGACGGGCCTCACCCTGGAGCAGGCACACCCATTCATGCTCCATCTGGTCGTACCAGAAGCCCTCCGGGCTACGGGCCCCACAGGAGTGGATCCTCTCCAGCCGCCAGAGCGGCCCCTGCCGCAGCACCGAGACGCTCTCCTGGCCGGCTGCGGGGCCGGGACCGGCCAGCAGGTTCCCTTCGGCGGGCGGGCTCTCGCCACGCTCGCCCCAGCGTCGGCCGATCTCGAAGCCGTGGGCGCGGGCCAGATCAACCACCTCCTGATGGTGGCTGCAGTCGGCTAGCCGCTGCCGCAGAGCCGGATCGGCCTCGCTGCCCGCCACAAAGGCCTGCAGATCGTTCACCTTCTTGAGGAAACGCTGGAGGTCCTCCTCGGCCATGGGGTGACCGCCCGGAGCCGGCGGGATCAGATCAGCTCCCTGATCATGCGCCAGCGCTGGAAGGCCACCCCGGCGTAGAGGGCGGTTTCCTCGGCCTCCACCCGCCAGCCCTGCCGCTCCAGCAGGGGCCGCGACAACTGGCTCGCCTCGGTGCGGAGCCGGGGGTAGCCCTGGCTCCGGGCTTGGGCCTGGAGGGCCTCCAGCAGGGCCGTGGCCCTCCCCTGGCGACTCGATCGGCTCCGGCAGTAGAGCAGGGCCAGACGATCGGGGGGATCCAGAAGGCCAAAGGCCTCCACCTCCCCACCCCCGACTCCGCCGCAACTCACCAGGCCGAAGCCCCGCAGCAAGGGCTCCCGAAAAGCTCCGTGGTCGGCCGCGCCATGGGCGGCCCAGGCCCGCACCTGGTCGGGGCTGTAGAGGGCCGCGGCTTGGTTGATCACGGCATCGCGGTAGACCTCCGCCACCTGGTCGTGATCGGCCGGCACCAACTGGCGCAGGGGCGGCAGTGGCGCTCCGCCTTGCTCGGGGGGGGCATCGGGGGGATGGGGGATCACGGAGCGCATCGCTCCAACTGCGTCTAGCCTGAACCAGTGCGCAAGTCAGGATTCCGCGATGGCCCACCCCCAGGCCCTGCCGCCTCCCACCCTGGCTAGGACTCCCTTTCAATCCAACTCTGGCGCCCACCATGGCGAGGCACCCCAGGGTTCTGCACAGCTCCATCACGTTGGAACCAAGCTGATTCGCCGGATTGGGGCATTGCTGCTCTTGCTGCTGATCGGCCTGGCTGCCCTTGTGTGGAGCGCCCCGGCCTGGGGAGCCAGCACCGATGTGGTGGTGCTTCAACGGGGCGCTGTCTTGTTTCAAAACCACTGCGCCGGTTGCCATCTCAACGGTGGCAATGTGATCCGCCGCAACAAGACTCTCAAACGGCAGGACCTGCTCAGGGAAGGGGTGAAGGGTGCGGCGGACGTCGCCCGGATCGCCGCCAATGGCAAGGGCCAGATGTCTGGCTACGCCAAGGTTTTGGGTGAAGGTGGGCCGGACGCTGTGGGGGCCTGGGTGTGGAAGCAGGCCGAGCTTGGCTGGCCACGTCGCTGAAGGAGAAGGCCTCGCTTAGCGGGGGGAAACTTTCAGTTACCTGGTCGCAAACCGAACCAATCGGCTGTGCCAAGGTAAACAGTGTCCATTCAAAGAAGTATTTGCTTTGTCCGCTTCCTAGACAAGCTTCGGTGTGAGAACCTTTTCAATGACTAACAGCATTCGCAAGTCGGTGCTTCGGGGCCTCGGTTTTGCTGCAGCCAGTGGCGCCCTGATCGGCGTCCCTGTGATGGCAGCTCCCGAAGCCCCCATCACAGCCCCTGTCGTCGCCCCCACCACCGTGGCCCAGGGTTACGGCACCACCACCACCACCACGGTTGACGTGGTTGAGGTCGAGTCGGTCAACGGTTGGTACCTGACCGTGGGCGCCGGCGCCGTGTGGCCCGGCAACATCAATTATTGGGCCAACAGCGCTCCCCTCTCGGCCACAAGCCAGCCCCGGGGTGTCCTGGAACAAAATGCTGGCTTCTCCATCGACGGCGGTATCGGCTACGACTTCGGCGCGATCCGCACGGAACTGACCTACGGCTACTCCGGGCCCAGCGTTGATTCGGTCGTGAGTCGTGATCTCAGCCGCTCCTTCAACGGCGGCGGCAAGATCGACAAGAACGACATCATGATCAGTGCCTACTGGGATGTGCTGCCGTTCAGCCGTTTCACCCCCTACATCGGCGGTGGTATTGGCTACACCTACCTCAGTTTCCCCAGCTTCAATGGCGGCAGCTACTACAATCCCCCTTATCACGACAAGGGGTTGTTTGGCTGGCAGGCCAAGGTTGGTCTTAGCTACGCCATGGCCTACAACTGGGATGTTTACGCCGAAGGCACCTTCTCCGGTGCCGGCAACTCCCATTTCGATGGCGTGAACTTCAGTTCCTACAAGGATGTTGGCGCCAAGCTGGGCTTCCGCTATCGCTTCGCCAAGCCCGCCGTTGTGGTGGTGGTGCCCGAGCCCGCTCCGGCTCCCGCCCCTGCTCCCGCTCCGATCCCCGCTCCCGAGCCCGCTCCCGCTCCAATCCGCGGCCTCTGGTGATCGCCTCGGGAAGGCGCTCATGCCTTCCCTTCACGATCCCTCAGGACCGGCTTCGGCTGGTCCTTTTTTTTGCAGTTCGGAAGGCCTGGATCCAGGGATGGATCTCCACCGCCGTCCAGATGGCGTTGCGCCAGAAGACATCCCTCCAGGGCGAAGGGACGTGGCCCGGATCGCTGCCAAGGGCAAGGGCAGATGCCTGGCTACGACAAGGTTCTTGGTGAGGGGATGCCGATGCCGTGGGGGCCTGGGTGTGGCGCCAGGTGGAACTCGGCTGGACATGGCGCTGAGCCTGGAGGGGGGAAGTGGGACAGGCGATATTCCCCCTTTCTGATCAGCGTGACGCCGGTTTTTCTCCTGTGCCACGGCGATCAGTGTCCATCCAAAGATGTATCCACCGCTGCTGCTAACTAGACAGGCACTGGTGTGAGAACCCTTTCCACAATGACCAACAGCATTCGAAAGTCGGTGCTTCGTGGCTTCGGCTTTGCCGCCGCCAGCGGCGCCCTCTTCGGCGCCCCTGTGATGGCCGCCCCCGAAGCCACTGCCGCCGCCCCTATCACCGTGGCCCAGACCACGGCCCAGGGTTATGGCACCACCACCACCACCGTCGAGGTGGTAGAGGTTGAATCCGTGAACGGCTGGTACCTCACCGTGGGTGCCGGCGCCGTGTGGCCCGGCAACCAGAACTACTGGGCCAACACCGCTCCCCTCTCGGCCAGGAGCCAACCCCGGGGAACCCTGGAGCTCAACGGCGGCTTCTCCATTGACGGCGGTATCGGCTACGACTTCGGCGCCATCCGCACGGAACTGACCTACGGCTATTCCGCCCCCAGCGTTAATAACGCCGTTAGCCACGATCTCAGCCGCACCTTCAGTGCTGGCGGCAAGATCAACAAGAACGACATCATGGCCAGTGTCTACTGGGATGTGCTGCCGTTCAGCCGCTTCACCCCCTACATCGGTGGTGGCATCGGCTACTCCAACCTCAGCACCCCCAGCTTCAACGTCGGCAGCTACTACTCCGGCAGTAACAACAAGGGTCTGTTTGGCTGGCAGGCCAAAGCTGGTATCAGCTATGCCATGGCCTACAACTGGGATGTCTACGCCGAAGCCACCTTCTCCGGCACCGGCAACCCCCACTTCGAGAATGTGAACTTCAGTTCCTACAAGGACGTGGGTGCCAAGCTGGGCTTCCGCTACCGCTTCGCTTCCCCCGCCGTGGTGGTGGTGCCCGAGCCGGCTCCGGCTCCCGCCCCTGCCCCCGCCCCGATCCCCATGCCCGAGCCCGCTCCGGCTCCCGCTCCGATCCGCGGCCTCTGGTGATCAAGCTGGGAAGGCTTCGGCCTTCCCCTTCATCATCTTGTCTTTGGGACAGGCCTTGGCCTGTCCCTTTTTTATGGCCGTTGGCCGCGTCCCCGTTGCATCACAGCCAAGGATGAGGGGCAGGGGCTCAGAAGGCCTGGACCCAGGGGTACACCTTCAGGGCGGTCCAAATGCCTTCGCGCCAATAGATGTTGCTCTTCAAGGGGGCTTCCACATCCTCACGGTTGTCCGCTTCAAAGAGGCCGAACACATGGGTGCTCCCCTCCGTGGGTCCGAGTGTGAGAAGCAACCCCTGGTCTTTCAGCTGTTGCAGCTCCGCTAGGTGTTGCTCCCGAAAGGGTGTGCGCTTTTCAAGGGCGTTGGGGCAGTAGGTGCCCCAAAGAACGAATTTCATGGTGGCCGCGGGTCTCTCCCGGATCAGAGCAGCGATTCACGCCGCAGGTAGACACGAATCAGTTTTTCATCCATGAGGCCGACCCGGGCATTGGGCGTCTCCTGAGCGCGCTGCAGCAGGGCGATCAGGGTTTCGGGGCGGAAGGGCTGACCCTCGGCCGTAGCCAGCTCGCTGACCTCCACGGCTGTCTGCATCCAGTTGATTTGCTCCCGCAGTTGCGGCTCCGCCTGAATCCTTCCCAGGAAGCTGAACAGCTGCTCCAGTTCCTGCCGGTCGGCGGGATCGGTTCATGCCTTGGGGTTGCTCGGACATGCTCATGGTTGGCGAGGGAGACAGGCTGGGGACGCACCCATCAGATCCAGTCTTCCGCTGCGGAGCTCAATCGTCGAGTCCCTGGCGCAGCTCGCGGCAGAAGGCACCGGCAGCTGCGGCGGCATCCTCCCCGGCCGCCGCCGCGGCCGCCATGCTCTTCACCAGGGCGCTGCCCACAATCGCCCCATCGGCGCCCCAGCGGCGCACCTCGCGGGCCTGCTCAACGCCGGCGATGCCGAATCCCACGGCCACCGGCGTGGAGCCTTGCTCCTTGAGCCGCTGCACCAGGGGTTCCACCCGGGCCTCCAGACGGCTGCGCACCCCGGTCACCCCGGTCACGCTCACCAAATAGGTGAAGCCACGGCTGGCGGCATGGATGCGGCCCATGCGTTCGGGGGGGGTGGTGGGCGCCACCAGCAGCACCAGATCCAGTCCGTGGGAGGTGGCGATCGCGGAGAGCTTTTCGGCTTCCTCGAGGGGCAGATCAGGCACCACCAGGCCCGCGGCGCCGGCGGCGGCCGCCTCACGGCAGAAGGTGTCCATGCCGCGGTTGAGCAGGGGGTTGCTGTAGGTGAACAGCACCACCGGCGTGGTCAGGGTGTCGCGGAGGTCGGCGAGCATGGTCAGCACTCCTCCCGGTGTGGTGCCAGCGGCGAGGGCCCGGCCGGCGGCCGCCTGGATCACGGGGCCATCGGCCAGGGGATCGCTATAGGGAATCCCCAGCTCGATCAGATCGGCGCCGGCTTCCTGCAGGGCCAGCAGGGCTCCGCGGGTGGTGTTCAGATCCGGGTCACCGGCCATCAGGAAAGGCATTAGGGCACAGCGTCCCTGCTCCCGAAGGGCGCTGAACCGACGGGCGATCGGGGTGGAGGAGGGCGGGGAGCTGATCCCAGGAGCGGCAGCGCACATCGGACCGGGTGGGGGCGGGCGGGTGCTGGCGAGCCTATGGGGTCGTGGCGTCAGCAGCGGTGGGATTGGGAGCGCCGCCATCGATTTCCGCAATCAGCCTCGCTTGCTCCTCGGGCGGCAGGGCATCGAAGCGGGCCTGAAGTTCGGCCGTGGTGAGGGCGTCGTAGGTCTCTCTGTAGATCCGCCGCTGCTCGGAGAAGGTCATTCGGCCGGTTACCACCCGGGCCAGGTAGGTGCCGGTCCAACCGAGCACGAGCAGCAGCAGCAGGGCTGAAGCGGCGATGCCAGGGGTGAAGCCCTCCAGTCCGCTGGCGCTGAACAGTCCGTAGCCCGCGGCACCGAGGCCCAGCAGGGCGAGTCCCAGCAGTAGGGCCTGACCGCGGGTCACGCGGCGGACTCGCCCTGACCCTGCAGGCGGAAGTTGAGGAAGGGAGCGAACAGAATCAGGCCGGGGAAGAAGAGAAACACCAAGCCGTAGACCGCCGTGCGTTCGATCTTGCCCATCCGGGTCCAGCGCTGGCCCATCCACCAGTAGAGGGCCAGGGGGACCGCCACGAGGTAGGCACCCGCCAGGCCGCCAACCAGGCCGAACAGCAGCAGGGTTGGGCCGTCGAGGTGGCTTAGGGGGCCAGGCAGGGGCACGGATCTCCACGCCAGTTGACCGTCAATGTAGGACCCGCATCCCAGATGCGGGGGGCTCGTGGCATCGCTGGCCACCAACAGAGGGAAGCCCTCCCTATGGGAGCCCCTGCCCACTGGGAGTGGAAGCGGTCGACGTTGGTGCGCAGCCTTCTAGGCAGGGGCCGCAGCCAAGGCAAGAAGGCCCAAAAAAATCCCCGGGTTGCCCCGGGGAAGGAGGTGATCCCGCTGTAGGCAGGCACCATAGTGATCGAAGTGAACAGGGACCAGAGATCCCCAGGCTTCAGCCGAGGCCGATTTGACCCAGGATGCCTTGGCCGGTGAGCAGCTCGGTGGTGAGGCCGATCACGAAGCCGAGCATGGCCAGGCGGCCATTCCAGGTTTCGGCGAAGGCCACGAAACCGAAGCGGGGGGTGGTTGAATCAGCCATTGGAGTTCGTTGGTTACGAAACTTGAAGCCACTGTAAAGCATCGTGAACAGGGGTGGGTGTGTCCGGTGATGCAGATCCGGGGTCGGGTCGTCATGGAATGCCGCGGTTTGCCGCGAGGGATCGCTTGGCCGGAGGCTTCGGCGCCGACCCAGGCCTGGTGGTGGGGGGCGGCCCCCAATCAGGTGACCTTGAGCAGATGATCGAGCTGCTCGGCCTGGATCGGTTTCGAGAAAAGAAAGCCCTGACCCAGGAGGCACCCCAGGTTCTGGAGGGTCTGGCTTTGCTCCAGCCGTTCCACCCCTTCTGCCACCACGCGGAGGCCGGCCGAGTTCTGCAGGTCCACCACCCCCCGCAGCATGGCTTGCTGCAGATGGTCGGTTTCGATGGCGGTGATCAGGCAGCGATCCACCTTCACGATGCCGAAGGGGATGGTCTGGAGTCGTTCCAGACCGGAGTAGCCGGTGCCGTAGTCATCCATGGCCAGGGTGAAGCCGAGCTGGTCGAGGGCCAGCAGGCGCTCCCGCGCTCCGGAGGTGTGGTCGAAGTTGTGCTCTTCGGTGATCTCCAGCACGATCTGGCTGGGGTTGAGACCATGGCGTTCCAGTCCGTCCCGGAGCACCTCGATCAGTCCCTCGTGGTCCAGCTGCAGCGGTGACACGTTGAGGGACACATACCGCAGCCCCCGGGGCATTGACAGCCATGGACGCACCTGGGCAAGCACGGTGTCGATCAGCCAGGAGCCAAGCAGATGGATCTGTCCGGTGGCCTCAGCCACGGGGATGAAGTCGGTGGGGCAGATCTTGCCGAGGATCGGATCCTCCCAGCGGCAGAGCACCTCCACCCCTTCGATCCGATGGTCGGCCATCGCCACGATCGGCTGATAAAGCAGCCGCAGCCGTCCCTGGTTGAGGGCGATCGCCAGGGGGCGCGCCAGCCGCTGTAGGAGCCGCTGCTCCCGCTTGAGGGCAGCGGCCACACAGATGTTCGCCTTCGGTTGGCGATGGGCGCTGATCAGGGCCTGGTTGGCGGAGTCGAGGAGCAGCTCAAAGCCTTGGCCATCCTGGGGTGATCGGCTCATACCGATGCTCAGATGCGGAGTCGTGGGCTGGTCGTTAAGGAGCAGCGGCAAGGAGAGGGCCTTCTGCAAGCCCCTCGCCAGCTCCTGCATCTTGGCGATACTCCGTTCGCCGGGTACGAGGGCGATCAGGCGCTCTCCCCGGCTTCGGCAGATCGAACTCCCCTGCGGCAGGCAGCCCAGGAGGCGTTCCTCCAGGGCATTCACGATCGATTCGATCTGTTGCACCCCCAGGGGGTTGAGCAGCCCTCCCTGCTCCCGCAGCTCCAGTTGCACCAAGCTGGCTGCCCCAGGGGTGAGCTGGGCGAAGCGTTCGGCCAGGACCGGCAGGGTGACGCTGCGGGAGGCCAGCTCCACGAGGTGCCATTCGCTGCTGCTTCCCGCACCCGGATCCAGCCGGGTTAACACCACCGGCATCGGTAGCGACCATCCACGATCGTCGTGGAGGCTGCCCTCGACCAAGGTCAGGTTCTGGTCAGAGCCCGTGAGCGTGCTTGCCTGGGCCTTGAAGGCGGCATTCATGGCCACCAGGCAACCCTGGGGGTCGCTGATGGCCGCCGGTCTGTCGAACCGGTTGAGTAGGGCCATGGCGAGGGGGGTTTGGGCCGCCTGCCGGTTCCATTCCAGGCTTCTCATCGTGCAGGCAACCTCAAGAAGGCAACGGCACCGATGGAAATGGCGTCCGGGCCCGAGGCTGAGCATGGCGGTACAGGGGGCCTCCACCGGGGCGCGCAGCAGGGTTGCCGTGAGGGAGGCGCGTCGATGCTGATCTCCCTGGGGGGTCTGGGGTACGTGATCCGCGTGGCCCGGCTGCACTGGTCCTGTGAGGCGATCGGGCCGAGTCCCTCGGCGTTGGGCCGCTGCCGAACTCCATCGACTGCCATGCCATGGGTGGAGCGTTCAAGCCGGGTTCTCTGCCCCTTGTTGGAAGGCTCGCCTACCAGGTAGGCGAGGTATTTGGGGAGAGCAAGGGCCATGGCCGAAGACCTCAGAACTGGGGCACTGATGTAAGCGACTTGAAGGACTTCATGCGTAATCATTACATTCTACACCCCATGGACACGCTGACTGCTGCGCTTGTTCTACATGCACTATACATGCCTTGTTGGCTGCTGTCGCCTGACTCTTCATGAAGCCGTTGGAGAGGGCGCTGGGTGGCGCGGGGACGGGCTGGACGGTGCTTGGTACGGATTCCTTCCGCCGACACCGGTCCCGCCCCCGTAAAGTTTTGTATCTCAACGGTTGCAATGCCCCTTGGACAGTCTTTCCCTCTCCCGCCAGTTTGCGATCGAATCCGGCTCCCGGGCCATTGAGGCCTGCAACGATCCGGTTGAGCTGCGCCGCATCGCCCAGATGTTGCTCTCGGCCTGGCAGCTTCAATCCGACCTCACCCGCCACTACGGCGCCCAGGCCCTGGGCTTGCCGATCCATCCCTGAGCCTTCAGGGCTTTTTGGATGGGGGTCCGCTTGGGACCTCTCGCGGAGGCCGAGGGCAACGGCTGCTGCGAACATCTCCCGCCCCTAGACGCTCGCTTTGGTCATGGGCCGGTCAAGCCCAGGATGGGGCGCTGCAGCTGCCGACGATGCGCCACCTCAGCTGGCAAGAGTTCGACCAAGCCGTGGAGCGGATCGCCCAGCTGGTTGGCGATCGCCGTTTGAGTGGCATCCATGGCATCCCCCGCGGCGGGCTGGTGCTGGCGGTGGCCCTGAGCCACCGGCTGGAGCTGCCGCTGCTGCTCGAGCCGCAGCCCGGTTGCCTGGTGGTGGACGACGTGTTCGAGACC
>Ga0209087_1001133_pt1 | contig 15861 bp, 16 predicted proteins | sample S_130805_EF_Meta_FD_187321 | JGI IMG/M metagenome (GOLD analysis project Ga0209087, IMG submission 187321) | Freshwater microbial communities from Lake Simoncouche, Canada to study carbon cycling - S_130805_EF_MetaG (SPAdes) (version 2) | ecosystem: Environmental > Aquatic > Freshwater > Lake ... | reverse complement strand
CTTCCTGTACTGGAAGACCAAATACAGAGTAAGTTGCACCTGCTGGACCACCAATTCTTGGAGTTACTCCATCAAGAACACGTTGTGCAGTTTCGAACGGAACAGACTTTGTAGCCTGATTAACTGTGCGAAGCTCTGTCAACAATTCTTGAATGTGTTGGCTGTTCATATAGAACTTAAGATCTTGTCTACGAGCCTTGAATTTACGAGGCAATGCATTGTAAATTGCTTCAAGTGCGTCTAGACTGAACTTAGCTGTGCTTGATGCACCTGATGCCCAGATTCCTGCCATAGCTGCTGAATTAGCTGCTGCTTCGTGACCTGTTGCTGATGTATCAAGTACTTGACGATAAAATCCTGCGATTGTATTATCATAACCACCATTACCTGTTGTTGATGGACGACCATTGATAGCAATGTCCTCAAGATCGTTACCGAACTGAGTTGCCATCAAACGTACAACGTGATCCTCAAGAGCAGAACCTTCAATCGAATCTTCTAGAGACTCTGTTGAAAGTTCGTAATCTAGACGGAACTTTGTTGTTGTAAGATCCAACTTTGTGAAGATTGCACCTTTGTTTGTGTAACCAGCAACATCAGACTGATCAGCCTGAGTAGCCTTAGATACCAAACGTGTACCAACACGAATTTTATCAAGTTCCATAGTATTAGCTGTCATCAAAACCTTACGACCATCTTGTGCAAGCACCATCTGGTCAAAGACGTAATCGATAAATTGTGCAGACTGATTTGGCTGTAAAGTACCACCCTGAGTACCATCTTGGGTACCACCGAATGCATACATATCACCATTTTTGGTACCTTGTGTTACCAATGTACCAGTGTTAGTTGCTTTTTCTAAAATATCACTCATTATTTATTTCACCTACCTTTTCTTTTTTTTATTTTCAGTTTAAGTATTGAGCGGAGCCGAGGAAGCGTCCCCCCCATAGAGATTCTGATTTCTCTATAGTAGTTTCTGAAGAACTATCTAGTTCTCCAGACTTTTTAACAGCAGTATCATTTTCTACTGATTCAAGTCTTCCATTTACTTGAGTCAGAGCCTTTGCGATGTCTGCCAAACCTTTGTTTAACTCTTCATAACGATTTTCTGTTTCTGTTAGTTTTTCTGTAAGAGCTTTTGTAACTTCTGCCAATGTGTTTGCAACATTAGATACAGCTTCAACATTAGCATCTGCATTCTTTACGAGTGCTTCGCCAACAAAACTTTTAATTTCGTTTAGTGTTTTTTCAAGGTCAGTCGCTTCACCTGAATCGGTGGAAGCGTCAACTACATCTGTAGTTTCTTCGACTGTTTCTTCATTAACTTCTACTGCAGCCTCTACTGCAGTTTCTGCTGGCACTTCATCAGTTACCTCTGTAGCAACCTCTTCCGTTTCAACAACTTCGTCAACAATTACTTCTTCTGCTACTTCTGTAGCTTCTGTGTTGTCAGTCATTTCAACACCTCCTTCATTATTTTGGGTGGCAACCGACATATCCTTGTTAATTGCCATATCTACTGAATCATTGTTCAGTAAAATCTCTTCTTCTGATGGGTTAAAGAATTTTTTCATTTTAACCGTCCAGGAGCTTAGTGTACTCATTTTGTGTCCTACAAGTGTTTGTGATGGTTTCCAGGAATCTCCATCTTTTTGATAAACTCTAATAACAACGCCTGGATCTTCTTTAGTACCAGTAATTGAAAAACTAGAATTAGGTACTTTTATTTTACCATTAGTTACCACTCTTGTTATCTTTCCTCTTGCTGTACCGCCCGATGATCCCCATTGAACAAAATCTCCAGTAGAATAAGAACCAGCTTTTGTCATATCTTCTTCTGGTTTTTTCTTTGACTTATAAGGATTTTGTTTAGGGTATCTATTAATAGTTTCATTATTTGTAACTGCACCTGTAGCAGTATCTTTAATTATAGAAATTAAATTATTGATTGCTTTTTCAACATCTGCTTTTTCAAGTTCATCAACCCAACCTACTGCGGTTAAATCATTATTACAACTAACACAAGTATACTTATCATCAGATGATGTGAAAGCAATATCATCTTGCTCACACCAAAATACATTCTGAATATGTGACTTATTAAAAATACCAGTGGCTACATCGCCATCAATAGTTTTTTGAATAGAAAAAATATTAGCAAATTGATTTGCTGGAGAATCAACAAGGGATAATTCAACCAAGTCATATTCTTTAATTACTCTAACTGTTTTATCTAATGATTCATCAAACTCATTAGTTGAATCTTTTACAGCACCACCGATTGAAAAACCAGTAAGTGTACCATCAAGAACCATTTCCCAAACATCAGATGCACCTTTAGAAATATAAGCATCTACATAGACACCATTATATGTTTTCTGTGTTTCTGGATCAAAAAATGAATCTGTTCTAAATGATACAATTTTTCCAGCAGGAATTGGTTGATGCATTAATCTTACATTACCACGAAAATTAGCAAATGCTTTTTCAGACGCTGATGAATCTACACGATCACCTTGTTTATCAATATTATCAAGTGTGGCAAAGCCTGAAACAATACGTTTTTCAGCATCAATCTTAGAGATTGGCATAGTCAAAGTGACTTGGTTGCCATTAGTTAATAGGGATGCCTTTTGTATATTTAACATAACATTTTAATTATACAGTGTTTTTTATATTAGGCTTGTTGTCTGCCTTCGCCTTGTGGACTTCTTTGACCAGTTTCACCATCACCAGCGTTTGCTTGTCGCTGTTGATCACGCTGTCTATTGCCAGTTCCTTGTGCAGTTTGATCCGCTGCTTGTTGAGCATTAAGCTTAACTGGTTCATTTCCACTTGGAATTGGAGGAAGACTAAGTCTAGTTCTAACTTCATTTGGAAGCAATACCTGCATACGAAGATATCTTTCATCGATCTTAGATTGTGTATCTTCATCTGTTAAAGTAAGTTCATTGAATACAAGTTTAAACAAGTCAGTCTTTTCAGATATAATTCCCTGAATCTTTTTCTGTAGTACATCTTGTGCGGGTCTTGTAACTTGTTCTTTAAATGTCTTATCTGCATCTTTAGCAGCAGCAAGGGAAATACCTTCTGCACTACCAATCTTAGACATAGGAACACGGTGTGACATAAGGATTTCTTGAAGATTACTTTTGCGATATTTATCAAATGAGCCTTCTTGTACTCCATTTTCAACAGCTTCCATTTTAACTTCAACCTTGCTACCTGCCTCATCTCCAGGAAGAGGAACAACAAGTGTTCTATGGCTTTGACCACGAAGATTATTTTGAAAAAACTCAAATAGTTTTGCTTCTGCATCTCTACTTAATTTAGCACCTTTAACCCAGAAAATATATCTAGGAGTTGCTTTATTCTCAAAATATTCAAGGTTAAACTTAGATGAAAACTCATTACCAGCCATAGCATTTTGTGCAGAAACAATAGCTGGAATACCATAATAGGTATTTGTTGGGGTGTAATTATAAATGTGAATAATTTCATTTGGACGAGGGTCTGAACCAAATGGTGCTGCTAATTCTTCTTCATCGTGGAAGTTCTTAAAGTAAGCAAACTTTCCACCAACTACTTGAACAAATCCATCGCGAAGTCTGCGTACACGCATTGTTGCTGATGGAATATGACCAATGTAGCCAATCTCTCCAGTAGTTTTTCTACCAATCTCAAGATAACCATTACCTGTTGATTCAAGATCTAAGTAAAGCTTTGTTAATGTTGCAGTAAAAGTATCATCATCATTTCTAGTGTCTAGCCATTCAAGAACTTCTTCTTTAGCACCCTCAAGTTTACGTCTTACTTTTGCAACTTTTTCTTGATCAGTCATAGCTTCAAGTTTTTGTTTTGTTTTAAGGGTATAATCTAACTTATATCCAAGACCAACAATATTGGCAACTTTAGCATTAATTGCTGCATAGTTTGCAGATGATACCTCATAAACCTTAGCAAGAGTTACTGGATTATATGGTGGTTCAATAACATCAAAAAGACCGTAACCAAACTGTAGGGCAATTAACTGCTTAGATTCAGCATCATCTCCACCAATACCATTAACTGGAGCAGAATAGTTTGCTCCAGGAGTTATTGCTTTTTCTAATTTGCGTTTAATGTTTCTTTTAAAATTAGGATTAATTCCTTTATACTTAAGGATTTCTTCTGTTGATTTCTTAAACTCATCTGTTTCAACATACTCTGGTAAGACTATTTTATCCAAGCCAACATCTCTTCCACTAATCACAAAACCTTCATTATCTTCTTGCATTTTGGAATACTTCTCTCCAGTTATCTGTATCTCCATATGGAGTTAAACCTTCAGCCATACGTTCAATATCTTCTCTAGCAGTTTCTTCTGATACTCTACCTACACCAGCCAAAAACACTGGTTGACCTTCGGTTTTCCCATAATGTTTTGCTGCTTCGGTAATATTTTTAATTTTTTCTAAGTCATATCTCATTGATGGAATATTCAATACATTACCATCTTCATCTTCAAAGTTCTGTCCATTTGGTAACTGCCAGACATAAACACCAAAATCTGCGGTACTTTGTACCACAGAAAGTCCATTTTTATTATTTATCATACCACTATGATACCATTTTATTGTTCTGTTGTCTATTGTTCATTTATAGAAATTAAATATGATTTAACTCTATCATCTGCAAAACTAGCAAATGATTTCCATCCAGTAGATGTCCATTTAAATGCTCTTTCATTATTTATAGAATTAAAAATAGCAGAACTTTCATCATTGTTATCATCAATATCATAGAAAACCCAATTACCATATGGATCGTCATTTGGATGAGAATCAAATTTTCTTATATACTTAAAATTTATCTTTACTATTTTATTTGCATTATAATTTTCACTATCTACATCTCCATCAACTTTAAATAATTTTGCATTAATTTTATCTGATGGTAATAATAAAATATAGTCTTCATTTTTAATATAATTATTTTCAATTTTTATTTTATTATTAATAATTAAATTACTTTTAAGAGTGGCATTATCAAATATGATTTTATCATTTTGTTTATAAGAAGATGGGATGTCTTTGTCAAATGTTATTGTTTGAGCAGCTTTTTTAAAAATTATTTTTTCAGTTATTGGTATTTGTTTTGTAACAATTTTTTTATTTTTACCTGTAATTATTTTTATTTTATTTTCTGATGAGTTTATAGAGCTTATTTTTGCTCCAGCATGAATTGCTTTATTAGATGAAGCTACTAAATCTCCTGGTTCTAATAAATCAAAATTTGTATTATTTGCAAAAGTTATAACAACAAAGTTTTTATTATTTTTAGCAACAGCGACTGATGGCTTTTTAACTATATCGTCATTTACAACACTAGCAACAGTATAAATATTATCATTTATTTGTTGTTTTAAAATGCTTCCTGCAATAATACCAGAAGTAGAATTAACATAAATAGTTTTCTTTCCAGTTCCTTTTGTAAATATTCTATCTACAAGTGTTGTTTGATCGGTAGTATTTTCTGTATTTTTATAAGATAAAGACCAAGTATAATCAGCAGTTTTACCTATTAATTCAGTATATATTTTGTTTCCATAATCTTCTGTATCTGTATCTTTAATAATATAACACACTTGAGTATTTTCGTTAATTGTTTTATTTAAATTATTATCAATTAATGTTGGTCCATCAGAATACACTTTATATGAATCATTAATGTCTCCACTAAATAAATTATATAAATTTCTTACATTATTATCTGTAAATTTTTTATCAAATATGCTTAACTGGTCAATATAAAACTCTTGTGTTGTAGAGTTTTGATCTCCAATAATTATTTCTATTGATTTTTCACCACTTATTATTTGTGGATAATTAAAAACAATACTGATACTATTCCAACTATTTGGTTTTATTGTAGAATTTTCGATACCGCCTACATATATTTTTGCTCCAGATAAAGATAAAGTTGTTCCAGACAAAGATAATTGACTCGTTCCAGCTTTTATTAAATTTAAAGATGTTGTAGTTGATGGAATATAAGCCATAAAAGATATTGTCTGAATACCAGAAGCTATAGTCATATTTCCTTGATATTCTTCATTTGTTGGATAGTTTATAAAAGTTTCACCTGAAACTTTTGGCAAAATGATAGTATCATCACCTTGTGCTCTTATATTTTCACAAACATAATAATAGTTATCTACAGAGTATTTAACAATATCTAAAGCATTGTATTTTAAATCTTGATTCCAAGTTGTAGATGTACCAGTATATTGAATTTCCCAAAGCTCTGATGATGGAGGAGGAGTAGTATTATCTGATCCAGCATATGTTTTTTTATATATTCCTTTTGTACCTGCTGTTCCACCATAATAAGCTCTTGTATTTATTGAATAATTTACCCCAGTAGTCCAAGTTGTTGTACTTATTCTATTCCATCTATTGCTTAATGCACTTGGAACATATACAGGAACTTGTGTTAAAAAATTCCAATTAGAACTAATTGATCCATCATCATTATAAACTCCAGAAACAATAACTTTGTCTCCGTGATTAAAATTATTTTTTTCTAATACATAATTTAAAAATGATCCATTGACAGATGCACTAACAATGTTATTAATCTTAGAAGGAAAAGCATAATCTTGAATAATTTTTGCATAAGAATTTTTAATTCTAAGTCCACTTTTATTTCCATTATAGAAAAATGGATATTCTTGTAAGTCTGGCACCGCATATTCATTGTTCCGATAATATATTTTTATTGCATTACCACCAGGAGATGCATTACAAGTCAAATACTTATCTGCACCTTCTTCAATTACTGGATAACTAAATAGTCTAAAATAATCAATATTTGCTGGTTGATCTATAAGGTCATCTGTTTTAAGTATAAAATCAAACTGTAAGAGGTCAACTCTATTTTCTCCAGATTGAATTAAAGATATTGTATTTTTATTTAACCAATCAGTATCGGTTATAACTCTATCTTTAAATTCTTGTTTTTCTTTAAAATGTGTTGTTTTAGTTATACCGTTAACGGTTGTATTTGTTGTACCAGTCACATAGCTTAAAACATTATTGTTTAAATATGGACTTCCTATTTCAAGTCTGCAAGCTCCAGGATAAGATTTATTTGGCTCTGCTAATGTTTGTAATGGAATGTCAATTCTGGCGGTAGCATAAGAACTAATCTTAAATCTTTTTTCATAATAATTAGGAGTCGCAGTATAGTAATGAATAAATGAGGAGCTTTCTAAACTGTTTTTATCAAAATATAAACTTGAATTGTCTTTATGGATGCCAACAACTTTCATTAATTTTTGAGTTGTAGTCTTTGTGGCAATACCAGAAACTGTTTCCGCATTACTCATACTTTGCCAAGAATCTGTAGACCCTATTCTTAAATTAGTTTGACCAAAAGATAGTTTATTTTCTAAAGATATCGTAGTAACTATAGTTTCTTTACTTGAATCATTTGGTATATAAATAACATTAACTGTTGATGAATCTACAATATAAAAACCAACATAAAAACTGGTATCTATTTGAGAAAAAAGATTTGGTCCTATTGAAGTTGAATAAGTTGAACTGTTTATATAGACTTTTAATCCAGATGAAGTTAAAACAAATTCAATAAAATTATTAGTATCTTTTGATTTTAATAAAAACAATGTTTCATTAGTATCAGTAGGTATTGTTGTTCCTATTTTTTTAAATGAAAACATCCAGCCAGAATTAATTATTGGTAATATTGATCCAACATCATCTATGGATAAATATGATTTACTATCAAAAGCGTAAGTATTTTCGTCTCCAAAATAAGACTGTCTATCATTTTCAGAACCATAACCATCAATAAAATATGTTTTTGGTTCATTTTTGCTTTTAATGGTTAGGGACCCATTATTTATAACACAGTTATTTGATTGCGTTATTGACCAAGGATTTGCTCCTCCATATTCATATTTATTAATTGACTGATGGCTATCCATAGAAAAGTTATAATAAACACCATTACTTGAATCTATAGTTTTTGTTGGAATGTTGTATCCTACACCATATGCATAATGTCTAAGAGCCTGGTTTCTTGTAAGAACATAAGAATATAAAGCTATTGAATCTAATTGTAAAAATGAAACATCTGTACTTTGATCACCTAATCCAAAAATAAAATAATTATCCGCAGAGTCAGAAGTTGCAGCAAAAATATATTCAGGATTATATATTTTTTTTATTTTCTGAACACCATTTACAATTAATGATATTTCTTGCGGTGAATAAGAAGCAATAATATGTATTGGTTTATTTACAGTATCTATTTGTACAGAGACAGAATATTTAATTGTTTGACTATTTAAACTATTTTTTCCTATAGAAAATACTATATTGTCATTCAATAAAGAAACTTGAACACCAGATTTTTTTTGTAATATAATTGTTTCATTTGATGAAGAAGTTGCAGGAACTTTTATCCAAAACTCAATAGATGAGGAGTTTTTACAATCAGGAATAGCCATTTTTTTAAGATCTGGAATTTTAATTGTTCCACTAGTTGATAGTATTGATGTTTTACCACCATAAACTATTGGTAAAACTGATTTAAGATTTGATGAATTTATAGAATTTGAGTATATACCATCGTATCCCCTTACTCCATTTGCAGTAACAATAAATCCGTCATTACTTGCTATAGTCCCAGATTTTTCATCTAGTGACCAAAAACTTGTTGGATTATCTTGTTGAATTAATGCTGAATATGACATATGACCTCAACTATATTATACCCCTTTTGAGATATCGTTGATATCACAAGCACCAGCAACACAAGCTAAATCTTGTACAGATGTAGTTGCATCAAAAGTTTCATATATTTCTAGCCATTTCCAATCTAAGTCGGCTGGTGTTTCTGAAACAAGTTTATTATATTCATTCTCAGTAATCTCTTGATATGGAGCTTGTTGATATGTATGCTCTGAATAAGGTAAGAATGAAACACCCGACATTTCATCAATATGTTCATATACCCAAGCACCAACAGCCATCCATTCATTTTCTTTTACAGAGATTGTGATAGAAGGTTTATGTTCTGCCCAATGTCTTTGATATGCTAACCAAAGGTCTAGATGCTGAATAGCAGTTAGATTTTCTCTAAGAGTAGAGCCTTCTGGTGCTTTAATTGGGAAAGTAAATACCATAGTATCATTTGGTTTCATAACATCTGGTTCGTGCTTGATGCCCATATCAACAAGGAACGTTGTAATTGGATCTTTCATATCACCACGAATTGTGCGAGCATAATACTGTGAGTGCCAAGGATGCATACCAGAAGAAGAATTAACTAACTGTGAAACAGTTCCAGATGGCTTGACACAAGTAATTGCAGCGGATTGATTAATACCAATCTCTTTTGCCCAATAAGCATTTGTTGATACAGCCTGTTCTCTAAGAGAATCTAGCCATTCAGCAAGTTTTTCTGCACCTTCAGAACCATTAAGAACTGGATGTGAAAGTTGACCAGTTAGCGAAACACCAAGTAATCTTTCTTCTTCACTATTCTTTTGCCAGATTTTGCGAAGGTATTTAAAACGAGTAAATGTTGACTGAACGGTTCCAAGAAGTGTTGCAAGTTCTACTTTACCCTTAAGTTCTTCAAGCGTATCTGTATCCCTAACAACAACTTCTGTAAGATTACAAAATTGATAAGGACGAAGAATAATCTCAGAACAAGGGTTTGTACCAAAATCCGCTGTAGCATCTCTACGACCATTTTTTGCAGAAATCTTTTGTGCTGCTTCACGACTGAATATACCACGCTCACCTGACTTTGAGTCATAGAGAGCTTTCCATTCATCCATAAATACTTCCATAGTTGGTTTTGTATTATATACAGCGGAGTTGTTTGCTAATGCTCTTTGACCACTATACTCCCACCAAGAACCTGCTTTTGCAGCAGCCATATTGCGATCTTCAAGATCTGAAAGTGAAATCATTGCACTTCTGCGAACACCACCAACAACTACAACCTCTGCAATCTTACACATAAGATCGTGGGCTTCTAGAGGAGTTAATTTTCTACCAGAAGCATTTTTAATAGTTGCAACGGAAAACTTAAATAGTCTATCTAGTGGATCTGGACCAGATGCACGACCACCAAATGTTTTAAGACGAGCACCAGCGGGTCTTACAAGTGACATATCCCATTCTGGAATTTGACCTTGCCAAAGAAGTGCAAGAAGTTCTTTAAGAGATCTAGCCCAACCAGCCTTAGAGTCTTCAACAACAATCTTTGTATTTGTTTTTTCAAAGTGTTCATTGATGGCAGGTAACTGGTTAACATATTGTGACTCAACAGAATAACCGACACCAGTTCCACACATAAGAATGTACATAGCCTCATCAAATGAGCGTAGGGAATCTACTGGCATATAAGCACAGTTATAAATACAAGTATTGTCACGTTCTAGAGCAGGACCAGCGGTCATAAATGCTCTCATAGAAGGCATAACATCTGTATTAAGAATTGCATTAGAAATCTTGTCAATATGTGATTGATCTAATTTATAACCACTATGCTTGTCTAAAGCATTAAAAATATAATCTGTGTAACGACCTACTGTTTCATCCCAGTTTTCTCTGCGATTATCTAGTTCCCTCCATCTTGCGTATCTTGTTTTATGGATTACTTGCTGATATGCCGATGGCAAAGAAACTGTCATTTATTTTCACTCCGTATATGTAATTCCCAAATGTGGGGTAATATCTATTGTACCTTAAAAAGCGTTAGTGGTCAAGGGTTGTGGTAAACTATTTAAATGATAACAATACAAGAACTACACAAATATATGGAATTAGTAGAAATGAGAATGGCTCCTATAATTCCCTGTGCTTTAGACACAGAACATATGCCACCAATAGCATTACTAAAAGATGATCAACCAGTTTTATGGTGCTTAGAATGTGATTCAAAATTATTTATTGGTGAAAGAAAATCGGTTATGATTAAAAAATTATTGGGTAACGTCAGCAACAACAACTAGTGGACCTTTAAACAAAGTTGATATAACTCCGCTTTTAGACATTTGAATATCATATTCATAAAGCTTTCCACCAATTAGTTTTGCTGACTCTGTTGCACTTAATGTAACTTGAACTGTTCCGTTATATTCACTTGTTATAACAAAGCTAAAAGAGGCAACAGTAGTAGACTTTCCTTTTTCTTTTACCTGACCAGAAAAAGTATACCCAGTTAAAGAAATAGCATTATTACCTGTTTTTAATGCCATATTAAAAACAAAGGTATCTCCCTTGTAAACTTTAAATGCATTATATCCTGGAAGCATTAACCAATCACCACTACTCTGTAAGTTCCTGAAGTAATAGATCCTAAACTAGAGTTAAAATTAATTGTTGCTGTAGTTGAACCAATAATTACTTCTGCCTCAATTATAGCATTTGTGCTTGCATCTCGCAACTGGAGTTCTACGTTTGCACCTAAACCGTGAGAAACAGTCCAACTTGCTACACCATTAGTTACTGTCAATGTTGGGTTAGTTATAGTATATTTTATTTGAACATCGCCAATTTTTCCATTTACAGATTGAACTGGAACATATCCGTCATTTAAATTAATATCAACAGTTAGATTGTTTTGAGCATCTTGTACAGTAACAGTAGAAACATCAGAAACAGAAGAAAGAGTAATATTACTAACCTCAGATATAGTATTAACATTAACAGTATCAACAGTTTGAGCTGGAGATAGCGTAATAGAATCTACTGGATTAATAAGAGTTAGTGTAATTGTATCTGGGTTAGCCATAGTTTAATTATACATTACAAAAGACTATAGATTAAAGCGTTGTTTTACATCATTAAAATGTGGAACTATAATATTATCCCAACCATATTCTTCAATTAATGCTGGTGCTTGATTGTAATATTTCTCAAGAAGTGTTTCAATATTATTCTCTACATATTTCATTTTTTCTAACAATGTATTATAATTCGGTTCAAACATTAGTCCTGGATGCATAGATGTAAATCTGTGTGCTTTTAATTTTGAATCTAAACTTAATTCTCCAACATAATCTATGTAATCGCACCATCCTTCAGTTACAATAGATGGCATACCAGTAGCAAGTGTTTGAAGCGGGATTAATCCAAAACCTTCTCCATAGGATGGATAAACTAAACAATGATGCTGGCTCATTAAATTAACTAATTCAAAAGAAGTATAATTTTCAGCAATGATATTAATATTTGGAATATGTGCATATTGATCAAGTATTGAATTTTCATATGCTTTGATAGTTAAAGTAACATCTTCTCTACCCTCATATAGATCCAAAAATGCATTTACTACATCATATAGATTTTTACGAAGTGCTGGATATCCAATATGTAAAAACTTTAAAGTTCCATCATAGGTTCTTTTTTGTGGAGTAAATGTCTTATCTACACCGTGTCCAAGAACAATAATATTTTTATCGGTATATTTTGAAAAAACATCTTTACAGAATTGATTGCCAACCCACAGTTCATCTATCATTTCTAACTTGCTTTTCCATAGATTAACTACAGATGATGATTCCCAGTCAGTGTAACCTATTTTAATTGAGTCTTTATTATAAAAAACATAATCTTCTGGGTGTCCAAAAAATATCTCAATATCTGAATTGTTATCTTCATATTTTACATCAAAATTATTCATAACTAAAGTATTTACTATTTTATTACTAGCGTGTCCATAGCCAGTAGCGGTTGCCATATTATAATTATTAAAACTAATTTTCATTCATTTTCTTTTTCTTCTAGGGCGGTTAACCGCTTTTCAATTCTGTTGATAGCATCTTTAATAGATGATCCAGAATTTGGTTTCATTTCATAAGAAATGTGATCCACATCTTCCTCAATCTTGCGAAGTCTTTCTTGCATTCCTGGTCTTCCTGGAAATCCTGGGCGAGCTTCCTCACCAAAGTAATCATCAAGAAAGTGTATAAATCTTTTTAGTAACTTACTAACTTTAAAACCACTAACTATGATAACTGTTAAGCCACCTAAAGTTCCTGCGATTGATAAAATTGTTTGCATTGCTACCATATTAAGTTATACACCTTCAAGAAAACTACTTTGTTGTCTTGCCCTTCGTTGTAGTTTCTGCGTTTTTCTTCGCTGGGGTCTTTGGTGCTGGCTTAGTTGTTGGCTTTGAAACTGGAGCAGCCTTTACAGGTGCTTTTCTTGTAGCCTTAACTACAGTATCAACAACTACATCAGCAAGTTGCTCAGGTGTGTATCCACGACCAAATGCAATGTCATTCTTATTCAAGTAGCGTAAAATAACAGGTGCTACAGCAACAATAAGTGCCTTTGCATAATCTGTTACATTCGTATTACCGCTAACATAAAGCGCAGCTACGGCGGCGAGAACAGAACGACCATATGAAGCAGCTACTGCTTTGTATTGACTATTTAGAGCCATTAGTGTATCCTTATCTATGTGATATATATATGTTATATATAATTACTATTGTAATATATAAATATTCTTAATATATAAATATACTTATATATATTATATATTTTATATTTATTATATTTATATATAAATAATATTTATTATTATAACGCTGATTCTTATCGAAGTCAATAACTTTTAGAAAACTTTTAAAAAATTTGTACAAGATTTATATTTACAAACTTAAGATAAATAACCTTATCACCTGATTTAAATTTATTTTTCGGCGATTTCGGCGTGAACAGAACAAGAAACCCTTCCAGCAAAACAAAAAAACATTTTTTATATATGCTGGAGTATAATTATTAAATGAACAGCGGGCTTAACTGCAATTCCTGCAATAAAGAAATAAAAATTATCGGACAGGTGCGAATAAGTTCAGCCGTTTGTATTACCTGTTATACTAAAGAATTAGAATTACGAATAATTGAATTAGAAAACGCACAACAACCGATCAAGGAGAATTAATGAGTGAGCAACCTCTAGAAGAGTCTGTAGAGGGCATAGAAGCCAATCTGGGAGCAGTAACATATATTATGCTTGGTAGGATATACGATTTGTTAATATTGCTCTGTGACGCTCAGGGAAAGGGAGAAGATGCATTACGACTTATGGAGATGCATAAACAAGGTTTATTAATGTCTCCAATACCTGCTATAGCTTCTCCTGAAGATACCGACCAAAAATAAAAAATGAGCAATCAGAATATTTTCCGACTGCCCATTTTTTAATTAACTAAATCTAGTTAACAGATCTATGGTATGACTTTTCTTTATCCTTATCCCAACCATATGGATTCTTTTTAGAAACCACCTTTTTTGGTTCAGATGTAGCGATAGAGATACTACGAGGAAGTTTTTCCTCTGGCAGATCTTTTTTCAATGTGACAAAAAGAATACCATCTTTAAGGCTTGCTGAAGTTGTTCTTACATATTCAGATAGTGCATAAGTTCTTGTGAACTTTCTTGCTGCAATACCCTTGTATAGATAATCAGATTCATCTTCAGCTTTTTCACCCACGATTGTTAGATTACCGTCTTGTTCAGTGATAGTAAGATCTTTTTCTGCAAATCCTGCTACCGCCAATTCAATAACAAAGTTATTATCATCGATTTTTCTAACATTGTAAGGTGGAAATGTACCTTCATTTGATTTGATTACCTGATCAAACTTTGGAAATACATTTTCAAAGCCAATCAGATATGGATTGTTAATCCAATGTGAACCTGTTGTCCACGTTGTTGTGATGTTTGTCATCGTTTTTTCTCCTTTTCAGCGAGTTATTTATTTACACCCCCCGAAGGCAAGTGCATTCATATATTATACCAAAAAACATTCACTTAATACAGTATTATAACGAAATCGTTATATAAATTTGTACAAAATTTGTATAAGTTTTGGATATTTCTTGGATATATGATCAGGTAGGGTCACTTTGGTAAAAATGTGAATAATATTTTATTTTGTATGATACGCATATAAAAGAAAAGAAAACATTTTCAGATAGTGAGCACATACTAGCTAGATCCCAATCCTTTTATTTTATACCGCAATAGGGCATAGGGGGTAGGCACATAGGGGGTAGGCACATAGGGGGGTGCCTAGTCTGCCATAGCCTCGCAGATAATACATACTAATGTTTCGTATGGTGTTAACTTATCGCCACACTCAACACATTTATTTTTAGTGATAACCTCAACATCATCATCATAGTTAATCATAGTTACACCTCGTCTATGTGATTGACACATACTAGATGTGTATTTGTTTCTAATGTCCATACCTTGCGTGATTTAGAATAACGAGGGCGTGAGTATTCATAACGCATAACGCTATCCTCACCACAATCGCAACAACCACAACCGTCATCTATTGAACACATACCTGTTGTATCTGGTGCTGAACTATCTAAACGCCAATCATAGATAGCGTATACGCCATTACCAAAAACTGGAAACTCGCTTAGGTCTTGCTCTGTTAGTGTTATCATCTTGACAACCTTTCTTTGTTGTTAGTACTAACCTAGCACACACCACCGACAAAAACCGTTAGCGACACGCCCGACACGCCCGACAGGTGGGGGTCGCCCCCCCGCAGGGGGGCTTGTCAAGCCGACACACCGACAACCTAATGTGAGATACATCACACCGACACACCGACACACCGACACACATACCAAAAATGTCGTACCCCTGTGGTAAGGTGTATTTATTCACCTAACGAAAGAAGGCAAAAATGAACGCTCTAACCCTTGACCTAACCGCCAACTATGTTGACTTGCGTATCGCACAACACTTTGAGTTTTACATTAGCACTAAAGTGCTTGTTGTTATTCTTGGTATTGTT
>Ga0209087_1001130_pt1 | contig 15871 bp, 14 predicted proteins | sample S_130805_EF_Meta_FD_187321 | JGI IMG/M metagenome (GOLD analysis project Ga0209087, IMG submission 187321) | Freshwater microbial communities from Lake Simoncouche, Canada to study carbon cycling - S_130805_EF_MetaG (SPAdes) (version 2) | ecosystem: Environmental > Aquatic > Freshwater > Lake ... | reverse complement strand
TGATTCAAATTTAAAAAAAGAAATACAAGGACTTCCTTACAAAGTAATAAAATCTGATAACGGCACTGATGCATGGGTTCAGTCGCGTGATAAAAAATATTCTCCAAGCCAAATTTCTGCTTTTATTTTAATGAAGATGAAAGAGTCTGCAGAAAAATATCTTGGTAGCGAAGTAAAGCAAGCAGTAATAACTGTTCCTGCTTATTTTAATGATGCTCAAAGACAAGCAACTAAAGATGCTGGAAAAATTGCAGGTCTTGAAGTTTTAAGAATTATAAATGAGCCAACAGCTGCGGCTCTTGCTTATGGTCTTGATAAGAAAAAAGCTAAAACAATTGCTGTATACGATTTAGGTGGCGGTACTTTTGATATTTCAGTTCTTGAATTAGGTGATGGAGTATTTGAAGTTAAATCTACAAACGGAAACACTTCTTTAGGTGGTGATGACTTTGATGCTGTAGTGACAGATTATATTATTGAAGAATTTAAAAAAGAAAGCGGAATAAATTTAAAAACTGATAAATTAGCATTACAAAGAATAAGAGAAGCTGCTGAAAAAGCAAAAATCGAATTATCTTCTTCAGCTCAAACGGAAGTAAATTTACCATTCATTACGGCGGATAAGAGTGGTCCAAAACACGTTAATATGAAAATCACAAGAGCAAAGCTTGAAGCTCTTACTGCAGCGCTAATTGAAAAAACTATAGAGCCTTGCAAAATTGCATTAAAAGATTCTGGTTATACTGCATCTGAAATTAATGAAGTTATTCTTGTTGGTGGAATGACAAGAATGCCAAAAGTTGTTGAAGCAGTTAAAAGTTTCTTTGGAAAAGAACCAAATCAAAGTGTTAACCCTGATGAAGTGGTTGCTTTAGGCGCTGCCGTTCAAGCGGGTGTATTACAAGGTGATGTTAAAGATGTTCTTCTTCTTGATGTTACTCCATTATCACTTGGTATTGAAACTTTAGGTGGTGTGTTCACTAGATTAATTGAAAAAAATACAACAATCCCAACTAAAAAAAGTCAAATATTCTCAACTGCTGAAAACAATCAGCCAGCTGTAACTATTAGAGTTTTTCAAGGTGAAAGAGAAATGGCTAATGATAATAAATTGCTTGGTAACTTTGAGTTAACAGGAATTGCACCGGCTCCAAGAGGAGTTCCTCAAATTGAAGTTACATTTGATATTGATGCAAATGGTATCGTAAACGTTTCTGCAAAAGATAAAGGAACTGGAAAAGAACAGAAAATTCAAATTCAAGCTTCTGGTGGCTTAACCGATGAAGAAATTCAAAAAATGGTTAAAGAAGCTGAAGCTAATAAAGAGGCTGATAAAAAGAAAAGAGAAGAAGTTGATGCAAAAAATCACGCTGACTCTTTAATAGCTTCAACTGAGCAAAGCTTAAAAGAGCATGGAAGCAAAATCTCAGAAACTGATAAAAAAGCAATTGAAAAAGATATGGAAGATTTAAAAGAAGCCATTAAATCTGACAAAACTGAAGATATTAAAACTAAAACTCAGCAATTAATGACTTCTTCTATGAAATTAGGTGAGGCAATATATAAAGCTCAGCAAGATACTGCTGGTGCTTCAAAAGCGGATGCTAAGCCTGATGATAAAAAAGATGTGGTTGATGCCGAATTTGAAGAAGTAAAAGACGATAACAAAAAGAACGGCTAATCCATTTATAACTGGTTTCGCCCTAAGTCATTATGTCCAAAAAAGACTATTATGATATTCTTGGTGTAACCAAAAAAGCAACCCCTGAAGAAATAAAAAAAGCATATAGATCTCTTGCAATGAAATATCACCCTGACAGAAATCAGGGAGACAAAACTGCTGAGGGAAAATTTAAAGAAGCCTCTGAGGCCTATCAGGTCTTATCTGATCCAAAGAAAAAATCTTCCTACGATCAATTTGGACATTCTGCATTTGAAGGTGGCGCTGGTGGAGCAGGAGGTTTTGATTTTGGTGGTTTTGAATCTGGTGCGTTTTCTGACATCTTCGATGATTTTTTTGGTGACTTTATGGGTTCAGGTCGAGGTGGAAGGAGCTCTAAAAAATCAAGATCTAATAGAGGGTCCGATTTAAAAATTAATTTAGAAATAACTTTAGAAGAAGCTTATCTTGGAAAAAAACAAACTATCAATTTATCTTCAAATGAAAAATGCGAAAAATGTTCTGGAAGTGGTGCGGAACCTGGTTCTAAACCAAAAAAATGTTCTACATGTGATGGGCACGGAAAAGTAAGAATGCAGCAAGGTTTTTTTACTTTACAACAAACATGTCCTGATTGCGGAGGTGAAGGCGAAATGCTTTCAAATCCTTGTAAAGATTGCAGAGGATCTGGTATTACTAAAACAAAAAAAAATCTCTCAATCCAAATTCCACAAGGGGTTGATGATGGAACACAAATAAGATTGTCCGGAAAAGGAGATGCTGGTTATAGAGGGGGATCTAATGGAGATCTTTATGTACTTATTGCAGTTGAAAAGCATAAAATTTTTCAACGATCCGAAGAAAATCTATACTATAAATTGCCTATATCCATGATTGATGCTGCACTTGGTACAGAAATAGAAGTTCCAACTATTGATAACGGAAAATCAAAAGTTAAAATTCCTGCAGGGACCCAGTCAGGAAAACAATTTAGGCTCAAAGGTAAAGGAATGCCTATTTTGAGAGAAAATAATTTTGGAGATTTGTACTTAGAAGTTACCGTTATAATACCAGAATCTCTATCAAAAGAACAAAAATCTTTGTTGGAAAAACTAAAAATTTTAGAAGATCAGAATAACAGTTCAGAAATTAAAAATTTCATAAATAAAGCAAAAAAATTTTGGGATAACAAAAATTAATTGATAAAATTAAAAAATATATGAAGATATTATTGCAAAAGATCCTGCCAATTTTATAAAGCTTTTTTTTATGAATGATTATAATCAAGTTCAATTAGAAAAAGGCATTACCCTTCAAAGTAATAATCAATTAGATTTAGCTGAAAAGATTTATAAACAAATACTTTCTAGTGATGCAAAAGATTTTAATGCTTTATATTTGTTAGGAACAATAAAAGCTCAAAAAAATGAAAATGAAGAAGCAATAATCTTAATCAAAAAATCTTTAAATATTAATCAAAATAATTTTATAGCTTATTCTAATTTAGGACTAATTTATTATAATATTAATAAACTTGAAGAGGCAATTATAGAATACAACAACTCCATTCTACTAAATTCAAAATATTCCGAAAGCTACAATGGATTAGGATCTGTTTATCTCAAACAAAAGAAATATCTCCTTGCTTTTGCAAATTATAAAAAAGCATACAAAATAAATAAAAAAGCTTTTAGTAGTCGCTTAAATATTGTTAAGCTTTTAGTTGAGTTACAAAAGTATAAAAAAGCAGAATTAATTTTGGATAAATTATTACTTGTTGATCCTACCAACTATGAAAATTATTATATAAAAGGCATTATTAATAAAAGATTAGGAAAACTAGAGGTTTCAAAAAAAAATTATTTAAAATCAATAGAACTAAATCCTAACCACTATTTATCATACAATGAAATTGGATATTTATTTTATCTAAATAAGGATTTCAAAAATGCTTATTTCTACATAAACAAATCTATAACTATTAACAAATCTTTTAAAGAAGGTTTTCTAAACAGGGGGATAATAAACTTATTAAATGGAAAATTTATTGAAGGCTGGGAAGATTATTGTTTAGGCAAAGACACCAAATATCCTATAACAAAAAAATCTTTATGGGATGGACAGCTAAATTTAAAAAATAAAAGTATTTTTATCTACTCAGAACAGGGTCTTGGTGATGTGATTCAATTTACTCGATATCTTTTTATACTAAGTAATTATTTTGATAAAATAATTTACAAAATCCCAAATTCATTAAAACACTTATTTTCAAATATTAATAGTGTAATGAGTGGTAAAATTGAATTGGTCACTGATTTTAAAAAAATAGACCAATGTGATTTTTATTTACCATTATTAAATTTAGCTTTGGTTTTTAAGAAAATCGCCGATGAGATTAATTATTTTAATATTAATAAAGAATTAGTGAATAAGTGGTCTAAAAAAATAAATAACGAATTCTATAACATAGGAATATGTTGGAAAGCTGGTAACAAAGACGATCTATTTAGGTCTGAATTTGCTTCAGAGCGTAGTTTTAGATTAGACCAACTTGCTAAAATACTTTCTCTTAAAGATGTTATGCTTATAAATTTACAAAAAGAACACGCTGAGGATCAAAAAAAAAATTATTATGACAAAATTAAAATATTTAAAGAACTGGACTCGGAAAAACCTTTTTTAGATACAGCTGCAATTATAATAAATTGTAATCTTGTTATTACTTGTGACACTTCAATTGCACATCTGGCAGGGACTTTGGGCAAAAAAACTTTTCTTTTATTAAATTATAATAATCATTGGGTGTGGGGTATAGATAAAAATTATAGCGACTGGTACAAAAATATAAAAATTTTTAGACAAAATAATTCTAAATCTTGGGATGATCCTTTTAATCAAGTTTATGATGATATAAAAAGATTATTATAAAATATGAAAAAAATTAATATCTCGGTAGTAGGGGCTCTTGGAAGAATGGGAAGAATCTTAATAAAAATAATTAATACTAAAAAAGATCTCAAACTTTATAGTTTAACTGATGCAAGCATTGGTAAATCTATAAATAATATCAAAATCCAATCTAATAACTTAAAGGCTTTCATTAATACAGATGTCATTATAGATTTTTCAAGTCCAGAAGGGTCATTGCAAGTAATTGCTTTAGCAGTGAAATTAAAAAAAAATGTTATAGTTGGAACTACCGGTTTTACAGAAAACCAAAATCAAATAATTTTAAAAGCATCAAAAAAAATAGCGATTTTTAAATCAGGAAATATGAGTCTGGGTATTAATATTTTAGAATATATTGCTAAAATCGTAGCAAAAAAAATACCTAATAGTTATCATATTTCAATTACTGATAATCATCATAAAAAAAAAATAGACTATCCTTCGGGAACCGCCCTTATGTTAGCAAGCGCAATTGCCAAAGGGAAAAGTAAAAAATTAAAATCACTAATCGGAAAATTTTCTTTTAAAAAAAATATTATGACTAATAATAAAATAAATTTCTTTATCACAAGAAAAGGAAGCACAATCGGAAAACACTCTGTTGAGTTTAATAACAATATCGAAAAAATAGAGTTAAAACACGATGCTCTTTCTAGAGAATTATTTGCTAATGGAGCGATAAATGCTGCAGTTTGGATTAGAAAAAGACGGAACGGTTTGTTCAATATGCAAGATATGCTAAATCTAAAATAAATATTTATAATATTTTATAATAATTTTAATGCTACTAAATAAAAAAAAAGCATTTAGTATTATTGAATTATTAAATAAGACTATTCTCAACCCTAAAACTTCTCTTAAATATAGAAATAAATTTACTTTACTAACATCGGTAGTTTTGTCAGCGCAATGTACTGACATTAATGTAAATAATGTTACAAAAAGTATTTATAAAAACTATTATAAACCCGTGCACTTTGTTTCTCTTGGTGAAAAAAAGATTAGACACTTAATTAAAAAAATTGGACTATTTAATAACAAGGCGAAAAATTTATTCAATCTATCAAAAACCTTAGTTAATAAATACAAAAGTAAAGTACCAAATACCTACGAGCATTTAATACAATTGCCTGGTGTTGGTAGAAAAACTGCAAATGTAGTTTTGAATGAAGGATTTAACAAGCCAACTGTTGCTGTCGACACACATGTTTTTAGGGTAAGTAATAGAACTGGGCTCTCAAACGGAAATAACCCTGAGCAAGTAGAAAAACAACTACTAAATATCTTGCCAAAAAATTATTTAAGAAAAGCTCATCATTTATTACTTCTTCACGGCAGATATATTTGCAAAGCTAGAAATCCTTTGTGTGCGGACTGTATTATTAATAAAATTTGTTTATATAGAACAAAGAATGCATAAAAAAATATTAGGAATAGGAAATGCGATTGTGGACGTATTTTCATATGTAGATGATAGTTTTTTAGAAAAAAATAATTTTGTTAAAGGATCCATGAAACTTTTAAGTAAAGATGAATTTGAAAAATTAAAAAAAAAAATTAAAATTACAAAAACTGTAGCAGGAGGTTCAGTTGCAAATACTATGGCAGGAATAACTTACCTTGGTGGTTTTGCTTCTTTTATAGGTAAAGTTAATAATGATGAATTTGGAAATCTTTATAAAAAAAGTCTTAATGATTCTAATGTAAATTATCTATATGAAGCAAAAAATGAAAGTCTGCATACAGGAGCATGCATAGTTTTAATAACGCCTGACTCTGAAAGAACTATGTGTACTTATCTTGGAATTTCATCTCAATTGTCTGTTAATGACTTAGATGAATATAACTTTACGACTCATAAATTAATTTTTCTTGAAGGTTACCTTTGGGATAAAGGCCTAAGTGAAGAAATGTTCAAATATGTAATAAAATTTGGAAAAAAAAATAATATTAAGGTTGCTATGACTTTGTCAGATATTTTCTGCGTAAAGAGACACAAAGTTGATTTTTTAAACCTACTTATTAATGACTTAGATATTTTAATAGGCAATGAAAATGAAATAAACGAATTGATGGATAAAAATAATTTAATAGAATCTATAAATAAATTAAAAAATTTTAATAAATTAATAGTTGTAACTAGAAGCGAAAATGGAAGCATTGCAATTCAAAAAGGTAAGGTATTTGAATTTAAAGGTTATAAAGTTGATCGTGTTGTAGATCTAACTGGGGCTGGAGACCTTTTCGCATCTGGATTTCTAAAAGAATATGTTAACGGGTCTGAGATTAATAAATGTTTACAAATGGGTTCACATGTAGCTTCGCAAATAATTCAGAAAGTCGGAGCACGACTTGCGAAAATATAATTATTTTCTGCACAAATAATACAAAGAGTTATTCTCTACAATAAATTTATTATCTTTAAAGCACTTTTTAATTTTTTGTCTTAATCTATGTAGGTGGGTTTCAAAAGCATGGCTTTCTAAATTTTTATTATAATTCCAAACTTTTTTTAATAAAAAAGATTTGCCCAAACCATTTGTATTTTTAAGTGCTAAAATTAGGTTCAGCTCTTTTTCGGTTAATTTGACATCAATACCATCTCTAGAAATAATCCTTTGATTAGAATCTATCTGATAAGTATCAATAGTTGTTTTGGAATTTTTAAAAAATTTATACTTTGTAGTAATAATTTTAATTATTTCATTTAAAGAAAAAATATCTATTGGCAAAAGTAAACTCTGTTGAAAATTCAATAAAACTAGTTTATTTTCTTTTAAAAAATTTTTATTACCAAGCATAACTAGAGTAGGTGCGTTATTTTTTAGTAATTTTTTAAATTCAGATAATTTTAATTTTTCTGGAAATATAATTCTAATAACATCTTTTATGTCACTACTATCTTCTGAATTATTTTCCTCTTTAAAAAAAATAGAATAACCAGTACCAATCTCTATTAATAGAGTGGCAAAAACGTTACAACCATAAACATATACATGAATATCTTTCATAAAAAATATAATACATTTTTATTATGATTATTGTAAAAAAAAGTGGTTATTTGATATTCAAAAATTTGAAGTTTCGTTGCTCTGTAGGCAAAGGGGGAATAAAAAATAAAGTTAAGGAAGGCGATAATATTACACCTAAAGGTATTTTTAAATTACTAAAACTTTATTATCGAGAAGATAAGATTAAAAATATAGTAACAAAAATAAAAAAAAAAAAAATTAAAAAGAATGTGGGCTGGTGTGATGACCCAAAAAGTAATTGCTATAATAAGGAGGTAAAAATACCAAATAAATTTAGTTATGAAACATTAAATCGAGAGGACGATCTTTACGACTTAGTAGTTGTATTAAGTTACAATTCTAAACCAGTAATTAAAAATAAAGGAAGCGCAATATTCATACATATTGCGAAAAAAAATTATACTCCCACTAAAGGATGCGTTGCTCTAAGGAAAATACATTTAATAAAACTTTTGAAACAAATAAAATCAGATACATTAATTAAAATAGGTTAAATTTTAATTAAAAATTTTAGACCCAACTCTGATAAAAGTTGAACCAACTTGAATAGCTTTTAAGTAATCATTGCTCATGCCCATACTCAGTTCATTAAGTTGATTTTCAGCAGCTAAATTTTTTAATTTATTGAAAAATATAATTGGGTTTTCTTTTAAAGGTGGTAAACACATCAAACCAATAATATTAAGTTTTGTATTATTTCTACAAAAGTTAACAAATTTATTTAGATTTGATGGACTCACTCCATTCTTATGGGATTCATTTCCAATATTAACTTGAATAAAATATTTAATTTTTTTTAATGACAAGCTTTCTTCTTTATCTAACAAAGTTGCAAGTTTTTCAGAATCCAAGGAATGAATATAATTAAAAATTCGCAGAGCGTCTTTAGCTTTATTTGACTGTAATTTACCAATTAAATGAAGTTTTATCTCAGGATTTAATTTTAAATAATTATTCCACTTAATTATCGCTTCCTGGACTCTGTTTTCTCCAAAGTCATTATGACCATTGTCTATAATGGGTATAATTTTGTCTAAGCTTTGATTTTTTGTTACAACTATAATATTAATTTTTTTCTTGAAAATAGATATCTCATCTTTAACTATTTTAAAATTATTTATACAATTCATTATCTATGAATATCATTAATTTAGAAAAATATATATTTATTGAATTTCTAAATGAAATAAATAAAAAAAAATTAAATGTACTAAAAAAAGTACACTTAATATGTTCTTTAAAGATAAGTAATAACGAAGAACTAAAACAATTTTTACAAATAATTAATTTTTCAAGAAAGAATCAAATACCGCTTTATTTAATAAATAACTATAAAATCGCAATAAAATATAAAATTGATGGTATTTTTATAACTAGTGATAATAAAAAAATCCTACCTGCAAGTATAAGAGATAGATTAAAAATAATAGGTTCTGCACACAACCAGAGAGAATACTTTACAAAAAAAAATCAGTATTGTGAGATGATATCTTTGTCTCCTCTTTTCTATAACAATAAATATTCTGAAAATAAAATTCTTAAACCATTAAAGTTTAATCTAATTACCAGTAATTGGGATGTAAAATGCTGTGCTCTCGGTGGTATTCTTGAATCTAATTGGAAAAAAGTCCAATTAACAAAGGCTGTCGCAATTGGTATTAAAAGATTTGTCCATAAATAAAAAAACCCACCCACAAATTAATGCAGGTGGGTTTTTAAATAAAATTAAACTAAGTGTTTAATTAAAACTGTCCACGTAATTGAACAAAACCAACTCTACCATCTTGATTAACTGCAGTTCCACCAAGGAGATTTTCAACATCGGCAACACCAGCTATTACAGCTACTGGTCCCAAGTTATATCCAAGTTGCACAGATTTAATCTTAGCGTCTTGAGTTGTTCCACCACCGTTAGCTACGTCATATCTTGCACCAAGAGTTAGTGTTGGTGTAATAGCATAAGCTACAGCATATTGTGTTTCTGTTACATCTACTGTTGTGCTAAGAGATGCTGATCCTTTATGTTCTTTTTGGTTAATACCAACTGTTACAGCGCCAAAATTGTAGTTAGCACCGATGTTAGTAGCTTCTCTTTTAGCAGTTTGGCCATCTCTTTTTTCTTCTTCGTTCTTAAATGCACTTACAGTTAAACCTTTAACACCTAAATCACCTACGAAACCTATTTCATAGGCAGATTTAGCGGCTGTCCCTGCAGTGTTCTTTTGACTTTCTGATGTTCCTGGACCATCATTTACAGGAACATAATTAATAGAGAATGTTCCTATGTCTGTTTTTTGTAATACTGCTATTCCAAATTTTTGACCAGGTGTTGCACCAAGGGATGCCTGGAACAAGTTAGAAGAATCTGTTGTAGCTGTTGGCATAAAACCAGCAGGTATTTCAGATGCTGCATATCCAACTAATTGAGCTGCAGATCTATCAGAGTCTGATCTCTGAATGTGATCTCTACCGATAGAAATTGTAGTGTTTCCACTTATAAAATCTATGTAAGTATTTTCATCTTGAACAGGTGCAGAGTCTGCATCTCCCTCAAATGACATTCCTGCAGCAAAGTCTAAACCATTATTAAGTTTACCTTTTGTCTGGATGTTAATTTGTGACTCAGTACCAAAACCATGGTTTGATCCATGATTTGAACTAGCACTCGTCTCTGTTGCTTTATAGCCGATTCGTACTTCACCAGTTATAGTAGTTTGTGCAAATGCACTTCCACCGATGAACACTGCAGCTAAAGCAGTTGTTGTTAGTAGTTTTTTCATTATTTTACCTTTTTTGTTGTTATTATTATTAAATATTTATTTAAAATATTTAATTATAAATAAAATATCATAATCATTGATAATTTGTTCATAAGCAGGATTTTTATTGCATTTTTTTATTTTATTGTTGCCTTTTTACCACACTCATAATAATCAATAAAACATTGGATTTATTGAGTTTCTTAAAATAAATTAATGAATTAATGAAAATTATTAAAAAAACATCATTTTTAAAGTTTTATTTACTTATCTTTTTTTTATTGCAGTGCACTAAGATTGATCCTGTAACAGGTGAAAAAATACTTATAGAACCTGATCCGGTAAAAAAAGCTAGAAAAGCATCTGATGAGGGTGGTGGACTTTTCGGAGATATAAATAAAGTTGGGAAAAGTTCTGGAGGAGGAAACTTCGAGTTTGCAAGCTCAAATGTATTGTGGAGGGCAACTCTTAAATCCTTAGATTTTTTACCCTTGCTTAATGCCGATTATAGTGGAGGAATTATAATTTATGATTGGTATTCGCAAACTAACAATCCAAAAGAACAAATAAAAATTTCAATTCAGTTTTTAAATAATGAGTTAAGGTCGGATTCAATTAAAATAACAGCTCATAAAAAAATTTGTGAAACCATGGAACGTTGCTCAAATTCCACGCTAGATCAAAACTTTGCAAATTCTATTAAGGACAGCATCATCGCCTCAGCTCGTACTTTAAAAATTGAAGAAGCTAAAAAAGAAAAAAAGTAGTTTTTAAGGGATGGAAAATTATAATCCTTTAGTCGTTGAAAGTAAGTGGCAATCTTTTTTTGAAAAAAATCAAATATTTAAAACAAAAAAAAATTTAGAAAAAAAATTTTATTGCCTTGAAATGTTTCCTTACCCATCTGGAAATATTCATATGGGCCATGTCAGAAATTATACATTGGGTGACATAATAGCTAATTTTAAAAGATTAAATGGTTACAATGTTTTGCATCCAATGGGTTGGGATGCCTTTGGTCTTCCAGCTGAAAACGCGGCAATACAAAATAATCTGCATCCAAAAGATTGGACTTTAAAAAATATCTCCACAATGAAGAAGCAATTAAAGTGCTTAGGACTATCCATTGATTGGGATAAAGAAATTTCTACTTGCGATTCTTCATATTACAAACATCAACAAATTTTATTTTCTCTTCTTTTTAAAAAAGGAATTGCTTACAAAAAGAAAAGTTATGTCAATTGGGATCCTGTTGATAATACAGTTCTTGCAAATGAGCAGGTGATTGATGGTAAGGGCTGGAGGTCTGGAGCAATAGTTATAAAAAAAGAATTAAATCAATGGTTCTTAAATATTACAAAATATTCTGATCAATTATTAAAATCTCTTGATGATTTAAAAGGTTGGCCAGAAAAAGTAAGGCTGATGCAAAAAAACTGGATTGGAAAATCTATAGGTTGCGAAATTGATTTTATTTCCGATTTTAAAAATACCAAAATTAAAATTTTTACAACACGACCAGACACATTGTTTGGAGCCTCTTTTGTTGCTATTGCTCCTGATCATCCTTTTACCGAATCTTTTAAAAATGAAAAAAATTTTCAAGACTTTAAAGAACTTGCTTTAAAAAATATTGGCACGGAATCATCTTTGTCTAAAAATGAAAAATTGGGATTTAAAACTCCATTTTTTGTATCGCACCCTTTTTTAAACAAAAAAATACCCATTTATGTAGCTAATTTTATATTAATGGATTATGGAACTGGAGCTATATTTGGTTGCCCTGCGCATGATCAGAGAGATTTAGAATTTGCTAAAAAATACAATTTAGAAATAATTCCCGTTGTAAGCCCTAATAAATCTGAATCTATCGCGATTAAAAATGAAGCATATGTCGATGATGGCTATATTATTAATTCAGATTTTCTTAATGATTTGAGTATTGAAGATGCAAAAAAAAATATTATTAAAAGAATAGAAGAAGGAAAAATAGGAAGTTCTAAAATAATTTATCGTCTTAAAGATTGGGGAATCTCCAGACAAAGATATTGGGGATGTCCAATTCCAGTTATGTATAGAGAAGATGGAAAGGTTATTTTAGTTCCAGAAAAGGATCTACCTATAGAATTGCCTAAAGATATAGATTTTAGCAAACCAGGGAATCCATTAGAAAATCATCCCACATGGAAATATACAAAATGTCCAGAAACTGGAATGAAAGCTATTCGTGAAACTGATACTCTTGATACTTTTGTAGACTCTTCTTGGTATTTTCTTCGCTTCTGTTCTCCAAAAGAAAAAGAAAGACCTTTTAATGTGGATGAGGCAAATTATTGGATGCCAGTAGACCAATATATTGGTGGCGTTGAACATGCCATACTACATCTTTTATATTCAAGATTCTTCACACTGGCATTACAAGATGAATTTAAATTAAAAGCTTCCGAACCTTTTGAAAATCTTTTTACTCAGGGAATGGTATGTCACCCAACTTTTAAAACAGAAAAAGGAAAATGGGTTTTTCCAAAAGAAGTTATTGAAAAAAATGGATCCTATTTTTTAGATAATAGCGAAAAAGTTTTAAAAGGAGACAGTCAGGCCATGTCTAAGTCTAAAAAAAATATTGTTGATCCTGATGATATTATTAAAATTTATGGCGCTGATGCTGTAAGATGGTTTATTTTATCAGACAGTCCTCCGGATCGAGACATCCAATGGAGTGATAATGGAATTCAAGGTGCTTTTAAATACATACAAAAAATTTGGCGTGTTTGTGAAAAAATAAAAATTTATAAAAAAGAAAAAGAAGAAACTGATAGTAGTTTTTTAATTAAAACAAATATCCTAATAAAAGAAATCACAGAATGTATAGAAAAATTTCATATCAATGTCGCAGTTGCTAAGCTTTATATTTTTTTAAATAATCTTAGTGAAGAAATAGATAAAAAAACCTTAAATGATGAAGACATTATCAATGCTTATAAAAAATATTTAATTATTATATCTACCTTCGTTCCTTACATCGCAAATGAATGCTGGGAAAAAATTACAAAAGAAAATAATCTAAGTTCACAAGAGTGGCCTAAGATTGAAAATACTCTTATAAAAAAAGATCACTTTGATGTTGTAATTCAAATAAACGGTAAAAAAAGGGCCATTATCAACGCTATTAATGATGAAAGTGAAGAAAATATTTTTAGCAAATCCTTAGCAATTAAAAATATTAAAGTTATATTAGATGAAAAAAATATAATTAAAAAGATTTTTATAAAAAATAAACTGCTTAATATTGTTACTAATGATAAATAAATTTTTTTTAGCTATTATAATTTTAGTTACTTTAACACATTGTGGTTTCTCACCTATATATACTGGAAATTCTAAACAAGTGATTATTTCTAAATCTGAAATAGTGGGCGATAAAGACCTCGCATTTAACTTGGAACAAAAATTAAATTTTAAGAAGGAAGAAAAAAATTTAAATGCTTATATATTTAAAGCTCAAATTTATGACACAACAGAAAGCTCTCTTGTTGATTCAAGAGGGATATCTACGGAAGAAATACTTAAGTTGACAGTAAGCTATCAATTTCAAGATAAAAATGGCCTTGTAATCTATCAAGACGCAATAACCAAAGATAAAAGAGTCTCTGTAACTGATAATTTGTCAAATAATATTCTAGTAAAAAATAATGAGAAAAGATTATTATTAGATTCTATAATTCAAAATATTTTATTTAAATCTAAAGTCTCATTAAATTAGTTTAAATGCTCTTAAAATCACAAGAGATAAGCTTAAAAAAAAAAGATTTTTTTAAAGAGAAAATAATTCTTTTGTATGGTGAAAATCAAGATTTAATTAATGATTTAAACCAGCAAATTACATCTAAGTTTATAGAAGAAGAGAAAACCTCAAAATCTTTTTTTGAAGAAGATATAATGAAAAATCCAAACAACATTATTAATTACTATCTGAACGGATCATTGTTTGATGATAATAAAAATATTTCAATAATTAAAAACTGCTCTGACAAAATATTAGAAATTATTAATAAAATAAAAAGTAATATTAATAATAATTTCATTATTTTAAATTCTGAAATACTTTTAAAGAATTCAAAACTAAGACAATTTGGAGAGTATGATAAATTAGCTATTTGCATTCCTTGTTATCAAGAAACTAAATTTGATATAAAAAAATTTCTTATACAACAACTACAGGCAAACAATATTCAATTACCGGAGTCTCAAAATGAAACTATTGTTAATTCATCTTCTTTGAAAAGATCAAAAATAAAAGAAGTAATTGAAAAATTAACTCTATATAAAAATTCAGGAAAGATTACTGATCAGATCATCGAAGAAATTTGTACCGATGTAGATCTAAAAAAGAACGATGAAATTATTGATATTTTATTATCCAAAAATGCAAAGAATATTAATGAATTTATATCCAATATGTCTAATTATGAAAAAAATTTCATAGAAATTATTATTATTCTAAGGTCATTCATAATTAAAATTCTTGATATACAAAAGAATAATAAAAATCTTTCAATAGATGAAAGAATTGAAAGTTACAAACCACCTATTTTTTGGAAAGACAAAGATAGAATAAAAAATATCTTAAAAATTTGGAGCGCTAATAATCTTAAAAAATTTCTTAGTAATTTAAACATTATTGAAACTGAATTTAAGAGAAATGATTTAAGCCAAGATACTCAATTTTATTATTTTTTAACGCAAAACCTATCTAAAATAGCCCTTAAGAACGCTAATAATTTTATTTAACTGATCAAGATTCTTATAAGAAAATTTAATTTCTCCAGAATTATTCTTTTTATTTTTAATATCCACTTTTATACCCATCAAAAGTCCCAGATCACTTTCTAAAGATTTTATATTTGTATCTTTATTATTCTTTGTAATTCTTTTTGAACCTGAAAAAACTTGCTCTTTTTTAACTAAAAATTCAGCCTGCCTTACAGAAAGATTCTTGTTAACTATTATTTTTGCAAGTCTAACATTATCAGGAACATTGACTAAACATCTTGCGTGTCCTGCTGTTAACAACCCGTCCGAAATCATCTTTTTTATTTCTTCTGGCAATCCAGCAAGCCTAAGCGTATTAGCAATATGACTTCTACTTTTTCCTAAAATTTTTGATAATGTTTCTTGAGAATATCCAAATTTTTTTACTAAATTATCATAACCCAAAGCCTCTTCTATTCCGTTTAAATCTGATCTTTGAATATTTTCTAATATTGCAAACTCTAAAGATTTTTTATCATCAACATTTAAAATAATAACTGGCACTTCATGAATTTTTGCGAGTTGAGCTGCTCTCCATCTTCTTTCTCCAGCGATAATTTCATATTTATCTTCTGATTTTTTTCTAACTAATATTGGCTGAATAATTCCTTGTTCCTTTATTGACTCGGAAAGTTCGCTTAATAATTCCTGATTAAAAT
>Ga0209087_1001129_pt1 | contig 15875 bp, 7 predicted proteins | sample S_130805_EF_Meta_FD_187321 | JGI IMG/M metagenome (GOLD analysis project Ga0209087, IMG submission 187321) | Freshwater microbial communities from Lake Simoncouche, Canada to study carbon cycling - S_130805_EF_MetaG (SPAdes) (version 2) | ecosystem: Environmental > Aquatic > Freshwater > Lake ... | reverse complement strand
AAGATCATTGATCGTACCTTTGGACAATCATAATCTAAATTTAGATTAACCTAAGACCCACCTTTAATTAGGTGGGTTTTTTGTTTTGCCTGTGATAGAATAGAAAGATTATGGCAACAACCGTTTACAAAAATAAAATAATCAAACTCATTGATGGCACAGAACTAGATATTGTTCCATTAAAAATAAAATATTTACGTGAGTTTATGGAGGCATTTGAGTACGTTAAAACTGCCAAAAATGATGATGAAGCCATAGATTATTTAGTTGAGTGTGTAAGAATTACAATGAAGCAATATTATCCAGGTATACAATTAACAAAATCTGATGTAGAAGATAGTATTGATATGCCAACTATCTATATAGTCTTAGATATTTCTGCGGGTATAAAGATTAATCAAAAATCTGAAGAAACAGTAAAAGACCAAGCAACAGAGAGTGGCTCAAGTTGGTCAGAGTTAGATCTTGCTAAAATTGAGTCTGAGGTATTTTTATTGGGTATATGGAAAGACTACAGGGAGTTAGAAGAGTCTTTATCCATGCCAGAATTAATTGCAACTCTCTCAAGTCGCAGAGAACTTGAATATGAGGAAAAAAAGTTTTTGGCTGCAATTCAAGGAGTAGATTTAGATAAACAGTCTGGATCTGAGAGGGGACAAAAAGAATGGGAAGACATGAAGGCTAGGGTATTTAGTCAAGGCCAAACAAAAGATAGTAATGACATCCTGGCTCTTCAAGGACAAAATGCTAGGAGTGCAGGGTTTGGTATTGGCATGGGCTTAGATTATGAAGATTTAACAAAATAAAATAATAAAAAATAAATTTTGATCATGCTATAATTGACATAGCCTATAGGAGGTTAATTGAATGGCAACAGACACGTATGAAGAGGTAGAACTAGTTCTTTTGGACGGTAGTAAGATTAAAGCAAGACCGCTTAAAATCTCATTACTCCGTGCATTTATGAAGAAATTTGCAGAACTAGCAGAGGTGGCAGAAGATAACGACAAGTCAACGACTGTTCTTATTGAATGTGTTCAAATTGCAATGAAGCAATATAAGCCAGAAATTGCAGACGATGCTAAAAAGTTAGAAGATAATATTGATCTTCCAACAGTTTACAGAATTATTGAGTCTGCTTCAGGGGTAAAATTAAATGATGCAAATGCATTGCTAAACACTGTTCTTGCAAACAACTAAATAAACAATGAGGTGACAAATGAGTGATGTTAATGCCAATATTGGCGTACACATTGATACGTCGCAGGCGTTAGCAGAACTCAAGAGTCTACAGCGACAGTTAGCACTATTCCATACTTCGGTATCAAAGGGTAGTGCTTCTGCTGCTGCTCAACAAAGGAACATGCAGCAGAATCTGCTGAATACAATAAATGCTACTGGCAAGTTTTCAGCACAAATGGGTGTTGTCAGAACATCTACAGAATCTTTTACAAACTCTCTTGAAAAGAACAAATTCTCAATGCGAGAATACTTCCGCTATGCTGGAGGTGCTACAAAAACATTTGGTAGATTGTTTAAAGCAGAATTTGACACAATTGGCAAGGTAGCAGAAGATCGTGTAAAGAAACTTCAAACACAGTACATTAAGTTAGGCCGTGATACTAGCGGTGCAATGCAAGCAATTTCCGTAACTCCAACTTCATTAAACATGAAAGACTATGGAACCCAAGTTGCATTAGCAGCACAAAAGCAGGCACTGTTCAATCAGTTAATGAAACAAGGGTCTACCAATCTTTTAAACTTTGGTAAGAATACACAATGGGCTGGCCGTCAGTTGATGGTTGGTTTTAGCGTACCTCTTGCATACCTTGGAACTATTGCTGCTAAAACATTTATGGATCTTGAAGCACAGGCTATTAGGTTTAAGCGTGTATACGGAGACATGTTCACAACAACAGAGCAAACAAACAAGGCTCTTGCAGATATAAGACAACTAGCAGAAGAGTTTACTAAATATGGTGTGGCTGTTGTAGATACAATGAAGATGGCAGCAGATGCTGCAGCAATGGGTAAGACTGGAGCAGATCTTACAGCACAGGTTGCACAGGCTACAAGACTTGCCGTACTTGGCGGGGTAGAACAAGGACAAGCACTAGAAACAACTATATCTATTACAAACGCATTTGGTACAGCAGCAGAAGATTTAGCAAAAAAGATTAACTTCCTTAACGCAGTTGAAAACCAGACTGTTGTATCTATTGAAGATTTAACAATTGCAATTCCTAAAGCAGGCCCAGTTGTAAAGCAACTTGGTGGAGATGTAGAAGATCTAGCATTCTTCCTAACTGCAATGAAGGAAGGTGGCATTAATGCATCAGAAGGCGCTAACGCACTTAAGTCTGGTCTTGCTGCTTTAATTAATCCAACAAAGAAAGCATCAGCCATGCTTGCTGGGTTTGGTATTAATATTAAACAAATTGTTGAAGGCAATCAAGGAAACGTTAGACAAACAGTTATTGACTTTTCAAAAGCATTAGACACATTAGATCCACTTAATCGTGCCCGTGCTATTGAGCAACTATTTGGTAAGTTTCAATTTTCACGTCTTTCTACATTATTTCAAAACGTAACAAAGGACGGAACACAGGCATCTAAAGTTCTTGGTTTGACAACAAATTCAGTTGAACAACTTGCTATCATGTCTGAGCGAGAACTTGGTGTTGTAGAAAATGCCGTTGGTACAAAATTTAAAGCAGCAATTCAAGATCTAAAATTAACTCTTGAACCAATTGGCAAAACATTTTTAGAAGCAGTAACTCCAATAGCACAAACCATTGCAGACTTGTTAGATAAGTTTAATAATCTAGGCGCAGGAACAAAAAAGTTTATTGTAGTTGCAACAACTCTTGTTGGAATTATTGGACCTGCACTATTGATGACATTTGGTTTGCTTGCAAACGGTGCAGCAAATATCATAAAACTATTTCTTGCTATGCGTGGAGGATTCTTAAGGCTTGGTGGAAATACTAAGATTCTTTCTGAACAAACTAACTACTTAAATACAGAACAATTAGAAGCAGCAACAGTTGCAGCATCTCTTAATCAAGCACACTCAAGACTCACACAACAGTTTACTATGGAGACTGCAGCAGTAAAACTACTTCGTCAAGCATACATTGATGCTACAGTAGCAGCAGCAAACTTTGCTAGAACAAACCCAGGAATGATGATGCCTGGAGGTAAAGGTGGTAAAGCACCAAAGAAATTGGCAAAAGGAACACAGTATGTTCCAGGCACAGGCAATAAAGACACTGTGCCAGCAGTTCTTACTCCAGGAGAAGCAGTTATTCCAAAAGATGTTGCACAAGATCCTAGATTCCAACCAATTATTGATGCAATGGTTAATGGAAAATTACAAGGATTTGAAGACGGAACTGTTTTTGCACATGCTGTAGATAAAAGAGTTGTTCGTGGATCATCAGTTCCAGCAAATATGCAAAGTACTGGATTTGGATCTGCAAATGCATTTTCTGCAATTGGATTTGATTTATCTGCAGAAACAAACTCAAAACTTATTACTGGTAATGTAAAAGTTGGAGACTATCTAAGAGAATTAAATACTCCTGGATCAACAACAACAATGACTGCTCGTCTTATAGATTTAGGAATTCCTCCAAGAGAAGCAGTTCGTATTACAGAAAACATGAAGACAAACTTAGCAAGATCTTTAGCAACATCATCACCAGATTCTTTAATTGGCGATCAGCAAATTTATAGAAGAATGGGTAATTTAAAAACTGGAATTCTTGGTGGACTTGCTAAAAAAGGTGGAACACTTGGAGATGGAGTAAGGTCTTTATACGCAAACACAACATTTAGCCCACTTGGACAGTCTTCAATTAAATTTAATGGAACTGCTCCAATATCAGATGTAATAAAATCTGTACAAGGAACAAAAACATCACAATCTGTAGTTAGAGCATTAAGAAACATTCAAAGTGTAGATCCTAATTATTCTCTTCCAGTAAAAAAAGATGCATCGGGAAAAATTATTGCTTATGAGCGACCAGAGGTTAGTGCTAAAACTGGACAAATTACTAATACTAAAACAATTGCATCTTTAGATGGTGATAAATTTATAACTGCAAGAGTTGGTCGTGGAGGTGGAAGAAAACTTACTCCATCAAAAACTGCAAGATCAACTGCAACAGAATTGCTTACTGGAAAAACAACATCTGGTGTTGTAACTGGTCAAACTGGAACAGCAAAATCTGCAAGAGTAATGACAACAAGTGGGGCACCAAGTGAAAAGAGACAAGTTGGTGTTGGTAAAAACGAGACAATTCTTAATAAAAAAACAACAGCAGCATTAAAGTCTGGAAAACCAGCCTTTGTTCCTGGACTTGGAAGATTTAGAATGATTAATAGTCTTGTTGCTGGAGCAGAAGACGGTATTCCTGCAGGTCAAAAAACAGGAAACGCTACAGTTGGCGGGGGATCACAATCAGCACAACTATCTAGAGCACAGTTAATGGCAGCAACAGAAAAAATAAGTTTAAAAGAAGCAAAGCGTAGAATTGCTGCAGAAACAAAACTTACAAATGCAATGGATGAGTCTACAAAGGCTCAAATGACATCAAAAGAAAAACTTTCTGCATTTAGTGGAAAAGCAAGTGTTGGAATTGGAGCAGTATCTGGTTTAACAATTGCAGCATCTTTTGCTGGTGGTAAATTAGGTGAGATGGCGCAGACAATTATGCCATTCGTATTTGGTTTACAAGGTATAGTTGCACTGCTTCCATTACTTGCAAATCCTTTTGTAGCAGCCGTTGCAGCATTTGCTGTTGTTGGTGGAGTAATGTTAAAAATGGCTAAAGATGTTGAAAAAGCAAGAGAAGAAGGTGTTAATCTTGCTAATGCTATGTCTATGACATCTAAAAAGTTAGTAGATTTATCTGTTATTTCTGGGACTGTTAGCGCAACTGAAGCAGCAAATAGAAGAAGGCAAAACTTTGTATCTGGAACAGTTGAAGGACAAAGAAAGTTTGGACAAAATGTTTTAGAAAGTGAATTTGGAAAAGGCTTAGTTGCAGATATTGCGACTCAAGGAAAGGCAGGGGGAACAAATAAAGAAATTGCACAAAACATGGCAAATCAATTATCAACTGCCGTGCTTCAAGGAGCAGTTACAACAGAACAAGCAAAAAGTATTGCTTCAGCGCTTGGAGAAAAATTAGGCAGTTATGAAATACCATTGCTGATAAGTGGAAAACTTACAAGTTTACTTGGTCCAAATGGAGAAAACTTACAAAAAGAACCACTTCAAATTGCATTAGCAATTAAAAAAGAATCTGCTAAAAACTTACAAACAGCATTTGAACAATCACAAAATGCAAAAAGAGGTGCAGGCGCTGGTACTGGAGGCTTGGCCCTTGGCGGAATTGTTGCTGGAGCATTGGCTGTAACTGCTGGTACTGGAGGACTTGCTGGACCTGCTGCCTTAGCAGTTTCAATTGGAGCATTAGGAAAAGCAGCATTTGACTTAAATAAAATTAAACAAACAAATGCAAAACTTGATTCTGCTTCTATTCAACTAGGTCTTGAAGCAATTGTTCAAAATCAACAACTTGTAGATGGACTCAACAGAGAGTATGATCTAAAAATTCAAAACGCAAAAACTGAAAAAGAAATATTAGATCTTCAAGCACAAAGAAAAATTGATTTAGATAAACTAAATACTGCAAACAAGCAAACAGTAAATGACGTTGTTGGACTATCAAGTCAAATATCTACGGAAAACTTTAATAAGGCAATTGGAACATCAATTGATAACTTATATAAAGATGCTTCAGATGCTGTTAAAGTATTTAAAGATATTGCTAAAGATGAATTAAATGATCTTGCAAATACAGATTTTAAAAAGACAATACAGATTGGTTTTGCTTCTGGTCAGTTAACTCCAAATGCAGTAATTAATCTTTTAGATGCTTCTAAAAAGGTACCAGAAATTGAAACAAAAATAAAAACCGTTGTAGAGAAACAAGGTTTTGCAGAAGCAAGCACACTTCTTGAACTAATGGGGCAGACTGGCGCAAATGCAAAAACTATTGATTTAATGCTTAATTATATAAATACTAACGAAGTTGATTTTGACAAAGATATGACTGCTTTAGATATTCTTGCAAAGTTTCAAAACAAATATGGAGTTCAGTTAGACCTTAGTGTTAATGGAGCAGGTCAACTAGCAGTGGCAAATGCTGCATTGTCAAAAATTTCAACATATCCAGATAAAATAGATATAAAAGTAGTTCAGGAACTTGCTGGTGCAAATTCAGAATTATTTGGAGATGCTTTAAAGAATTTTGATAAATTATCGGAAGGTGATCCTTTAATAAGCAAAACATTGCTTGTTAATTATTTAGTTGGAAAAATAGATCCACAACTTAAAAAAGCAGCCATTGCTGAATATAAAGGTATGTCAGAACAAGATGCAATTGCAACATATCTAGCAAAAGGATTTAATGCAGCAACAGTTGATATCCCAGGTGGTGCAACTCCACCATCTGGTTCTGGCAAACGAGATACAGTACTTGATGATTTATTATTAAAGTTAAAACTGTTTAGAAAAGAATCTGTTAATGCTCTTGGTGGATGGAAAGAACTTGTAAAACAACTGGGCAGTGGAAAATCTATTAATGCATTTAAAGGAACAACGAACCAACTACGAGGTGCTGGTGGCAATGAAAGTTTAGTTCAATTTGCTGAAGGGCTTGGCGCAGAAGAAGCAGGTAAATTCTTTGACAAGATTACAACTAAGGCAAAGAACGGCAAGTTAGTATTAAATGATTATGGTAAATCATTAAATAAATTATTCCCAGCGGTACAGGCGGGCATATATTTAGAACAACAAAAACAAATAACAAGAGAACAAACAACACAAAATAAAGCACTTGCAATGCTAAGGGCTAGAGGCGTTGATGCTGCTACCGCATTAGAATTAACAGCAGATGCTGCTACAGCAGCAGCCATTATAAGCAAAGATCTAGATGGTAAAGATTTAGAAACAATGATTGCCAACACAAAAAAGGCTGCTGCTGCAACAAGAGAATTTGAAAAGGCGCTAAGGGCTGCTCAATTTGAAGCAGACGAAATGGCAGAGGGTGCAGCAGAAAAACTAAGTGAAAAATTTGATTATGCATTTTTAGAAATTGAAAGAAAACAAAGAGAAATATTTAAATCAGTAAATAAAGTAACTCCAGAACAGGTAGAGTTAAGTATTGCTATTGATGAAAGAGCAATTGAAAAAATTCAAGATCAAATAAATGGTATTAATTCACAAGTTAAATCTTATAACCGTACTCTTGATCTAATTGGTAGACAAGAAACTGCAATTACTGAAACTTATGATAAAAAGACTGAATCTTTAAACAAACAAAAAGATGCTTTAGAATCAGTAAAATCAATTAATGGATTCTTACTTTCACAACAACAAAAACAACTTGGCTTGGCTAATGCATTAACGCAAGGAGATATCTCTGCAGCAGCAGCAGCAGCGCAGACAATGAGAGAAGAAGCAGCACAAGCAGCGTTAGACAGAATGTCTGGTAGTCTAGACACTGCAACAAATAATTTAGAAGCACAAAAACAAAAAGAACTTTTATCTATAACTGCAGTTGTTAATGGTCAGAAGATGACTAGGAAACAAATTGAATCGCAGATTGTTACCCTAAGTGATCAAATTTATAATATTGAAGTTTTACAACTTGAGCCACTTCAAAAACAAGCAGATGCAAAGCGACAACTATTGTCCGACCTTGCATTTGAAATTGATAGACAACAAAAAGTATATGAAGTTAGTGGAATGACAAAATCAGAGTGGGATCTTATACAAAGATATGTAGAAGCAGCAAATAGAAATGCAGATACTCTTGCTATAGATATAGATGCAATTGCTTCATCCTCTGGTACTGCAGCAGATAATTGGAAATCTATTCTTGCTTCTATGCAAGCAGCAGCAGCATTAAAAGCATTAGGAACTAGTTCTGGTCCTGCAACTAATACAGCCCCAGCAACTTCAACAACTGGAACTACATCAGGATCAACAGTAACTGTAAAATCTGGAAATACTTTAAGCGGAATTGCAGCAAAAGCAGGAGTAAAACTTTCAGATGTTATCAAGGCTAATCCACAAATTAAAAATCCAAGTTTAATTAAACCAGGTCAAGTAATTACAATACCAGGAAAAATGTATGGTGGTTCAATTTCAAAATACATGGCATTTGGCGGTAGAGCAATGGGCTCTGACACTGTTCCAGCAATGTTAACTCCTGGAGAGTTTGTAGTAAATAAAAATGCTACAAAAGCATATAGACCACTACTAGAGTCTATCAATGAGTCTAAATACCCTGGAATGCTTGGTAGCGGAAGTATGACTCAAATTCCAATAAATAACATTTCAACATCTATGAATGACAACTCAACGGCAGTGTATAATTATAATTTAGGATTCAGTATTAATGGCGCTAACGGAAATGCTAATGATATTGCTAGAGCGGTAATGAAAGAAATTAAAGATGTTGATTCACAAAGAATTAGAGGACAGAGGCGATAATGGCTACTAGCGCTTATTTAACAGGTAGACGTAGATATACTAGACCCCAGGGTATATTGTGGGCAAACAACGCTGGAACCCTCTCTAATGGCCTATACGTGCCTACTGGTGTAGAGGTAGGAGCCTCCACAACAGAAACAGATCCAAACCTCCTAGATCAGTTCATTATTTTATCCGATCATAATAGGGGAGAAATGCAATTTAATACCCAAAGAATTGAGCAACGCCAAAGAACGATTAATGGTCGTATGCGTTCATACCATATTGCAGATAAATTAACAATGTCTGTATCTTGGAACATGCTGCCTTCAAGAGGGTATTCAGGGCTACCAAACTTTAACTCAACAACAGGAGTATCACCAAGTGAAGGATCCACAACAGAGTACACAGCCGATGGTGGAGCAGGTGGCGTAGAACTTCTTGATTGGTATGAGACACATCAAGGTCCATTCTTTATGTACCTTGCTTATGATAAATATACAAATCTAGAAGGCCAAAATTATGAATATACTGGTTTGAATAGATATAATCAAATTATTGAAGTTTATTTTGCAGATTTTAGTTATTCAGTTGTAAAACGTGGAGCAACAAATCATGACCTTTGGAATATATCGGTAACACTGGAAGAAGTTTAAATGTTTGAAAGTACCGATCTAAAAAACCACTTTGAAACATCTGGAACAATACAAACAGAATCATTAGTTCTGGCTGAGTGGAATATGAATATGCCAGATAACATATTTAAACTTGGCAATTACAGATACAGATCTCAAGAACAAAGTTCACAATTTTTAACACTACCAAATACGTTTGATAGTGCAGATGCTGGATTATTTTATACTGGAGCAACAGATGCAGATGTTGTTATTGATGGAGGATTTGAAAATAATGGAACACCACAAACCTTTACATCCATAAAAGAAAAAAATAAACTTTTATATTCACTAGAAGATTGTATAAAACCATTTAGACCAAGATCTGGAATTAATAAAGCAGTTGCCTTTAAGGGTAAGTTTCTATCAAACTCTGGTAGCGATCTTGCAAGAAGGCCAAGATATTATATGGCATCACGCTATGATCAATTTAAATATTTTACATCTTTTAGAACTGAAGACGGTATTGAAAGAGGTATTGCTAAAACTATAGTTAATGGCAATTACTACATAGATGATGCTGTACCATTTGTAGTTTATAAAGAAAATGTACCAGCAAACCGAATTATTGTAAAGATGCAAACCAATGTTGGAGATATAGATTTAGGAGACTTTACCGATATATCTAAAACTTTTGCAGATCCGTTTTTTGGTAACGCAAATAAAACAACTCCAACAAGATGGAAAATTCAACATCTTGAAGGAGACAATTGGGTAGACTCTTATGTGTTTACTGAAAATGATACCCGTGATGATGGATCCCCAATTATTACTCATGATGGATATGTTGAACTACAGTATAAGTTAAAAAATATTCCAGATAATTTTAAAGATAGTTTTGTCTTTGCAGAAACTTTTTCTTCATCTACTCTACTACCAACCGAATCAATAAACGGATACGCATATTTAGTTATTTCAAATGTAGGAAGTGTTGGAACGTATTATGTTTGGAATGGCACTACTAACACATACAATACATTTACTCCTGTTTACGGATGGGTATTGGGAAGTGAACAAATTGATAATAAAACAACATTTGTTACAGATTTAACAAATCCGTTATCATTTCAAGAAACAACAAACGGACAAACTGTTTATAGAGAGTTTCAAAATATTCGTGGCATAAGAGTTGTAGTAGAAAAAATGAATAAATTTGACTCTACATTTGATTTAATTGAAATGTCACCAAGGCTGGTTGTTGACATATCTAATAAAACAATAGAGTATAGTATTAAAAAAATTCTTTCTGATCTTGGAACATCTGCTTTACCAGTAGGACAGTTGCTTGCTTCAACTGGAAACATATTTTTATTTGATGATGATCAAGCGTTTAACGATAACAATACTGATAGCATAGTTAGTGACTATGTTAGCAAGAACATTAAGTTTAATTTTTACGAAAAAATATTAAATGTAAATGGATTTGATTATTGGGTTCCGATTAAAACACTTTACTCTGATGGTTTTCCACAGGCAGATGTTACTGCTGGAACATTAGAAATATCACTAAGAGATTTTTATTTCTTTTTAGAATCTATGCCTGCCCCAAGAATGTTGGTAACAGAAGTATCGCTTAGTTATGCAATTAGTTTAATTCTTGACTACATTGGATTTAGCAACTATGCATTTTATAGAACAACAAATGAACCAGATCCAATAATTCCGTATTTTTTTATTGCTCCAGATCAAACGGTAGCAGAAGTATTAAATCAACTTGCAGTGTCTACACAAACAGCAATGTTTTTTGATGAATACAATAATTTTATTGTAATGAGCAAAAACTATATGCTTCCAGACGTAGATGACAGAGCATCTAGTATGACTTTATCTGGATCTAACAATCAATCTGTCAGCGGCATTGTTGAAAACTTATCATCTGGTACGCTTCCAAATATTATTTCAATTGCATCTCAAGACAAAAAAGTTTACAATAACGGAAAGATTAATTACACAACTAGATATATTCAAAGATCGTATGGGTCTATTCGTCAAGCAAATATGATTGATATAGATAAAACTTGGATTTATAAACCTGCACTTTTGTGGGAAGTATCAGGAACAGACTCAACCAAAACAATTAATGAAGTTGCATCCAAACAAGGTAAATATGTTTTGGGAGCAATGCCGTTAAACTCCGATCTTACTGTATCTCCACCAAGCGTAGTTAATCGTAAAATAGTAAATAATGTTTTTGATCTTGGAGAAAATGTTTATTGGCTTACAAGGTATCAAGGATACTTTTATTCTAATGGAGAGGTTATTAGATATGATGCTGCACAATTTAATGTTACTCTTGCAATCTGGTATCCAATATTATCAGACGGTATAAATTTAGATGAATCTAAGCCAGAAATTGTTTTACCTGGAAGGTTAGCACCATCAAGCGTTATTGATGATTTAGATAAAAAAGTTGCAAATGGAGAAATTACAGAAGCACAAAAAGGTGAAGAAATTCAGGCATGGAGAGTTTCTCATAGACAAGGTAGCAGTAATGTATGGATTACTAATAATCAAGAGTATCAAAACTTTTTTAGATCATTACCATTTAATGGAAAAATATACCCAACTGGTTTAGTAAGAATTTACACAGTTCCCTTTTATGAAGACATTGATGGTGTTACTCGTTTGCAAAATGGTGCAGTTTATGAACATGGCCGTGCTCAATTTGGAACAACAATTGCAAGTCATACTGCTGGAATAAATACGTATTGGTCAGACAACACTTATGTCAGAGGCTGTGACATGGAAACTCAGTATTTATTTACAACCACTTTGCTTGAAGACATTTCTTTACCAGCAACTACAACTGGAGCAGCAGGAGTTAATAATTCTAAGGCTCAACAGACATCAAGAGGTGGAACAATTAAAAACTTTATGTCTTCAAGTTATACAACGGAAACTCCAGTTAACTCAACTATATCTCCAAAAACTGGAACAATTCAGTCATCAGCCTTAGTAATGAATGGACCAACCTTTGAAACAACCGAAACACCAATTGATTTAGTATCTTATGTTTATAAAGAATTAGATAATTCTTATAAGCATTTTGGAACAAGAATGCGTATTATTGGCAAGATTGAAAACAATGAACGCCGCAGTCAAACCCCAAATGGAAGTACAACATATTATCAGGTTGCTGGAGTTCAACCAGATCAACCAGTAAGCATAGGTGGTGGCTCAGGAGGATTAGCGGTATTACTTAATCCAACAACAAACAATGGATATTATTTTGAAATTGCTGCATTGACAAGTGACAATATAGAGTCATATCTACAATTAGATAAAAATAATCAATCAAATATTTCTATTAATAATGTTGTTTTTTATAAAATTAAAAAAGATGCGTCTAATAATAATGCAATTCCTGTAAAACTTTACGGCGGTCTAGCAAAAATTACAGTTGACGATGGTAGGTTTACTGGTCAGTATAGAATGGCTGGTGAAGAAAATCCGACGGTATATGACTTAGCGATAGAGTATCAAGACATAGGAAAAACAAGAAGATTTTATTTATACATTAATAATCAGTTAATTAAGGTTGTAGACGACACAGATCCGCTTCCAATTTACAATAACATGGCTCCGTTTGTTCGTGGTTCATCTAGGGTTATGTTTGAAAATATCTATGCTCTGTCACAGAACTATTCTCAAAATACCGTGTTTACAGTTGGAGAAACATTGTCCTCTGCTTTTGGGGATAATGAAATAAGTGCTAGTGAGTCTTTAAGAAAATATGCAATGAGCGGTATAGTTCAAGCAACTTACTTATCTGGAATTAGTGCTCAGCAACCACCTAAATATAATTTATATTTTGACGAGTTTGGTTCAATAATGAGAGAGTGTGCTTATTTTGATGTTAAGTATGATCGTGCATATCCCGCACTTTACGCTAAACTATCACCAACATTTAATAATGTTAAAGGTTACGTATCATCTGGGTTTTATGCAGACTCATACGGTGCTGAATTTTTGATATTTAATGCTACAGATACAGCCTTAAATCTTGATGAAACAAGCGGGAACTATCTAAGAATTCAAGGAGTTACATTTACACAAGACACAACCCATGAGTTAACAGTTGATGAATACTTTAAAAAGCGTAGTAATTTTTCTAATCCATTACTAACTGGATCTTCTCAAATTGTTTCTCCGCAAGTTGAAAAACAAAGGTTTAATGAAATTAAAAGAAGTAGAATGATTTATGGAAATAATGAATTTACTTTAGATACACCATACATACAAACACAAGATGATGCAGAAAATTTAATGGGCTGGATGATAAATAAACTTATGGTTCCTAAAAAATCTATTGGTTTAAAAATATTTGCAACTCCAACAATACAACTTGGAGATATTGTAACGATTAACTATAAAGATTCTAACAACTTAGATTTGGTTACTTCGGCTAATTCTAGATTTATAGTCTATAATATTGAGTATTCAAGAAAAATAAATGGTCCAGACATGACACTTTATTTGGCGGAGGTATAGTATGTCATTAGACTGGCAGAACTATGAAAGACAAAAATTAAAAGAAGCAGGAAATGAAATTAGTACTGCTATTGACCCTGTTAAAACAGCAGAAGCAATAGCACTTAGTTCAGGACCTAATCAAGGTGGAACAGGGCTTTCAGGGGCTGCTTATGTAGCCAGCAGAGGTGGCGTAAATTCTCAAGGATATTTTAATGATGTTCCTGAGTATCAACAGTTAACTGCAAATGAAAGAGCATCCGTAACACTTTCTAATGGAAGCATAAATACACAAGGAATGCTTGCAATTTTAGATAAAAAAGAAAGAGAATACTTTGGAGACATTAAATATAATAGAATGTATGGCATTCAGCCAACAAACAATGAACCAGTTACATTTTTAAAAGCAACACCTCCAGCACCAATACTTAATGCACCAATTTATTTGGCCCCACCACCAGTTAAAACAGCGACTTTAGACATTATATTATTTGACGAAGAATCTGTTCCTACAGATGGAATGTTTGATCAGATATTTGAAAATATTGGTGGTCAAGAATTAATCAGCATAACAAGGTCTGATATTGTCAATGGACAAAAAATATCATATCAGCCAATTAAAAACCTTTCGGCCATACAACAAAGATATAATCCAAATAATATACTTAGCCTACAGCAAACCGCAGATAAGTTTTTTGCTGGATTTTCAATTAAACTAGAAGACAAAATTCCAGAAACTGGTAACGGAACTAATGGACAAAACGTATACCTTAACGCAGCAGGAGACTTAATTATTGAATTTATTAACGTAAATCCTGACGAACAAGTAGAAACACAAATCAGCGTAAGTGGTACAATATATGAAGCAGATCTTGGAGACTACGCCTCATGATAACTAATACTGGTAAATCTATTATTGCAAAGTATTTACTTGGACAGGCCCCTGCCTATGCCTCATATATTGCTATTGGTTGTGGTGCTACCCCACTAGATACCGCCGATGAAATCGGAGACTATTCAACAAAAACAAATTTAGATTTTGAGATGTTTCGTGTTCCAATATCTTCTAGAGGTTTTGTAAACGAAGACGGTGTAGATAAAATTGTTCTAACAGCAGAACTACCAACAGAAGAAAGATATGAAATATCTGAAATTGGAATATATTCTGCAGGATCTAATCCATCTGCAGGAGCCTATGATAGTAAAACAGTTTTTGCGTTTACACAAAACGAAAACTGGCAATACGTAACAGCAGCATCAGCGGTAGCAATTGATACAGAATCTAATGCGCTAGATGCTCCAAACTATGACAACGTTATTGCTGTAGCAGATCCAGTATTTCAAACAAGCGCAGATAACCCAATATTTTTTAAATCACCAAGAGTTGCAAGATATGAAAGACCAAGATTTTTAAATAATATAATTATGATAAAGGGTAATGAGGCTGATCTTGACATTGAATCAGATAGCGGTCCAACACAAGATACTTTTGAAATAGGAGCATCATCAAATTATATTAGGCTAAGCGGAACAACAGTTGATTTTTCAAAAAACTCTCCAACAGATCAATTAAGACTAGCATTTTCAATAGTAAATAGAGATGGAACATACGGGGCTGGCACTCAACCAGAGAGGGCTAGGGTTTTAGTTTCATTTGAAAATACAAGTGGAACACAGTTTGCAAGACTTGAAGCAGAAGTTGCTGACGATAGCAGCGGAGGCCAATATGATTTTGCTACAGAAAGATACTTTGTTGTAACAAAACAACTTCAACAACTATATAGAACATCTGGCTTTGACTGGAATGCTGTTTCTGTAGTTAAAATATACGCATGCGTTATTGATGGAGTCAATCCGTCTGGCAACTACTATGTGGCGCTAGATGCTTTAAAATTAGAAAATGTTGCTACAGTAAATCCACTTTATGGATTAACAGGATATTCAGTAATTCAAACTTCAGGTGCAGCAACCATTGTCAAGAGTCCTAATACTAGTAATTATGTTGAATTTAGATTTTCAGTAGATCTTTCTAGCGGAAACAATTCATAATGGCTGACGCAGGAATTAAAAAAGTTATAATTAAAAAAGCATCTTTACCACCATTAGATCATGACAAAGTTGGATACGTTTTTAGATACAGAATTGTTTCTGAAGATAAAAACAGAACGTCTCAATGGTCT
>Ga0209087_1001127_pt1 | contig 15895 bp, 18 predicted proteins | sample S_130805_EF_Meta_FD_187321 | JGI IMG/M metagenome (GOLD analysis project Ga0209087, IMG submission 187321) | Freshwater microbial communities from Lake Simoncouche, Canada to study carbon cycling - S_130805_EF_MetaG (SPAdes) (version 2) | ecosystem: Environmental > Aquatic > Freshwater > Lake ... | reverse complement strand
TAGCACGAGACTTAGCAGCCTCACGTCTATGGAACATTAAGTTAATTGTTTGAGTTACAAATGAGCTACCATTAACTAAGTCAATAGTGCTATCCTCAGTAAAGTTAGATGTATTTCTGCGAATGTAGAAGTTATCAAAAAGCACAGGAGTAGGACCTGCAAGAGTGATACCTGTTATCGACCATCCTGACCCAGCTGATGGGTTAGTTGGAGTGATAGAGGCAATGTTGTCTTGTTGGTTAATCCAAATACCATAGATACCTCCACTATTGTTGTCGCATGATTTTAAGATTGCTTCTAATGCTTGACAAGCCATGTGTTTTAGTATTAAAAGCCCCCTTAGTAGAGGGCTTATGGTTAATTATTATTATGAGTAGTAAACGATATCAACACCATTCACATATTCGAAACCAACTTTCATGTTAGCACGAGTTCTGATGTAAGGCTCAGCTACAGTATCAGCTAAGTTAACAGCACGTAGGTCAGAAGAGTCACCCTCAGCATCAAATGCGTAGATAAGGTTGTCTTTCAAAGTCCATACGAAAGTGTTGTTAGACATACCTGGACAAACTACAATCTTAACACCTAAGAAAGTCAAGTTCAAATCTTGAGTGATGTAAGCTTGAGTGTTACCTGAAGCTACACCTAATCGGTAGATATTCACCAATTGAGTAGGCATGAACAAACGTAGGTCAGCTGTACGTGTAGCAATAGATGCAGGAAGTAAAGCAAATGCAGCAGCTAACTTAGTCTCTAATGTAGTAAAGTTAGAGATAGTACCTGTACCACCATTGATAACTGTATCATTAGGGTCAGTTAAACCTGCTGTCAATTTTTTTTCATAACCGTCACACAAAGCAAGTGTAGGGTTTAATGAGCCTGTGTCACCTTGCCATCTGATTAACTCGATGTCACCATTGATTTTGTTAGCCATCTCACCCCAGTAGAATGACATGAAAGATGCAACAGAGAAATCTCCGTTAGATCCTCTTGACATTTGAAGAGATAAGAAAGATTGCTCTAAATCAAACTGACAAATCTGAGCCATTGCAGAAAGAGCACATACGTCAATTTCTTTAGCGTTCAAATCATCATTAGGAGCAGTAAAGCTACAAGTAGATGGTTGTAAGATGTTACCAAAAGTAACAGTAGCTAATTTAGTTTTATACTTTACTCCTGGCAAAGAACGATAGTTATCAGCAGTATCCTCAGATAAGTAAGCTTGAGAATAGAATGCCTCAGGGTTAGCTGCTAATAAAGCAGTTGGGTCGATTTGCAAATCGAATTTTAATTTACGCATTTTATTTGTTATTTATGAATTTGTTTACACTAGAAAATCTTTGATGTGCACTCAAAGTCACACCCTCAGTCATCTGCTCTTCTGCCACTGTCTCTGCAGATATTGCCTCTTCAAATTGATTTTTAAGGTCAGCAATCATAGCAAGCAATGCATTCATTTGCTCATCCATTACAGGCTTAACTATAGCAAGGATAGCCTCTGCATCAGCTGCAGGGTCTATTGCCATTGTTGTCTCCTCGGTAGGAACTTCTGCTGTTACTGTCTCTTCAACTACAGTGTCTTCTAAAGCTACCTCTTCAGTAGCCATTTCTTCTTTTTGTACATCTTTTACTTCAACTACTTTACCGTCTTTTACAACGTAGATTTTTTCGTTGATGATGTGTTCGCCATCCGGCAACATTAGATCATTCATTTGTATATTATTTGTTTGTTGCTCTTTTAATTTCATCCCAAGGTATCCTTCTATGCTGAAACCTATCTGCTCTTGGCTTACAAGTTCTGCATAGTATTCCTTATCCGTTACCTGAGCAGTAACCATAAGTGTACCCTCAGGTACTTCAATACCAAATGATGAATATGCTTTGTCCTCTTTTGGAGTGTTTACTATCCAAGCTTCAAGGACATAAGCAGGAACGGTCTTAGATTGGTCATGCTCAAGATTGAATAGGTCTCGGTTGACCATTTGCTGCATGAACTTACCATGAATTAACTCAATCTCTTCAGCGGTAAACTTGACATTGTACTCCTCAGCTGTATCCTCATCAAATCGGTATATCTCCATAGGTATCAAAGCAGGTGCAGTGATACGGTACTTGAGTTCATCCGAAAAAAATAAAGGCTTAGCTTGAGCACTGAATGCCATTCCTTTGACTTTAATTGCAGGAGTAGCTGTAAAAGCTATCTGCTCAATGCCAAGGTCCTCACCATTTTCAGCGTATGCTGGGTCAATAGTAATTGTGTAGGTAGGGATATTGTTTTTTGCCATCTACCTATATTAAAAAAAACGTATATTTGTTCAAAAATTACAAGATGATAAATGTACTAAACAGGGAAATTCCCAACCAACTTGATGAGATAACCATCGAGCAATTTGAAACCATTACCGAAATCAATAACAATCAGGAACTTGACCCCATTGACAAGCACCTTAAAGTGTTCGCTTACCTTGGGATACCAGAGTCAGAGTTTTGGGACTATGATGTTGCTGACTTTATTGGTGTAGTAAAGGACTTCAATAAGCTTGAGCAGAAAGAACACCCAACAGTTGAAGAGCTAGAGCTTGAGGGCTTCACATACAAAGCACAAATGAAGTTGACTGTACGTGATACCAAGATGATTGAGAAAGTAGCACTACATAAAGAGAAAGGATATATCTCTGAGATGTTAGCGATCATGTTCAAACGTGAAGACCTTACAGCTGCAGAACACTATGCCGATGCACACATCAAATATAAAGCTAAATTGATTAGAAAGTTAACTGCAAATGTAGCTGTGCCTTATCTTATTTTTATTGCTGAGAAAATTAGTCAACAAGTAAAGAATGATACAAGTACCCAAGCAGTGGAGTGATGTAACTGTTGAGCAGTTCATTGAATTTAATGGAATAGCAAAAGACCAGGGAGCCTACTACTACAATAGTGAGGCTCTCTCTATTTTAGCGGATGAGCCTATTGAGATTATTGAGGACCTTGACGTGGATGAGCTCACTGAATTAATCAAAGAGAATAGTTGGTGTGTATCTGAGCCATCCAAAAAATATAAGCATGAGCTGTTAGGGATGAAGTTCAAACCATTCAATAAGCTAACCTTATACGAGTACATTGACCTTGACTACTATTTTATTAATAACTACATTGGTAACCTAACTAACATTTGTGCTATATGCTACCGGCAAACTAGAGTGAACGAATGGGGTGAGGAAATCATGGAGCCCTATGACTTTGACTGCACGCTAAGAGCTGATAAATTCCTTGACCTACCAATCACCGATGTGTATGGTATCCTGCAGGAGTTCATTAAGTACAGGGATAACTTTCTAAAAAACTATGAAAATTTATTTAGTGGTGAACTTGATGAGGACCTAACCGATGAGGAACGTCAAGAGATGGACCCTGAAGAGATTAAAGAAATTGAGAAAGAGCAAAGCCTTGCTAAGTGGTCATGGGAGCAAACTATCTACAGCCTAACCAAAGGTGATATAACCAAGAGTAATAAGGTTGGAGCCCTACCACTCATCTATGTGTTTAATATCCTTTCAATGAAGAAAGAATTAGACATCTAATGGGAAGCCTGGAGTGAAGCCTGCAGGAGGGTCAACTGCTTCAAATGTGTACACAATTTTCTGCTGTTTTTCAAGAACATCAACAGCCTGTACCAATGGGTACTTTTTAGTTAACCATTCAGTGTACTGTCTATAAATTTCTGCTGTGATACCTGCAGCGTTTAGCTCATCCGTAAACTGTGCCACAAAGTCACGAGGGGTGATCACTCCACCATTCCAAAGAAATGCACCATTGTTCAGGAATATAAAGTAATACATGGCCACGATTTGTATCTCCAACTTTTGAAAGCCTGTTATCTTAGCATTGATGCGGATACTTTCTACCAATGTACCCTCACCATCTACAACATCATTCCTGATTATTCTCTTTAAGATATTAGCCATTTTCCTACGTGTAGGATATAGCACATTGAACTCCCCGGTGTTTGCGTATCTAGGCATTGATTAAATCTTTATATATTTCCATTGTATTATCCACTAGAATGATACCCTTATCAGTTTCCACATGCAGCTGTGTATCACTTACTACCTCAATGGGTCCTGTGATTGTGTACTCTATTTCATTAATACTAAACATATGCGAATACTTTTACTAAATCTATATTGGCTGTATCAGCAACATTCTGTGCTTGCATGGTAAATAAGACATAATTATCTACAGTCCTATTTAATGCAACTGTTAATGCTACACCTGTTGTGTAATCTGAAAATGCAGCATTTGAATAGCTGGTTAATGTAGTGCCATTGTATGCAAAATTCCTTTCTACATATCCCATGTATTGAGTACTTCCCCCACTCATTGTAAAAGTAGTATTAAATAAACTTGCACCGGTTAAACTATTGGTAGTATTAAAATATATCCTACCGTATAACTGTCCTACGTTACCACTTACTCGGTACATTCTAAAGATTAACTGCAGTATACTATTTGTGGTTAATGTATTTGCAGGAATTAAAATTGAATGACATATAGTAATAGAAGTGCCTGCTGCAGTTCCTAGTATACCTCTAAATCCTAATAGCTTAGGCCCTATACTAACATCTCCACTACCTAACAATGAGTTACCGTTCACTGTCTTAATGTTTGTACCTGATACCAAAGTAGGTTGTACAGCTACATCTCCACTGCCCAACAAAGATGTTGAGTTAACAGTCTTGATGTTGGTACCTGATACCAATGCTGCTTGCTTACTATTGAATGTAGTCCAGTTAGCACTGCTCAATGCACCCCTAGTTGTAGCTGATGCTGTTGGTATGTTAAACTCATGATTGCTACCACTTGATACCACGTTGAAGTCACTACCTGTTGTGCCTGTGCTAATGGTCTGAACATCCGCACTCAACCCATTCAATGCAGTCATTCCTGTGCCTGCTATGATACCTGCCTGTTGTGTTACGGTGAATATAGCAGATGCTGCAGATGGAGGTGGTAAGCTACCCGGATAGTAGTGCAAGGTAACCTGTGTGCTAGTTGCACTCCAATACAGCTCGTAGAAATCACCACCAACTGCATCAAGTAAATAGTTCCAAGATGGGAGGCAATGACCAGGTGTACCACCATGAGATGATACAACAGCTACAAAGCCTGCACTACCTGCTACATCTGAGCCATTCTTTCTAAGCCATATAGTTACATCATGCTCTTGGCTGCTTGTATTCTGATATTGAAATGAGAACTGCAGGTTATATATTCCTGTATTAGCTATGGTTATTCTAGTGTCACTGACTACACTAACCCCATTGCTGTAGTCCATGGTCCTGAACTTAACAGGTTGACCTATATTCACTGCACCTAATGGCTGACTAATGTCATCTTGATATTGTGCATAGTACCCTGCAGCACCACCACCACCACCACCTGTACCATCAATGATTTGTTGACCGGTAATAACAGTGTTAGTAGGTACTCCACCTGACATCATTGTACATTCAATCAAGTCAGTAGGCTGTAAATTTCCAGTGTGAGGTGTGAGGGTTGGTCTCCAATCACCCCACCATTTAGGTGCACTCATACCTATATTAATCTAAACCTCCAAAATGTTTATTGTATAGGCACTGCACAGTCAGTCCAATCATTAACCGTTAATGTGATGTTCATGACATAGCCTGCAGCGTAGTCAAGTAAATCATTGTTCAATGCTTGGAATGATGGCACACCTACCACGTCAAAACTATAGTCAGTACCATCCATGTAGTAAACATACAAGTCATTCAATATCTGCTGTGTATCACTTAGGATTGTTATGATGTTTGCTCTATCTTTTTGGATGATGTCAAAGCAGTAGATGTCAAAGTTAAACTCCGATGTGTTCTCGGTAGGTATTACGCTAACCGGCACCACAAAAACAATAGGATATTTTTCATCCTGTGTAGCAAAGTTATATAGCTGTTCCTTGAAGTCACTGCCTACTTTCTTAACCTGTAGATGGTTAGTATAGAACAGCTCAATGTGGTCGATGATTGCTTGTAGTGAGTTCATTAGAGTTCAGCGTTTTTGTTAATCTTGGTTATCTTATTTTGTACGTTGGTGATTTGTGTCTCGGATACTACAGCAGTAACAGTCATTGAGTTGTTAGCTGTACCACCTCCTGCACTTATTACATTGCCGGTATTAGCTGAGCCAAATAACTGAGCTGCTTGAGGTACTTGCTGTGCTACATTAGCACCGCCTCCTGTTGACTCCGAGCTTGTGCCTCCACCACCTGCAGATGCACTACCTCCTGAAGTTAATATCTGCTTGGCCTTGGCTACGTTGGTAGCAATCTGAATGATACCACTAGCGAACTGAGCAATACCTGCAGCACCTGCTGTCACTCCGTTGAATGGGTTGGATTGTGAAGCAGCAACCAATGCAGAGATAGCCTTGGCTGTATCAATACCTATTTGTATCAATGCGTTTGCCTTGTTAAACTTCTCAAGTTTCTTTTGGTCCTTGATGAACGCACTGCCTACCTCATTAAGACCATTGGCTATATCGGATGCAAGTGCTAGTTTAGCCTCCCTTTCTTTCTTAGCGTTCTCAATCTTTTCAAGGGTGTACTTGTTCTCAATGTTTTTCTTATCCTCTTCAAACTTAGCTGTGAGCTGTAGCTGTGCAGCTGCGTTATCTCCTAGTATCTTTTGTTCCTCTGCATACTTCTCCTCCAGTGCTCTAATATCTTTCTCCTGTTGGGTAGCATTCATGTTGAAGATTAGATCCTGAGCCGCCTTTCTAGCTGCTGCTGCTTTCTCCTCCTCTGCTTTTATTTTGTCTGCCTCTTCCTTGGCTTTTTTCTCAGCCTCATCTGCGTATTTCTTATTGATATCTGCAAGGTCTTTCTTTTGCTGTTCAGTAAGTAGCTTTTCAAGTTCAGCATTTCCATTAGCAAGTTCAAACTTTTTATCATAGTCCTGCATGAGTGCCATCTTTTCCTGCTCCTGTTGGGATAGGGTTAGCTTATTCATGAGTTCATACTGATCATCCTCTCTTTTTATTCTCTCCTCATTTTCTTTGATAGCAATTTGCCGTATCTTTTCTGCCTCTTTTTCAGCATCCTTAATGCGTTGGTCACTTTGTTTTTTATTGCTTACAGTCTTAGCTTTACTACCATTGATGTTAATGTTATTAGTCTTTTCTAATTCCATTGCATTCTTGAGAGCTTTCTTTGCCTCCTCCTCATACATGTTGGACTCTTTCTTGAAGCCTGCCTCTTTTTCCTTAACTCGTTTCTTTTGTTTGGTTGCAAGTGACTCCTCACTATTACCTGCTAACATGTTGGCCCCTACAATTACCTGACCTAGTAAGCCTGTTGCTGCAATGTACTTTTTATTCCTGTTAACAAAGTCTCGTGTCTTATCTAAGGCTGTAGTCTGGTCTTGAGTCTTAGCTAGGATTGCCTTAGCATCTGCCTCTGCTGCTTTCTTAGCAAACACTTCAGCTCTAGCTCTAGCCATAGTAGCCTGAATGTATGCTTCAGTTTTGGCAACGTATAACTTCTCAGCCTCCTGTAGTGTAGTGGCTGCACCAAATGTATCACCTAGCTTTTCGTTGTAGGTAGCAAGTGCCTCCTCTTTTGAGATGACTCCCTCTTTAGCTAAGTCGAATGCAGTACCTACTTCGTTCACTGTAGTGATCACCCCAACAGCTGAGTCCTCCATTGCTTTGTTAGCTTCAACATTAGCCTCCTGCATACGTTTGAACTCTTCACTTTCTGCTGCTGCTATGCCTAGACTCTCACCAAATTCCTTGATGATTTCAATGACTGCATCAAATGCTACACCTACACCCTCCACTACTTTGTCAAGATATCCTAACTTCTGCATCAATACCACAGTGATGGCAATGATGGCAGCAATGACTGCAGCAATCAGGAAGATAGGGTTAGCCATTAAGGTAGTACCTAATGACATAAACGCTTTGCCTATAGTACCAATGGTGCTAGTAAGTCCACCGAATGCCTTGCCTAAATCAGCAGGCTTAAGGTTACCTAATGAGGTAGCAAATACCTTAGCCTTTTGGCTAGCCTCCTCAAAGTCTAGATTCATTAAGCTATCCTTGATACCGCCTATTGAGTTACCTACCTGCTCAAACTTGGACCCTGTCGCAAAGGTATTCACTGCATCATTGGCATCTGCTAATTGGTCCTTGAGTTCACCTGCTCGTTGTGCTAACCTAGCAATGTCTGCCGGGTCAGTAGCATCAGCAATGGCACCCTTTAATGATTTTAATTCTGCCTTGATGGCACCAATGCCACCGAGCTTTAATGGTATTTCTACTTCATTCATCTTATGGCTTGTAGTATCTTATCTCAAGTGTGGTATAGTTAAGGTAGTTATCTACATACCCCACACCTATCTGAGTTGTTAATATATAAATGCTGTTGTTGCTTGGGATGTACTGAGCACTGATCACCCCGTCATAGTTTACGTTGTTAATCATGACAGTCATATCACTTGCTAGGATTGTTCCTATCTCCCAATTTTGGATGAAGCCCTCATACTCACCCTGACCTATGCGAGTCCATAGGATATCTCCAAAGCTACCCTCTTTCACATCTGCTGTTGGGTCAGATGTTCCTGATTGATTAAGCAATGCAGTGTACTTGTAGTAAGATGGGTCAACAGGTATCCCATTCATGCTACCTCTTACCACTAGGTTATCAGTGACTATACCATCATTCTCAACTGAGTAGCCCTCAGTAGCTACAAATACCCTAAGCCCTCCAGGCACCACGTTACCTCGGTTGACTACATCACCAATGATACCACCACCGGTAAGCACGTTGCTGTTCATGCTCTTGGTCTTAACCACAGTGCTGTTAGCTACCTGCTGAATACCTGAGATGTTAGGCAATCCAATACCTGGTGTTCCGAATGGGTTAATGAATGGCATGAAGTTCACCTCACTATCCACTGAGATAAGTTCTACCTGTGTAAGCTTGTTGGCATTGGCATCGTAGTCAATGACCTTGTTAATGTTCCACCAACTATTGTCAATGCGTATCTTATCATTGAGCTGCATAGCTTGGATATCAGTGTCCTTAAGATTGAACATGGCAGTCAACATCTTACCGTTGTTTATCTGACCCATGGTCCGCCTCCAATATCTATTGTAAAGGTTGTTATCAGTTAGGCTTAATGGTTGGTAGTAGTAGAATGAACACACCGAAAAGTTTAGATCCCAAGTAGGATTAAGTGGGTTATCGAAGTGTCCAACGTATGGGTAAGTAGTTACACCTGTCATACCCGTTGTGCCATAGTCATAGATGTGGTATGGTGAACAGGTACTTAATCCTATCTCAGATGTACTGTCGTACATGATACGGAGGTTAGTCTTAGGTGCTTGTCCTGCAATCATTCCAACGTATGCACCAAATGGTGTACGGATGATTGGTGTAGGACCAAACAATACAGGCTTAGTGGTTACATCCTTGACATACTCATTGTCAAAGACTACCTCTGCTTGTCCGTAGATTTGATTGGTAGCTGTGGTGTACGTAGCATTAGGGCTATCCGTATCAGGTGTGTAGGTTAGTATTAGTTTCTTGCTAGTCAGTTCAGGTAAGAATGACAGTGACTGCTCCTGGTCTTTGGCTAGCTTGTATGTCCAATCTACCTCATTGCCTGCATCGTAGTATGCATCCCTATGGATAAGGTTGAGCTGATTGGGTTGGTTTTTATCTATATCTGCATATAGATTGTACATGTTGAAGATAGCCTTGACAAAGTCATTTTGCTTAATCTTTTGTGGCACGTAGTCATTCACATCAATAGTACCACCGATGGCCACAATGTTATTGGATGGGGTAATGCTAATGTCAATCTTAGTCACTATATACTGTAGCTTGATTTGACCCGAGGCACATGCAGGACCTGTAGCTGAGCCTGTTCTCCATGCCGGTGCTAATGCTGTTTGACCGGGCTGTGCATACAGTTCTCTAGGACATCTTACTGCTAGCCTACCTTGAGATAGCTGTGGTAAATTCTGAGCAGTCAAGGCCATACTGCAAATAGCTGTTTGACTCAAGATAGTTGTCGTACCATTAGGTATCGAAGCAGGACACTGAACTGCATAGGTAACTGCAGGGCTACCATTCAAAGGTGCAGGGTTGGTGTATAGGTTAACTGAAGATGATACCACACCATTGCGAGTAAGGTATAGCTGTGGCCTGTAGAATGTTGGAGTGGCTTGAGTAGTGGTTCCTGAATATAGCGTAACACCTGATGTATTAACTAATCTTAGCTCATACTGTATGGTGATGTTGTAGTCATACTGCTGTGAGTTGTTACTGCTGATATTGAATGGGGTGCTGTACACTCCAGTGGTAGGGTTGTAAATGTTTTGAGGGTCCTCAGTCTCAGTCCATGCTGTGATTGTTTGAGGTGTTGGCATTTCACTGAAGCCTGCCCAAAACTGACCGGTATAAGTGTTGGGTCCTGAGTTAGCCTTGACTGTATAATCTGCATAGTCAAAGTTATCCGTATCCCCATTGTATGGAATGACTAGCTTGTCAAACTTATCATCTACCAAGTCAGGCCAACTGTATGTAAACCCTGCACCTTGGAAGATACGGTCAAAGTAAGTCTTGGCAAAGATAGCAGGCTTAAATTCCTGAGTGCTGTAGAACGCATCACCACTACCAGGGAGGAAGTACTTGAAGCCATCCACCTCAGTGTTGGTAAACCTGTTCACCACATTGAACGCATCGTATGTATGGTTGAGGTCACTGAAATCTATATCGGTTAACTCAAGGTTATTGATGGCTGTAAAGAAATCTGCCTTACTTTCCTTGACCAATACCTCATACTCAACATGCTCCTCATACTGCTCGGTTAGCTGTACTTTTTTAATGGCTGTGAGTTGCATGCTTGCATCCTCCATCACAGGTATCCCATCCTGAATAACTGAGCAGGTAGTCACTGCATTGATGTCAAATGTTCCTGCTTGGATGTTCACATCGTAGTAGTGGTTGAGCAGGTCATTGTTATTCTTGCTACCTACCAATACAATGGTCTTAGAGAAGTTACCTTTCCTTTGACTAATATCTCTAATGTCTCCTACCTGAAATGTCAAAGGGAATGCTGTACCCTCTTTAACATCAAGATAGCCTGTTGCTAGTTGTATCCTAACCATTGACCATGTCGTTGTTAGCAAGCTTGATTGTAATGCTTTGCTTGATTAGATTTTTATTCCGTTGCTTGTAATACTCATAGTTGGATGTCACCACGTTGCAGCTCACATACTCAGTGCTCTCTGGGATGTCACAGCTCTCATCGTAGTTGCTTATCTTGAAGTATGTGTAAGGTGAGCTAATCAGTTCAGTAAAGTAGGTAGCCATGTCCTCAGTCATCCAATCGGTATTGAGGTCAATGGTTTCATCTACTGTCACATAGCTGTTGGTGTAGCCTCTTTCGGTTAGGTCATAGGTCCATTCACTACTTGCTATCTTACCCTGCACATCCATGTTGTACTGCTCACGCTGAACGTTACCCCTTTGGTATGCTCGGCCTGTGAATGCAAAGCTACCCCATGAGCCAAGACGGTCTAGGAATATGATGCTGTACTCTTGGCTTTGTGTTCTGCGATCTATGTTCACTCGGTATAACTGAGTAACCTGGTTACCATTAAATTCATAGTAGTACTCATAGTACTGAGTGGTAGGCTTAATCAATGGCAATGTACCTGAGACTACAGTCAGTGTGCCTAGGTTGTTAGGTCCTACTGCGTTGCCTGTGATATAGTCATTGACTAGCAAAGTCTTTTCAAATGTCTCTGCACCATCATTGGTGAAAACAATCTTGTGAGTACCTATACCTGCAGCTTGATACACTGCATTCATCCAAAGGTCCTGAGATAGTGTAGCATAGAAATTAATATCAGGGCATGATGTTAAGAACTTGTCAAATGATGTCTGCAGATAGTACTCGTTCTCATCCCATGACGGCCATTGGGTCCAAGGCAATGCACCATTGAACACATAGTTATTCAGGTCACTAGTGATGTTGTATGTCGTGGTCTTTCTCCCATCCGCATAGGTGATGGCCACATCTTTGTTTGCGTTGGTGATTGAACTCCAAAGGAAGTTGATAACAATGTAGGTACCTGTAGCAACAAGCACAGTATACAGTCCATCGAAGTTAGCATTGGCTGTACCTGCTCCTGTTTGCGTTAAGACTATCTGATCACCAACAGCAAATGTGTTAGTGCCATTCAACCTGACCGTACCTGCATAGGGTGCAGTGGTGTACTGAGTCATGGCCGATGTGAATGAGGTAGTGGTTAGATATTCCTCACCAACCTTAAGGTCATATTTGTAGTAGCTGTTAGGTGCAGCATAGGATGAGTCATTCGTTGGGTTGAGGTCAAAGCTAACCTTGGCCTGTAGCAACTTAGTTAAGTCAATCTCACCATAGCCTGTAGAATAAACAGGTAGCACTCTATACTCGGCTATCTGACTAACAGTACCTGACTTATACACCTCAAAAATATATTTGAAACCTGTGAGGTTTTTGTTGGTGCTATCATAGATGAACTTGATAGGATTGTATGCTGGAGTGAGTCGCTGAGGTGCAGCCTTTTGTGTCATTGCCATACCTATATTAATCTAGTCAGGCAAAGTGTTTTTAAAATGCGTAGTAGCTGTCATCCGTATAGTACTCCTGCCTCACGTGAGTAGTGGCATACCTGATTGCATCCATGGCATCATCCCACATCTTGACCGGCTCATCGGTTATCATGTCTCCTACTTTTTTCCACTTGTAATTTTCATATTCTTTTCTGATTGCCTTATCATCTTGGCATAGGACCCCGAATGTCTTGATGTTGTCTATCCCTTTCTTTACCACCTTGTTTGCGTTCTGCACATCATACCCTGCGTTGTTGAGCTCAGCTATGATTTCAGGTCTAGCATAGTCTGCTACGATGGTGACGGTCTTTTCAACGTTGAAGCTTTGCATCTTGTCTATGAGCATTGGAGTAGTCAGGTAGCTCTCATAGATGACCGGCTCAATGTAGATGTCATTGTCACACCAATAGACACGCATGAGTGCAGTGGGGTGATTGTATCCAAAGTCAAGACCATAGACGTAGTTCACAAACCTAGCAGGCCTATGAGGTATGAATGACCAATTGCTATAGATGTTACTCTTGCTGATTGCTTTCTCACCCAGTGCATAGATTTGATACAGTGCCTCATCCGTTCTCTTGAGGTCCTCAATCTGAGCCCTGATGCTTTGAGGTAGAAATGGGTTATCTTTGTACGTTGACTTAATCAGGATGCTTTCCTCAGTTGGTAGCTCATACAGCCATGAGGTTGACTCACTTGGGTTGTAGTCAAAGATTAGCTTAGACTCAGTTCTCATGTTCAGCTGAGTGAAGTCATCGAAGTACAGCTCATTGGCTTCGTTACACCAAGCTATGTCTCTTTTACGGCCTCGTATCTTCTGCTCATCATCCACACTAAAGAACTCCACGATGGACCCATTAGGGAACGTGTAGATGTGCTCACTCTTGTTGTGGTCCTCCACTGAGTAGATGTTCAGCTCTTTCAATATCTCAATGAAGTCTCTAAGCACTGTTGCCCTCAAAGCAGGGAATGTCTTACGGATGATACTAACTACCTTATTGTTGTTCTGCAGGCAGTAGATGATAACTAACTGACATAGGCTGTAGGTCTTGGAGGAACGTGACCCTCCCTCATTAATCACAAACCTAATGCCCTGGTCATTCAGTGCCTCGTAGTTTTTCTCAAATATGACTGTGCTCTTTATCTCCATGTGCTATCTGATATGCATTCATTAGCATAGCCATCTGCCTGCCATCGGTAGCTACTGCCCTCCTGTCTATCCTTACCTGAACTCCCTTGAGTCTGTAGATGTAGTCCTCCACCACAGCACACATAAACTCAATCTGCATCCGGTCTAACAATGGTTACCTGTATGCTCTCTATCTTCTCTCCCTTGGTAGTAGTGTCAACTCTCTCGGTTAGGTTGTTCAATCGTTGGGTGATGGATGCATTGTACTGCCCTGTCATGCCTCCCTCTATCTGGTCCATTCGGATTGCTTCCTCTATGCGTGAGCAGATTGTGGCATATTCAGAATATCTATCTCCCTTGTTACAAAAATAATCATTCACTGTTTGCCCTTTATCTGCAGCAAAAGTCCTGAAACCCACTTGAGTAAGTGGTCTTTCTAATGGCACTGCAGTAGCCTCACCTGTCTTAGTAGATAGTGAATAGCTATATCTAGGATTTTCCTTACACCAACGTTTGTAGGCTTCAAATAGATCCCACATTGCTTCAGGTGTTTCTATGTGTTTTGGTCTCATATTAATTGTCCTATGTTGCCTAGTTGTTTAATAACATCGGCATTGTTATCATAATGCTTAGATATGCCAAGTTGTAGTATTTTCTCCACCTTTGCCTTGTTGCTACCTGTTGCATAAATACGTGACTTTGGTATCCCAAGTTCCTGTGCCCTGGTTAACATTGGCTCAATGCTACCACGTGCTGAGATGATATAAACATCTACACCTTTACTTATCCATTGCTTAGCTAACTCCATCCCTTTCTCAGTGGTTAGAGTCTCATCATAGTCAAAGGAAATCTTCTCAGGAGCAAAGGCTTTACGATAAGCCCCAACAGGTCCATCATAGATAGATTTGCATACAGCATACCGTTGAGCCTCATCGGGATACTTATCCATTGGCTCAGGGTCACCCATGCACCTTGAGATGAACTCCTCTTCAGTTTCTTTAGGCCTCGGTGTTGGCATCAGGCTCTACCCCTTTGAATTTCTTACTTTTAGCCTCTACCTCCTCAAAAAGATATTCCAATCCTCTTGAGATATAGTACTCAGCATCATTAGCTGTTTCCTCAGTTACTGTGAACGAGGTTTCAAAATTACCATTGTAGATGGTCACGTAGGTACCTAGGTACTCACTCTTTACTTTCTTTGTCATATTCGTATTGTTCTAAAAATAGCCATGCGTAATATAAGACCACCCAAATACCAAAGGCTCTACATCCATAAAAGTAGTTATCTCTCATTAGAAAGAATGCACCTGTCAAAGCAGTGAATGTAGCTAGTATGCTAATTATTTGAGAAAGTCTCATACCTATATTGTAAATTGCGTAAATTTTGTTTAATTTCAGTGATAAGGTAGTGAGCTGAGGTTACCGGTATATCAAAGTACTTAGCCATCCCTCTAGCTGTAGTATATCCTTTGTCGATGTATGCCTCAAACACTATCCTGTGCACGTTGTCTTTTATTTGTGATCTATATATCTCAATCAATCCTTTGTGAGTGCTGTATATCTTATCCTCTAATATCTTAGCCTGTAGGTCCTGCTCATCATCTATCTGCTCACTGGGCTTATACTCCATTGATGTGACCCTGTCATCCCTATGGCTCAGTGATGTGTTCCATAGTATTTGGTACTTGATGGTGTTCAGCAGGTAACTTTTCACCTGGTCTTCGGTATCAGCATCCTCATTAATGGTTAGCACATGCAGGTAACTGTTGTTTATTACCGTATCTGCTTCAATCTTACTCCCTAGCTTAGTTAGAAAGTACAGCGTGTAAGCCCTTACCTCATGGTAGTGGTTATTGATGTACTTGTCTAAGAGCTTTTTCATACCATACCATAAAATCTTTGTACCATACCTTTCGCCTTACTGAAGCACAAAAGCACTCCCTAGGCTGTGGACCATCGTACTTAGTCCTAATTTTGAACAGCTGAACACATGAGTGCTTGGAGTACTTAACAGCATCCGGTTGCACATCAATCTTATCTACTATCTCTATGTCAGTTTGTTCAAACATAATTCTAATGCA
>Ga0209087_1001126_pt1 | contig 15913 bp, 28 predicted proteins | sample S_130805_EF_Meta_FD_187321 | JGI IMG/M metagenome (GOLD analysis project Ga0209087, IMG submission 187321) | Freshwater microbial communities from Lake Simoncouche, Canada to study carbon cycling - S_130805_EF_MetaG (SPAdes) (version 2) | ecosystem: Environmental > Aquatic > Freshwater > Lake ... | reverse complement strand
TTTTTAAACACGAAATATAAAATTGCCCCTAATGCAACTACTCCTAAAACTATTTTTATTTTATTTGTCATTGTTTCTTAAATTAAATCTTGCTTGACTTTTAAATATGTTTTTACTTGACATATCCGCCATCGTATTGTCTATCCCATCAAAAGAGAATGTATCTTTTGAATTTGTATCCACTACTGCACTATCTAAAGTGCTTTTTTTAGCGTTTAAGATGTAAACTAATACACCAAAAACTACCAACCCCGTGATTAAATGTTCTTGTTTCATTTTGTATCTCCTATTAAAAAATAATTTATAGCACCTCCACCTATTGCACCCATAAACCCAAATACATAAAGATTCTTTTGATAGTACCAAGCATACATTAAACCTGCCACCGCCCCAACTGCACTACCTTTAATAGTACGTTTAGCCGTTGCCATAAAACTATCGTGTGAAGTTGTATCCTTCATACTCTTTATATTGTCTAATGCTACTTGAAAATCTTCCATCTTATTTTTTCTTTATGTAATAAACACCAATAGCAACTACGATTAACGCAATTGCAATTATATGCCCTTTGTATAAAAAGTTAACCTTTGTTTTAAGGTCTTGCAATTCGGTTTCGTTCATATTATTTTTTTCTTACAAAATAAATAATACCACCAATTAAGGCTAATGCACCAACACTAATCAAAATAATGCTACCTACACCCATCCCTTGACTTGCAGTCGCTCCGCTACCTTCTTGTAAATCGAAACGTGCTTGGTCTAAAGCATTTTGCGTAGTAACCGCATTTTGCCCAATTTGTTTATTTGACCAAACATTTAAACCCGTGTTTAATACACTTTGTGTAAATTCGGGACTAAACAAGTTGGTTAAATATTCTTTCCATCCACCACCCGTAGATGTTGAAGAAGTAGAAGCAGGATTAGCGGTGGTTTTTACGGCTTTTGAAGCCCCTGATTTTTGTGCAAGTTGTGCTGCCGATGAACTACCATCCCCATTAAAGAAGTCGCCTTCATTTTTGCCCGTAAAATTATTTTTAGTATCTGCAAAGTTTGTACCTTCGCTTTTACCCGTCATCCAATTAAACCAATTACCTTCATTTGACCCCGTAAATGATACGCTTGTATCATGAGCCAATGCAGAAAAATCTTCTCTAAATTTAGCATTTTGTTTTGCTAATGAAGTAAATGCTTTATCTACTAATCTAGTAGGAGCGTTTGTAGGTAAATTAATACCATGTTTCTTAATAAGACCAATTGTTTCGGGTCTTCTTGAGTCAATTGTCATTACGGCAATTGTTTCAATGTGTTTATCGTTTAGTTGTTTCATTTTCTTGTTATTATTGCTAATGCTATCATCATTGTTGCTACTATTAAAAATGCGTTTGTTTGCATCCCTAATTTAGAAGATTCACTTGCACTATGTATTTGTGCGTTTGCAGATGAGTTTACGTTTGCACTTGATAACACGGCATCAGCACCTAAAAAGTCATTCATTAACTCTTTGCCCATGCTTTTATTACCACTACATCCACAACCACATCCACCATCTGCGTTTGAATATACATCCATAAGTAACTCCTTATCGGGGTGTAATTCTGCAATTTTTCTTAATGCAGGTTCTCCTTCTTGAGCCACTAATTTTCTCAAACTTGCCCCCAAATTACGTTGGTCACGGATTCTCAATCCATAAGAGTTAAGTAATGCTAACGCTCCTTTAGGGTTGTTATATGCTACATATTCGTACATTTTCTTTAGTTTTTTAAATGTTAATAAAAAAAGGGTAAGGTGTTACCACCCCACCCTTTTATATAAGCCAATTAGTAAGGATTAACCTACTAATTTAACAGGTTGTGAACGGATAATGCCTGGACTTGCGAAGTCACGAGCAACGTTTTGACCACTCAAACCACGAGCCATGTTAATGTTGTCACTTGGGTACAAGTACAATTTAACAGTGGTGTTTGCTTGTACGTTAGATAAGATACACTTGGTGTAACCATCAATTCTATAAGCATACTTCATGGCAATTACAGTAGTAATTTGCTGATATGGGTCAAGAGTTGGAATTAACGCTTTTTGTGCAATGTTACCATTCGCATCTTTAGTGTTAACTGAAACTGTTTCTAACAATTGGTTGCTATTAGCAGATTGGATGTAAGTCAAACCTACGCTAAAAGGAACACTTTGGAACTGCCACAACATTTGTTGGTAAGTTACGTTAGGGATTGCTGAAGTAATGGTAACTGAACCAATAGTCAACGAACCTGAAGTCCAACCTGTAGCGTTGATATATTCGAAAGAACCGAATACGTCAAAGTTAGCAACGTTAGCACCTGTGTTAGAGATGTTTACGATGTAAGGTTGTGAAGTTGGAGCACTTGGAGCCCCCATAGAACCACCATCTGCACCGAAATAGTTTTCGTTTGCAGTGAAAGACAAATCTCCGTCAAAGAAACCGTCTGCGTTTGCGAAGCCTTCGTTAGCACTTCTTTGTGCATCGGCTAAATATTTTCTAATACTCATAATTTTGTTTTTTGTTTTTAAGTTTAAGTTTTTTAAATTGTTGTCTTATTTTTGTCAATGTACGATTGTACTTGGTTGGCAATAAGAACACCAACAACGATTGTTGATACTGTAAATAAGAATCCTTTTAATTTCCCGTAGTCCATATTTTTGTTTTTTATTGTGTCTATCTTAACATTCAGATGTCGTAGACAAAACAAAATTATTTTTTAAAAGTGATATTATCTATTCGCAGTATTTTGCACCTAACAAAAACTATTAGTATTATTTTAGTATTTAAATATTAATAAGTTAGTAATCAAAAACATAACCTATGGACTTGTCGTGTAAAGTTTCTTTATCCTATCTATCTCAAATTTAGTAGCCGTATCCGAAGTGAATTTACTTTTACCATTTGACCCTTTTATTTGTAACATAGGACTAATTATTTTGCGATAATTTTCTTCTATGTATTGACGAATAGCAAAGTCCAATTTTTTAGGGTCTAACTTACCCATTACTTCCATCTCATCCATATTAACATACATAAAGAACCTTTTATTACCATTGTTGTATTCGTTGTTTGTAAGCAACTCCACAATACGCAATAACTCAAACTTGTCCTCAAACTTTTTACTATGTCGTGCTACGCTATCCAAATTTTTATGGAAACGAATCCAATTCATATTTTGCCAAATTTTTGGGCTAATACGACCGATAGATTGAAAGTGCATAATAATATCAGTATCGGTATGTCGATTTGTACAAATAGCACCAATAACGTCACTCGGTAAATTATCGGAGATATATTTGTTTATATCCTCGATTAACAATAGCCCTCCACGATATGTTTCTAAAATTAAAAACAAAGTTTTTGCAATATCGTCAAGGGTCATTTTTTTGCCATCGGGATGGAATGGTCTTATTCTTCGAGCTTCAACCATAGGATGTACCGAAAACCTAACAAGGTCTTTCATAGCAATTGACTTAATATGCGAAAACTCATCGTTAACATCCAATATCAATGCACGTCTTGGGAGAATGCCACTTGCAGCATTCCCCCTAACGTAACTTTCAATCATCTTATTTGTGGTAAAGGATTTTCCAACCCCTTTTTTACCAACCGCTACTCCTAATTGTGCTTCTCTCATTTTTTCTTTTTATAAGTTCTTTTTGGGTTTCCACCATTAGCAACATCAGTCATGTGTTGTAATAACTCTGCATCTCCAAATGTAGGTAATCCATCAGAAACGGGTCTTTTTGGTTGTCTTGTTGCTTTTGGCTTTACTTCTACAACTTCCGCTTCAACAAAATCACTTTTAGGTTTTACTTCATCGGGTTCAACATATTCCCTTTGTGGTTCTTGTTGTGGCTCTTGTTGTTGTTGTGGTTGTTCCTGTTGTTGTCTTGGTGGCGGTGTGCTACGAACTGCACTCATACTCTTAAGTTGTTCTAACAATGCCGAGTTTTGCCCACGTAAAGAATACACCATCGCACCTTTTTGAACAATGTCCACACCAAAATAGTAAGCCAACAATTGCTCATCGGTCATTCCAATGTTTCTCTTTTGGAATACACGAACCATAACGGGTCTTACTTTATCCTTAAACTCATCACTTACCCCAATAACCCCTTCGGTTTGTTTGTTGTATTCGTTAATGTAATCTAATACACCTATTTCTTGCCCTTGGATAGGAATTTGCAAGTTGCCATCAATCTCGCCTTCATTGATTAACTTTTGAATCTTATTTGGGTTAAATTGAATTAGTTTATTTGCAAAACTATTTAATTGGGTGTACCCATCAAGAACCGCTTCTACAAGTGCTTCACTTGCCTTTTTTTGGTCTTTTTTATCCAAGTTCTCGGTGTATGGGTTTGCACTTGATTGTTCATCATCTGCACCCCAAACTTTTCTGCCATCCCCTTGTTGTTCCGTTTCCATTTCCGCACCATTTAGGTTGGTTTGGAATGATTGGTTTAAATCATCAAAAGTTGGTGGTATTACGACTGCTTCTTCAATAGGAGAGCCATCTACCATACCCGAAACGTTTGGTCGTGTGTAATCTCTTTGAACTACGTTTTCATTCAAAGGGGAAAAATCATTTTCAAACTCTGCGTCTGCGTTAAATCCTACGTTGTTGTCCATTTTATTTTTTATTTAATAATTCTTTTAAGTTGTTTTCACATAATTTAATTTTGTCGATAATTTTATTATCAAACGTGTTATCGCTTGTTTTTGGGTAATTACGAATAAACCCTTGTGCTTTATAAATAGTTTCCAAACTCTTATTAGTGAATTTAGAAAGGTCTTTAGGTGTATAGTTTAAATAGTAGCCCGAAAAATAAGCCCATATTGCAAATGCATATTTTCTTGGGTATTTTTTACTTGTACTAAATAGGGTCGAAGGTGGTAAATTGAATGCTTTACATACCGCTTCTACTACTAAATTTATATCATTGAGTTCAAGTTTTTCTATTTTACCCCTTTCAAGAATTTCAATAGTATCATTTAACCCAACATCAGTTATAGTCTTCGCTAACAATGTTAGAACCTGCTCTACCTTTTCGTTATTTTCAAATGCTTTCATCTTCGATAAATATTATTTTACCTTCAAAATCCCAAATCTTTTTTGCAATGATGGTATGCACGTTTGAATCGCTTTGTGGCAATAGTGTATCCATAACAAATTTTAATATGTTATCAAGGTCGGGCTTTGATTGGTGGGGGGTTAGAGCCATTCTTTCTTTTTTTTTGTTGCTCCAAGATTCGGGCATAGGTAAATGAAATATGCATTCCAATTTATCCTTTAAAGAAAATTTAGTCATCATAGCGTATGTTTCCATCGCTTGTTTAGAAAGTCGATATTTCAATATCGCTTCTCTCGGAGGATTTAGCCACTTGTCCCTTTGGGTCATCCGTGGTTTACCTATCGGTGTTAAGTTAAATTCATATTCCATACTTCGTTGTAAAGGGTTTAGAACTAATTACTTTTTTGGCTACAATTAAAGCGAAGTCATTGTCGCTTGGAAAATGTAATCCTAAATAAAGTCTGCTTAATTCTATGTCGTGTGCCAATTTTTGTAAATAATCATTATGTTCAACATATTTATTTCCTAACACTTCGCAAATAAGTTTTGCTTGAAATGTGTGTCCACTTGGGTACGATGGGCTTAATGCCGATGCACTTTCAGATGGGAATAACTTCGCTTTGTGGTATTGTGCCAACTGATACGGGCGAGGTCGTTGATAATGAAATTTTAATTTTACTAATAAACTTTTCGTAGAGTCAATAATATCATCTATTAATTCGTCTTCGTTGTGACCGATTTTCTCGATACAATATTTTTTTAACGTCTTTATTAAATCTTCATCATAAGCCATAAATCTAAACACAATATTTTGGTGCTTTTGAACATCGCTATTTTGATAATTTAATAGTTCTCGTATTTCATCCTTTGTTGCTTCCGAGTCATTCGGAGGGAACGGATTATCTTTTAAACTTTCGTATAAAAAGTCATAGCCCCCATCATTTTTCAGATAGGGGAGATATATGTCATTAGGATTACCGTAAGTTACCTCACGAAGCCAAGGGCTCATATTTATCCTTTAATATTTTTTTAGTGTTCATCTCAAGTTCATCCAACTTTCTGCGTATATCAGTATCATCTTTCGATAATTGTTGAATTTGTTTTCTTGAATTGATAATATTCATAATTAACGAAACGACAGTTAATCCAATTAAAAATATGGTTAACCATTGCGTTTTATCGTTTTGAGTATTTTCGGTTAATGTTGTGTCGGGGCTCTCTCCACCTTGTGCCATTTGTGTAGGCGGTGTTGGTGTCGGGGTTGGTGTTGCATCCACATCGGGAACATTTACCAAAGGCGACCCTCCTGCATTATTAAGTGCTACTTGTTGTACTGCTTCTTGATTCATTAGTATGCAAATTTAATTTTGTTTCCTTGACGATATACCGCTCTAACCCTATTAGGGCTTGGCTTCGCATCAAAGTTTACTGTTTTTTCTTCGATTGGGAAAGCATCTTTTTTTACCTCCTCAATGTCTTTTTTGTAGTTGCGATAAATAACTCCTATTACTGCACCAACTCCTATCATTGCCAATCCTATTTTAGCCTTGTCTTTGAAGTCGCCTTGTTTGTAATGCATAGCCCCTAAAACTAAAATCCACCAAATAGGGTTGTAAAGGTAGTACGCTGATGCCGACCTAACCCAATATTGTTTTGGGGTAATCTTTTTCTCTACCCATAAATCCCTTAATTTTTTTTCGGTGTGAAAGTAAAGAGCATCGGCAGGGGTTGGAATAATATCGGATAATATCAAACCAATAGCACCTGCGTACAAAATCGCAGTACCATATTGACCTTGAGTCGCACTTGATATTTCCTTAAAAATCCCTTTCATTATTTAGTCGCTTTTGTCCAACCTTTACCTGCAACGTAGGCAAAAGTGTAAATAGTTGCAAAACTTACCGCTAAAGTAAAAAGCATTGCACCTAATCCGAATTTTGTTGATGTTGTATCCATAGTTATATTGTGTTATTTGTGTTATCAGTTGTTTTGTTTGCGAATTTTTCCGCCACAGTTCCTAATCCATATGCAATAGAAATGTATTCTACCGATTCTATTAATCTTTTACCTACTTCTAAATCAAACTTTATATAAAGTGTGATAAACATAGCGATAATCAAAGAAATGAATCCTATTCCTCCAAGGAATCTTTTAGAAGAAACATCTCCCTTGGAACTTACCATATTTCTAAAAAAATTCATATTATGCTAATTTTTGTTTTTGTACATCAAGAAAGCCATTTATCCCAAGCATTTTCACTAAATAGTTTTGCACTACCTCTGCTTTTCTTGCAGCAAAGTTTTTAGGAACACTATTGTAAATAGCCGTTGTATCTACGTTTGACTTCTCTAATCCTTTTTTAGTTACCTTGCCACTAAACGCTCCCGTACCTGCATTGTACTTAATAATGATATGGTCTAATCTAATTTGACCTACACTTTTAATTGTTGCATTCATATGTTGAGCCAATGTTAAAGCCCCTATATATGCAGCAAACTTTGCATCGGGTTTAGTAATATTTTGCGTAATTATTCCATAAGCCGTTCCCGTTAATTTTAGTTGCAAATAATTCTTTGCAGGTTCATTTGCTGCTGCCCCTAAAGGGGTTGGGATAGGTTTAATTACTTTAAACAAAGAAGGTATTACATTATAAAATGGTAAAAACCCACCTAACGTATCAATACCTAATTGTGCTTTCAATATACCATAAGCCGTTGGGACTTCAACTTGCATAATACCTTTTGCAGAACCCGTTAAAGTTTCGTTTTTAGCCCCTCCACTTTCAGTTGCAGTAAACGCTACCAAAATGTTGTAAGGTACACCTGTGAGTGTAGATGCCTCCATTAATACTTTGCCGTAATTTGTTTTTACTTTCTTTACGGTTGCAATGGATGAGTTCTTCCAACTACCCCACGCTTTAGGTTGTTGAAACTCTTTTTCAAGAGAAGGTATTTTGATAGTTAAGTCTGCCATAATTATACTATTTCTATTTGCTTGAGGGTATCTTTATCCTCTTGGGTTAGTGGTTCGGTATCTTTTTCAGTTGATTTCATATACCAATATGCTACACCTACTGCAACTACCAAAACTCCACCTATAATTAACCAATTCTTGTTCATATTCTTTTTGTTTACGAAAATACGCTTTTTTTTTTATTTTGTTGTATCCTTTACGCTATTGAAATAAGCATCTTTAACTTCTTTCTTGTTTACAATTTCAGAATAGCCATTAAGTGCATTTATGTAAAAATCCGCATCATGTTCTAAACTCTTGTTTTTTGAATGCATATGTTTTAATTGCTTTGACAAAGAGTCTTTTGATTTTTTATGAGATACATTTTTTGTTTCAATGTTTTTTGAAATACACTTTAACTGATTAGCAAAAGAACCAATCATAGTATCTTGAGCCATTAATGTGTCAATTTCAACTTCTTTAATGTGGTTGCTTTTCTTTTCGGAGCATCCTATCAATCCTAAAATTATAATCAATTTTTTCATATCTTTCCTAATTTTGAAAGTATCTTTAGTTCCGTCATTGCGACTGCTAAAGCACTATCATTGTTGTGTTGTCGTCTTTGTATTGCTTTTAACTCTAATTTTAAATCTTGTACTTCTTTTGCACAATCAACAAGCCTATCTTTTTGACTTGCCTTTTGGTCAACGTATAAATAGCCAACGACTAATAACATACAAAATGTTACTGCCGTAATCGGGTTCTTTTTGAACTGCTCGAACGTAATAGGTAATTTCATATCCTTTTTCTCTTTTAATTCTACCATAATAATTTATCAGCATAGAATCCGTTTGAGTTAGGTACTCTCCTATCTTTGTCGTGTCGTATTTTGTATTGTCTTCTTCTAAAGTTCGCATATCCTTTAGGATACTTCCCTCTATTTTCTAAATCTAAATAAGTTGGATAATCCATATAGCCAATTGCTCCAACGTCAGCAACCTTTTTACCATTTTTGATAACTGCGACCTTCTTCCCTTTCACTAAAGAAGGTCTTACTTCTACTCCAAGTTTCTTGGCTTGTTGTTTGGTATATTCAGTTATCTTATAAGCCATATTTTACTTATTCTTCATTACATTTACTACTCCTGCCGTAGCCACTAAAACTACTGCCCCAAAAATAAACCACCCTAATCCACTTTTCTTTTCTTCTTTTGGGGCTTCATTTTTATTCGCTAATTCTTCAGCATCTGTTTTAGCCTTTGCATTCGCTTCTTCCAACTTTGTTTTTTCAGCATTTTGTTTGTTTGTGTACTCGATAAAAGATAATATTTCGTCAACAATAACATCTTCGTTTGTATCAATCATTCTTGATTGAGATTCGATTTGTGCTTCTTGTTCTTCAGTTACATTTTCACTTTCATCTAATACATCTACTTCATCATTGTGTTTTTTAATTAATGTTTCTAAAGCATCAATTTTTACATTAATTGATTTAGGTAGATTTGTTTCGTCGAGATTGTTCCTTTTAAGAACTTTAATAATTTTGTCCATTGTCCTATTTTTTATTTTTTGTTGTATTTTTTTAATTGTGCTCCAATTATTTTTTGAGCCGATTCGTGGGCTTCTGCTTTATTGAAAGTTTTACCATACGAATTTCGGTATTTTTTCGGAACTTCTCTACTCATTAATGATTTTTCAACTGCTTTAACTTTTTCATCAAATGTTAAACCACCTTTTTTATATTTACCACCATAACTTTCCATAGGTTTAATAGTTAAATCTATTTTATCCATATCAAACTTTTTTTGATGATTTAAATCATCATCCGTTTTGTATAGAACACCTTCTTCAATAGTATAAAATTGTTGTGCATCGTGAGAAACTAAAACACGTTTGCCTTTTTCAGCCATTAATTTGCTTTCATATAAAGTCATTTTGCGTTTTTTCATCACTCCACCTCTTGCATATTCACTTCTACCATCTAAATAATGTGCAACATCGCTAATATCGGTTTCGGCTCTACCTACTTTTCCAATAACCCAAGGTTCAACATTCGGGTCTTTTTTCAATGCTCTTTTTAGTTCTTCAGTATGGTGTGCAATGGCTTTGTTTTGACTTAATACCATAGCAGTACTTTTGTCTACTTCTCCACCTTTTGCCATCATATCACTCATTCCTACTTCGTAGTAGTTATTACCCTCAAACAATTTGTCCATTAATGTAACGGCTTGTCTTTTGGTTAAGTTTCTTTGCACAACCTCTTCATCATCACTTGCCCCTTTTCTTACCCAAACAGAAAATTTAGAATCAGTTTGTCCACCTTCTGCATAAGAATCTTTTTGTAATTTTCTAAATGGTTTATATTGTGCTAAAAAAGTAGGATTGTAGTTTGTTGTTTCTACCATTTTCCTAATTATGCTATAATATCTATTGCCCGTTAAACTTCCTTTGTAATTTGGCTCTATTCGTTTCCAAATCTCTTTAGTTTTTTGGTCAATTGCTCTTTCAACTTGGAATGATGTTCTTTTTGTAGGATTTGGTTTCAAATCTTCATCAGTTACACCCGAATCAATCATAGCATTTAAGTATTCTATTACTTCTTTCATAGAAGCCCCACCCCAACGAGCAATATTATTAATTTTTTCTTCTAACTCCATAGGTAAGAAACCTATTCCACCACCATTTGAAAATCTTTGACCTTTTGAAGCCCCTTCATAAACTTCTAAAGCATTTCTCTCACTAAAAGACAAATCTCTCTCTAAAGGCAACATAAATGGCTTTATTCTTAAAGATTCAAGTTCTTTACGAGATACACTCCCTACTTCAACTTCAAATAAGTTTACAATAGCCCATAAATAATCGGGGTCATTAGGGTCTGAATTAATTATATACCAAACTCCACGACCATAAGGGTTAAATATTTTAGCAATTACTTTTTGATTTGCCAACTCCCCACCTTTGGGGAATTGAGCAAATAACTTTTTATCAATGTCTTTAGTGAATAACTTCATAATTAATCGTTTTTGTGTTTTTCGGTGTAAAATACTTCGCCACCTTGAGCCATGTACCCATCTTCTTTTTCTGCTTCAATAATCATATCTACATATCCACTTGAAATTGGTCTTTTGTTTGATTTTGATAATTGTCCTTGTGGAGTTACAAAAATTTCCCCTTTTGCAATTTTTTTATCGGGATAATTATCATAATCACCATCAATTAATTTAACTTTATAAGTTTCCCAATTTTTTTCATTATTCAATGGTTCAACAATTTCAACTTTTGCAAATTTTTGCAAATTTTTGTCTTTTTCATTACCAACGACAAATTGTTTGTCAATATTTTTTCTCAATTTCCCAAATTTATCAGATGCTGATTGAAATGCATAAACTATATCTCCTTTTTTAAATCTAAAATTACCTTCATCTTCACCACCTAATGAAGACTTTTTAACATAAACACCATCCATTAAATCAGAACCTTTTAATGTTTTTTTATCCCCATTAATAGTTAATTTAATTTCTTCTATATCTCTTGCTGAAACATAAATTGCCATTTCATCAATTCTTCCACCTTTAGCCATATAGCCACCATCTTCGTATTTTCTCAAATAATTGAAAACATTATCCACTTCTTTAAAACCATCTTCTTTTAATGAATTTATTGTAGAATTTAATTTAACCTTATTTTGAGCAGTACGAATACCAATAAACGGACTTCCATCTTTATTTGTTGAATTGCCATCATATACATCAATTACATATTTCGCTTTTCCTACGCTATGAGGATAAATAGAAAATAATTTTTCTTCTAATTTACCACCACGCTCTAACATAGGATATTTTTTGCGTTTTGCATCGGCACGATTAACTCGTCCTTCATAATACGCTTTTCCTTTTGAAATATCATCTCTTGTTGGTTTACGATAATTGTGTTTGCCACGCATTCTCCAACCAAATGGTTTTGCAGGTCTATTCGCATCTTCTTCCGTTCCTTGTCCTTTAGGCTCGGTTGCTTTTTTCTTCGCATTACCCATTGTTTTACCTCTTTCACTTTGTGCTTTTTTCAAAGCATCTTTGTATTCTTTGGTAGTTTTAACTGCTACGGGTTTGCTACTTTTTAATTTATTAAAAAATTCAATAAATAATTCTTGAGCATCCTCATCTTTACCTTTCCAATTTTTATTGGCTAATCTAATCTTTTTTAATGTTTCCTTTGCAGAATCGGAAATGCTTTTTTGGTCAATGCTTTTATATAAAGTTGACAACTCATTGCTTGTTCTCATATATTTTTTTCTTTAAAATTCAATGTTTGATAAATTTTTTCTAATGTGCTCCCAAAATAAGTCTTTTTTAGGACTTTCTTTGTCATCGGTTACCCTTGGGTTTGATAATACCCTTGGTTGCTCCACAATCGGTTGTTCTACTATTGGTTCTTCAATTATTGGATTACTTTCTTGCATCTCTTCAATCTCTTCAACCTCTTCTTTGATGCTTTCTTTAGCCTTTGGATTTAATTTGTACTCATTCAAACGCTTTAATAAAATACTTGACATTTCGGCAATAGTATGTGCCATTACATCTTTCCTTCTTTCGTTTGTAATCTCCTCATAAATCATTTGCATACCATCAATTAATTTGCCCCCATCAAGAATATCTTGTGGTAATTTATTTTGCTCCTCTTCGGATATATTTAAAAAACTAAAAAATCTTATCATATTATTTTTGTGTTGCTTACATATTTTGCAATCAATGGTGGTGGCATAACTAAATTCAAAGTTATTACTTCTCCGTCAAACAAAATATTGTAAAAAATTTGCTTTGTGAATGGAATATTTTCTTCGGATAAATCCTCAATTAATGTTGAAACAACCGTTATACTATTGTCGTCTTCATTTACGCTTTTCCTAACTTCAAAAGAACAATACCTTTCAGAGCCAAATCCTATATACTCATTGACGTTTTTATTGTATTCGTTTCGTAAATTTTCTATTTTATATTTTTGCAAATCTGTCATGGTCTTTGTTCTAAATTTCTAATTTGTCTTATTGCTCTATCAAATGTGTCTTGGGCTTCTTGTTGACTTAAACACGCATTTATAATAATTTTAGTATTTGCATTTAAACTATCATCCTTACTACTACCAAAATCTTTACTTGTTTCCAATGCTTTTATAAGACTTCTTTTTGTAATATCTGCATCATTAATCGCACTACCTAACCCCGTATTAATGTCGCTATCATATCCTAAATCATAAGAAGCAGTTATAATATATTTAAAAAATTGGTATCTAAAATTCCTTGCATCAGCACTAATAATTGCAGTTGTGTTTGCATTTAATGGGTCGTTCAAGTCTTTTAATTTGATAAAAGAACTAACCACTTTGGTTTCATTGCGACCCCAAGACGTAGCCCCACCACCATAAATTCTAAATCTAACATTCGATTTGCTTAATTTTTCAATTATCGCATTTACGGCAACCGAAGTCCAAAACATCTCATCTCTTGCTTGTACATTCGCATTATAACTTACTTGAATAACAATATCTATTTGTGGTAATTGAAAAGGTATTTGTGGAATGTAAATAAAACTCTTTTTCCAAGTAGAACTGAATTTAGGCAATCCATTATCCCCAATTACTTGTCTTTGTTGTACATCGTGACGTGGTATTTCTGCTACTTTTAAATGAATAAATTCAAATTTGCCATCAATTATTTCTTTAATAACATAAGGGCTATTTTGATTTACGAAAATATTTAAAATAGGCGAAAACAATTTGCCATTTTTTTGTTCCAAATAATGTTGTGGAATTTCGGCAACAAAGATGTGATAAAAAACCACATCACCGTTTCCTGTTTTATAAGAACGAACCTCATCGCCATTAACAATTCTATTTAACAATGGACTAAAATATTCCACTACGGGAATAAGTCCTAAAGATGCAAGGTCAAAAGAAAATATCCCAATCTCTTGAGCAGTAAAAGTAATTTTCTTTTTTTGCTCTAAGTCAATTTGTTCAATATTGGTATTGTTTCTATCAAACGCTTCTAATTCTCTCTTTAATTCGTCATTAAATTTAAAAGTATTAATATCTTGTTTGACTTCATTAAAATCCGTAGTCCCATACCAATTCTCATTCCTTCTCGCTCTTCCTTGTAAATAAGTTTCATCAAAAAGAGAATCGTAAACGGTTCTTGCATTACCCCTTAAATTAGGAACTAAATCATTAATATAGTCTACATAATCAAAATAACTATCAAACAAAATTGTTCGACTATTATTTTTAATTGAAGATATGTCTACTTTAGTAAATCCCATTAGTCAACAATATATTTATCAGCAATTAACCAATTAGTTGATTCGCTATAAATTTTAGAAGCAGTTTCCTTAACCATTGGAGTCAATGAATCTACAAATCCACTTTCTCCACCATTAACGATTAAATCAATAGCAGTTTTAGTTACTTCAGCAACTTTATCATAAGTGTATCCACTTTCACGAATTAATACTTGTTTAGCATCATCGCCAAACGCAACTAAATAACTTTCAAAAGTTGACAATACGGTTTTCCCTTTATCACTAATTCCTGTATCCCCTTGTTTTTTTGCAATGGCACGAACTAATTCTATTTCAAAGCCTACTCTAAAAGCAATGATTGTACGATAAGAAACCAATGCCATATTTTTCATATTGTTGGCTTCGATAATCGTTCTCAAACCTCTTGGAGTTGGCAATGCTCTGCCATCTCTTTTTGCTTTAATGTATTCGTGATAGTTACCTACAAGCATATCGTATAGGAACTTGTAACGACAACTTTCTTCATCAATGTATTGAGAATAGTCTACATAGTAAACGCTACCACTAAATCTATCTAACAAAGATAAATCTTGTTGGTTATTACCAACGTATCCTGCAGGATTTGGTTTGTTTGGATATACGTTACCTGTTGCTATAACTGCAAAATTTTCATTCCTTGGTATTGGTGCTTCACTTGGATTAGTTGAATTGATTTTAGGGTTCTTTCTTGTTTTAGAAGATTTAGCCAATGCATCATTTAATAAACCTGCCGTGTTAGGGTCAAGTTTAGGCATTTCATCCAAAACTAATATCTTACCATCTCTCCACGCTACAACCAATTTACCATCTTTATAACCTTCGATTGTTTGACCTCCTAAAATTTCAGTTGGCGAAGTGTATTGAGAACAATTTAACATTAAATACTCTCTATTCAATATTTCAGATACTTTTTCTGCCGATACCGTCTTGCCTGACCCTGCCTCACCGATTAAATACACGTTATTTCCTGCCAATACATCATCCAAAATTGAAAAAATATTTGGTATCATTGCAGTACTTTTATCGACTGTAATTTGCAAGTCGTATTTTGGCAAACTTAAAACAACTATTTGATTTTTGCGTATTTCATCTAAAACGCTTTTATCTAATTCATCTAAATTGATTTTACGAGTTGTAAGGAACTCTTCAATCATTTTCCTTACTTCGTAACTATCTACACCTCCACCTTGATTAGAAAGCATCATAGCCCTCAATGTGGTAAGCATAGCATCAATAGTTGATGAACCATCAGTAGTTGGTTTTTCTTTTTTTGCTTTTTTAGTTACAACTGCTTCTTGAGGAGCACTTGCTCTTAATTCATCTAATTTTGATTGAGCATTCAAACGAATATTTTCGGGAGTACTTGGATTGTTAATAATCCTTTCCATTGCTTCAATTTTTGAATTTATTTCTTGTTGTGTCATTTCGTTTTAATCTAATAATTTTAATATGTTTAAGTCGCTTATGTATGTAGCCAATTCAAGTCTTTTTGATTCGTCATCTTCCATTTCTAAAAGAACATTCAAATCATTTATGTA
>Ga0209087_1001125_pt1 | contig 15936 bp, 15 predicted proteins | sample S_130805_EF_Meta_FD_187321 | JGI IMG/M metagenome (GOLD analysis project Ga0209087, IMG submission 187321) | Freshwater microbial communities from Lake Simoncouche, Canada to study carbon cycling - S_130805_EF_MetaG (SPAdes) (version 2) | ecosystem: Environmental > Aquatic > Freshwater > Lake ... | reverse complement strand
TGCTCCCGGGCACCGTTGGAACGGCCGCCTCCCTGGAGGAGGAGAGCCACAGCAGCCTGCTGCTGGAGCACCCCCACTACACGCGCCCGGCCGAGTTCCGCGGCATGGCGGTGCCCGCCATCCTGCGCAGCGGCGACCACGGGGCGATCGCCCGCTGGCGATTCGAGCAGCAGCAGGAGCGCACCCGCCAGCGGCGGCCCGATCTCCATGCCCTCTGGCTCCAGGAGCAGGGCACTACAGCCGCCGCTGGCAGCCAAACGCAGGCGGCGGAGCTCCCAGGCTGGAAGACTGACCCAGCATCAGACGCCCAACGCGAGGTCGGCATGCAGCTCCGCATCGGCAACGGCTATGACATTCACCGCCTGGTGAGTGGACGGCCCCTGATCCTGGGGGGCCAGCGGCTGGAGCATCCGGCCGGGCTGGGCCTCGATGGCCACAGCGATGCCGACGTGCTCGTGCACGCCCTGATGGATGCCCTGCTGGGGGCCCTGGGGCTAGGGGACATCGGCCAATACTTCCCCCCGGACGATCCCCGCTGGAAGGGGGCCGACAGCCTGGAGCTGCTGGAGCGGGTGATGGGCCTGATCCGGGAGCGGGGCTGGGATGTGGTGAACGTGGATGCGGTGGTGGTGGCGGAGCAGCCAAAACTTCGGCCCCACATCGCGGCGATGCAGGTAGCCATTGCCGGCCGGCTGGGGGTTGAGCCCGATCGGGTGGGGGTGAAGGCCACCACCAATGAACGTCTCGATGCCACCGGGCGGGAAGAGGGCATCGCCTGCCATGCGGTAGCCCTATTGCAACGGCCATGACCCAATCCCCAGAACCTGCCGACCTCCGCCTCGACCTCGATCGCCGCAGCCGGCTGGGGATGGTGGAGGCGGTCTGGGGCGAACACAAGAGTGCCGGGCAGATCGCGGCGGCCCTGGAGGGCTTGCACGAGGCCGGCCAGGTCGGCCTGGTGACCCGGGTGGTTCCCGCTAAGGCCGAGGCGGTGCTCACGGGGCTGGAGGCCAGGGGGCATGGCCCCTCGACCTGGCGCTATCACGCGGACGGCCGCTGCATCTGCTCGGCCCCACTGCCCCAGGTGGATCCCGAACGGGCAGCGGTGGCGATCGTGGCCGGGGGCAGCAGCGACCTGGGCGTGGCGAGCGAGGCGAGCCTGGCCCTGGCCTGCCACGGGATCGCCAGCGATCTGGTGCTGGATGTGGGGGTGGCGGGGCTGCATCGCCTGCTTGGCCAGCTGGATCGCCTCAGGCGAGCTCCGCTGCTGATCGCCTGTGCCGGGATGGAGGGCGCCTTGCCCACCGTGCTGGCCGGCCTATTGCCCCAGCCGGTGATCGGAGTGCCCGTCTCGGTGGGCTATGGGGTGAGTGCTGGCGGACAGGCGGCCCTCCAGGGCATGCTCGCCAGCTGCGCGCCGGGACTCACGGTGGTGAACATCGACAACGGCTTCGGAGCCGCGATGGCGGCCCTGCGCATCCTTAGGGCCTCAACCATGGGGCTTGAGCAGAGCTGATCCGGGCTCCTGATCGAGCTCCAGAACGCTGCGAACCCAAAGGTGGATGGAGCGGGGCAGGAGACCTTACTCGTAACGTTCCAACGCTTGGAGTAGCACGGGATTGTTCACCCAGGGCATTGATCTCACGGTCCGAACCATGGGTGGCCCAGCGCGACATGGTGGCAGTGGGCGGCGGGTGCAGGCCCGCCGCAAGCAAGGGAGGTGATCCGCAGGAATCAGAAGGACGCCTGCGGAAAAGAGGCAGCTGCCGGCGAGGGCCGGCGCGGTTCAGAGATGCTGGAGTTCGGGGTAGGCCCCTAGCAACTGTTCGGCGGTGAGCACCTCGCCCACCCCCTCGGGCTGCCAGATCACCTCGAGGGCGAGGAGATCCTCGACACCCACTGAACCGAGGCGCTGGAGGGTTTCGCGAAGCGCCTCAGCCGTGTCCGTGCCCTTGAGGTCGAGGGCTCGACGGCTGGCGATCAGCAGGGTGACCGCGATGTAATCACTCGCGGCGTCGCTGCTGCCGGCAGCCACCGCTGTGGACCCGGAGCTCCGCGTTCCGGCCACATTGGTGGTGATCTCCCGCTCGAGCTTGCTGCGCTCGCGCACCGCGAGGCGGTTGAAAGTGGACTCGGCACTGGCGAAGGGCACCTGACCCACCTCGCCGTTGGCGTAGACCCAGAGCTCCGGGTTACGCAGCAGGGAGAGGCTGGTTTCCTGCAGGACCCGCTGCAGACCGGCCGTGCTGGAAGTGTCGGCCGTTGAGGCCATGCGACGCAGATCGGCCTGGAGTTCGCGGGCAGAGGCCAGCAGACCAACCTGAACCTCCGCGATCGCCACGGGGCCATCCACGGAGCCGCCGAGGCTGCCGGCGGAATCGGAACCGGACAGGCCGCCGCCGGCGCTGCGCAGGCCGTTGAGCAGGGCGCCCACCACGGCCATCAGCACCAGCAGCCCGAGCAGACCACCACCGAATCCGAAGATCGGCACCACGAACGGCACACCAAAACCACCGCCGCCGTAGTAGCCGCCACCGCCGTAATAACCGCCGCCACCGTAATAACCACCACCACCGCCGTAATAACCACCGCGATAGGAGCCGCCACTACCGCCGCCGCCGTAGTTACGGGGCGCGGAAGGAGCCGAACGGAAACTTCCGCCGCCGATGCGACCGCCACTAGCGGCCTGGGCGGGGGTTGGGGCGGCGGCAAGCAGGGCGGCCATCAACACCGGAATAAGCACGAAACCCGTCAGGCGCCGCAGCGCGGGACGCAGGAACAGTGGCAACGGTCGAGGGGCCATGGATGGCACCGAGGGATGAGCGGAATCTAGGAACCACCCCCGACAATGGTGACCACCTCCAGCACATCGGATTCCACCACAGGCTGGGAAGGCCAGTGCTGGCGGGCCAGGATGGCTCCGTTGAACTCCACCACCACCAGCCTGGGCTGATAGCCGAGGGCCTCCAACACCCGATCGAGGCTCAGGCCCGCCGGTGCGATCCGTTCCTCCCCGTTGACCCGCAGCGTGATTGGCTCAGCCATCAAGCCTCGCCAGGGTCTCCAGCAGGGCGGCGCTGGCTGCCCGCGGGTCGGAAGCTGCCGCGATCGCCCGCACCACCGCCACCCGCCGGGCGCCGGCGGCGACCACGGCGCCCAGGTTGGCCAAGTCGATCCCGCCGATCGCAAAGAAGGGAACGGGGCAAGCGGCCGCCGCGGCCGTCACGTAGGCCAGGCCGACCGGCTCCCGGCCCGGTTTGGTGGGGGTGGCATTAACCGGTCCCACACCCACGTAGTCGCAGCCCTCGGCCACGGCGCGGTGGAGCTGCTCTGGCGCGTGGGTGCTGCAGCCGATCAGGCGATCGGGGCCGAGCAGCCGCCGCGCCAGCGGCAGGGGCAGATCGCCCTGGCCCAGATGCACGCCATCGGCATCCACAGCCAGGGCGAGGTCGACCCGATCATTCACCAAGAACAGGGCCCCATGGCTGTGACAGAGCCGCCGCAGCTCCTGGGCTTCGCAAAGCCGCTGGCGATCATCAAGGGGATCGGCCGCCTTGGAGCGGTACTGCACGATCCGTACCCCGGCCTCCAGGGCACCCGCCACGGCGATCCCGGCTCCGGCGCCCACGATCAGATACAGGGCACAACGCCCCAGCAGGGCACGGCGGGCATCGCCATCCCGGGGGGCGCGGAGCAGATCCACCTCCAGGTCGTAGAGGCGGTAGCGGCAGCGGGCCGCCTCCTCCGCCAGGGGGGCATCGATGCCGCGTCCGAATTCCTCAAGCACCCGCAGAGCCTCCTGCACCCGGGCGGCGTTCGCGGCCACGATCCGCTCCGGTGAGGAGCGTCCGGCCTGGGCCGGATGGGTGAGGCCGGCGGCCGAATCGGTGGCGGTGTGGCGGGCCCGTTTGTAGGAGTCGCGGTGCAGAAGCCCCAGCCGTTGGCGCAGATCCTTGCTGCGGGCCACCAGATCGGGCCGGTCCAGTCCGAAGCGGGCCCAGTCCTCGAGAACCCGCAGGCCCTCCCGGGCCCGATCGAGATTGGCATCGAGCAGGCGCTCGATGGGTTGCAGCTCGAGAGGCCCGAATGGGGCGGCCCCCAGTGGCTGGTCCAGGGGCTGGGCTGGCCAGGCCCCATCCCCGCCGGGAACCGGGGAGGAAATGGTGGTCGGCGGCGGAATCGGCACGCGGGATGCGGGAAAAGGGGGTGGAGTGTTCCCTAGTCTGGGCACACCCAAGAGGGCCCCATGGTCAACGATCCGGGCAGCGGCAGCGAAGACAATCCCCTGCTGGTGCTGGTCTCCGGCATTCTGCTCATGGGTCTGATCGCGCTGTTCATCAGCTGGGGCCTTCGTCACGCCTACGCCATCGCTTGAGACCGGGCTGAACCGCCTGTGGCGATCGGGGAGCGGCTTCCGCGCTGCGACCTGTCGGGGGCGAAGTCTCGGAGCCTGCAGGATCAACTTCTCGGCAGTCCGACCTTTCGAGCGGGGTTGCCAACGATCTCGCTACTCCGAGTTCCCATTGGGACCCTTCGCCCTCGAGGAAGACTCGGCGGGAGAAGCCCAAGCCCGTGGAGTTTCGACCTGAAGAGACTCAGGTTGATGAGCATCTCCCTAATGAGCATCTGCCTGATTCGTTCTCAGCGGGAACGGCCCCAGCCTCATTGGTCAGCGAGGATCGCCGCGGCCTCCCTGGCGTCCTCGGCGATGCGCGTTGCCAGCTCCTCGAGGCCGGCGAAGCGCTGCTGGCTGCGCAAATACCGCACGGGTTGAACGATGAGCTGCCCTCCAACCAGGTCAATCTCCCGATCCAGCAGATGCACCTCCACCGCCGAGGGAGCGAGGGGGTCCACGGTGGGCTGGGGACCGAGATTCATCACGGCGGGCATCCCCTCGCCGCGGACAGCGCCGGACCAGGCCCTCACGGCATAAACGCCCTCACGGGGCAGGAATTTGCGGCCATCCACCCGGAGATTGGCCGTGGGCCAGCCCAGGCCCCGGCCGAGCCCTCGGCCGGGCACCACCAGGCCACGGAAGCGATAGGGCCTCTCGAGCAGCCGGTCGGCCTCCGCCAGATCTGCGGCGGCCAGGGCCCGCCGAATCCGGCTGCTGCTCACCCGCTCGCCCCCCTCGAAGAGCATCGGCAACACCGACACCGCAATGCCGCAGGCTGCTCCGATCCGCGCCAGATCGGCCGCGTCGCCGCGGCGGCCGGCACCGAAGCGGAAGTTCTCACCCACGGCCACCCGGCGCGCCTGGAGCTGCCCTACCAGCACCTCCGCCACAAAGGCCTCCGGGGAGAGGGCCGCCAGGGAGGGGGTGAACGGCACCATCACCAGCTGGCGGATGCCCAGGGGCTCCAGCAGCTCCAGCTTCTCCTCCGGCAGGTCGAGCCGCAGGCGGGTCTCTCCATGGAGCACCTCGCGCGGATGGGGCCAGAAACTGACCACGGTGGGGACCCCGGTACCGCCAGCACTGTCGCCGTGCGCGCTGAGGCGGCTGCCGGTTTCCGGGACGTCCGGGTGGATGGCGGTGATCGCCTCAATCACCCGGCGATGGCCCCAATGCAGACCATCGAAACTGCCCAGGGCGATGGCGGTGGGGCGCAGGGCCTGATCCGGGGTGTGCAGCGGGATGGACAGGGGATTCAGGGCCAGGCGCTCGCCGAGGGGATCCTCCCATGGCAAGTTTGGAACCTCTGCGGGCAGCACGTCCCATGGCCGATCCAGTGGATCTGCAGCGCATCTCCGGCGCCCTCCGCAATGTGGGCTGGGCGCGCTTCTGGACCCAGCTGGCCCTGGCGGTGGTGGTGGTGGGGGTGCTGTTGTTCAACAGCATCGGCGCCCGGGTGGCCTCCAATGCCCAGCGGGCCGTGGGCCTGGGCCCCGGACTCTCCTTCACCACGCTCTCCTTCCTGCTGCTCGCTTGGAGCCTCTGGCAGTGCTGGCAAGTGATCCGCTGCGGCCGGGCCCTGGCCAGTCCGGTGCGCCCCAGCCGAGGCGAGACCACCCGGCTGATCAAGCGCGGGCTGCTGGTGGATCTGGCCGGCCTCACGATCGCCGCCGTGGGCTATCAGGCCCTAGCGGGGAGCCTCTTCCTGCAGGCATCGATGCAGGCCCCGGGGTTGTTTGGCCCGATGGCCTACCAGGGCAGCCAGGGACCGATCAGCACCTTCCCGATCACCTCGATCGAGATGCTCTCGGTACTGAGCAACACCCAGGTGCTCTTCGCCCATCTGATCGGCCTGATGTTCACCCTATGGATGCTTCAGCGGGTGTACCGCAGGGGCTGAGGGGGCTCCCGCCCTGGGCCATCGGCCGTCGGTCCGACGAAGGGACTGAGGGCCAGGATGGGCTGAGAAAGAACATCGGCGTGGCAATCCGGACGGGTGCTTCGTCGAGGCCGAATGGAAGCCCTGGGACGATCACGCGGGCCCTGGGCCAGGGGTGAGGGCAGCCGGATCGGGCAGGTTGTCCGTGGCACCGCGCCAGAACAGTTCGGGCTGCAAGGGCGTGAGCGAAGCTCCCCCCGCAGCGATCCAAGCCACATCGGTCGGCCAATCGGCGGGCCCCGCCACGGCGGCCTCGAGGTCGTCCACCACTTCGCCGGCCAACCAGTAGTAGGTGCGACCACGTGGATCCTCGCGCCGGTCGAACTGATCGGTGTAGCGACGCACGGCGGTGCGGCACCAGCGCAGGGGGCCGATCTCCCCGGCCTGGCGCGGCGGCACATTGAGGTTCAGCAGCATGCCCTCAGGCCAGCCGGCCGCCACCATGCCCTCGGCCACATCGAGGGCGAGGCCGGCGGCGGCGCCGAACTGGCGCCACTTGAAGTCGGCGCAGCTCACCGCCAGGGCGGGATAGCCCTCGATCGTGCCCTCCATGGCGGCACTCACGGTGCCGGAATACAGCACGTCCGTGCCGAGATTCGGGCCGTGGTTGATGCCGGAGAGCACCAGCTGGGGGGGCTCCTCCAGCAGGCGGAACAGGCCGAGCTTCACGCAGTCGGAGGGGGTGCCGCTGCAGGCCCAGGCCGTCACGCCCGGGGCGAAGAGCTGGTCGGCCCGTTCGGCCCTCAGGGGGGTCTGGAGCGTGAGGCCATGGCCTGTGGCGGAGCGTTCCTGGTCGGGGCACACCACGGTGACCAGATGACCCCGAGCGGCGGCCTCGGCCGCCAGGGCCTGGATGCCGGCGGCGAAGACCCCGTCGTCGTTGCTGATCAGGATCCGGAGGGGGGCCATGGCGGGTGGGGCTCTGGCGATCAGGCTGCCACGCAGCCTTCGGTCACCGAGGTGCCGTGGGCTGCAGCCGACCGGCTCCCCCAGGGCGAAGCACATCTTGGTCCTGGCGCCCCCGATCGCCCACGCGTTCCTGGCCCTTCCTGGCCCCCTTGCTTGCCCCTTCCCGGCCTCTTGCGCAGGGCAGGGCGCACCTTCCGGGGGGCCGCTGCCCGAATTGCCACCCTCGGTGGGTCCAGCCGCTGTGATTCCCACGCCTGCGAGCCCTCTGAGGAGGGGGCCGGGGGCCCGGCGGCGACCACCAGCCCGGCACTGCCTACAGTCGCCCTTCCTCCTTCCGCAGTCCCCGCCACCGTGAGCGCCACGATCACCCTCCAGCAGCTCACCGACCAGCTCCAGGATCTTGAGGCAGAGGCAGCCGCCGCGATCGGGGCCGCGGCCGATCCGGCTGAGCTTGAGCAACTGCGGGTGGACCTGCTCGGCAAAAAGGGGCGCCTCTCCGGGGTTCTCGGAGCGATGGGGCGCCTTCCCGGCGAGGAGCGGCCCCAGGTGGGGCAGCGGGCGAATGTGCTCAAGGAGCAGGTGCAGAGCCTGCTGGGGGAGCGCCTCCACCATCTCCAGTCCTCGGCAATGGCGGATCGCATCGCCCGCGAGACGCTCGATGTGACCGCACCCTGCCGCTATGTGCCGCCAGGGCACCGCCATCCGCTCCAATCCACGGTGGAGGAGATCCTCGACATCTTCGCGGGCCTGGGCTACCGGGTGTCTGAGGGGCCTGAGGTGGAGAGCGATTACTACAACTTCACCGCCCTGAACATCCCGCCCCACCATCCGGCCCGGGACATGCAGGACACCTTCTATCTGGCCCCCGGGGCCGATGGTGGTGAGCGACTGCTGCGGACCCATACCTCGCCGGTGCAGATCCGCCATCTGGAGGCCAATCCGCCGCCGGTGCGAATCGTGGCCCCCGGGCGGGTGTACCGGCGCGACGCCGTGGATGCCACCCACTCGCCGGTGTTCCATCAGGTGGAGGTACTCGCCCTTGATGAAGGGCTCGACTTCAGCCACCTGCGCGGCACCGTGACCACCTTCCTGCAGCGCTTCTTCGGGGATCTGCCGGTGCGCTTCCGCGCCAGCTACTTCCCCTTCACCGAACCCTCCGCCGAGGTGGATGTGCAGTGGCGGGGCCGCTGGCTCGAGGTGATGGGCTGCGGCATGGTGGACCCCGCCGTGCTCGAGGGGCTAGGCATCGATCCGGAGCGCTGGAGCGGCTTCGCGGCGGGCCTTGGGGTGGAGCGCTTCTGCATGGTGCGCCACGGCATCGACGATATCCGGCGGCTCTACACGAGCGACCTGCGTTTCCTGGAGCAGTTCTGAGCAGGCCAATACACTCATCAGGTCCTCCCCGATCTGGATCGGTGTCCCGCGTCGGCCTGATCGTCAACGACGGCAAGGCCCTGGCCCTGGCCACCGCCGCCGCCATCGAAACCCGGCTTGAAGCTGCGGGGATGGAGGTGGTGCGGGTGAGCAGTGCCGGTGGGGTGGTGGGCTTCGCCAATCCCGACCAGCACCTGCGGGCCAAGGGATACACCGCCTGCGTACCGCCCAGCTTCGAGGCGTCCATGCCCCTGGCCCTGGTGCTGGGAGGCGATGGCACCGTGCTCTCGGCCGCCCGCCAGACGGCACCCATCGGCGTGCCAATTCTCACGATCAACACCGGCCACCTGGGCTTCCTGGCGGAGGCCTACCTCAAGGACCTCGACGGCGTGCTCGACCAGGTGATCGCCGGCGAGTGGACGGTGGAGGAGCGTTCGATGCTGGTGGTGAGCGTGATGCGGGGTGACCAGCGGCGCTGGGAGGTGCTCTGCCTCAACGAGATGGCCCTGCACCGCGAGCCGCTCACCAGCATGTGCCACTTTGAAATCGCGATCGGCCGCCATGCTCCGGTGGACATCGCCGCCGACGGTGTGATCCTTTCCAGCCCCACCGGCTCCACCGCCTATGCCCTCAGCGCCGGCGGGCCCGTGATCACCCCCGACTGCCCGGTGCTGCAACTCACCCCGATCGCCGCCCACTCCCTGGCGTCGCGGGCGCTGGTGTTCAGCGATCGGGAGCCGGTGACAATCTTCCCCGCCACCCCCGAGCGGCTGATGATGGTGGTGGATGGCAGCGCCGGCTGCTACGTGTGGCCCGAAGACCGGGTGCTGGTGCGGCGGAGCGAGCACCCGGTGCGCTTCGTGCGGCTGGCCGACCACGAGTTCTTCCAGGTGCTGCGCAACAAGCTCGGCTGGGGCCTGCCCCATGTGGCCAAGCCGGGCAATGGCCAGGGATCCCGCGAGGATTCCGTTTGAGCAACTCCAATCGCCAAGGCAAGGCGGTGGAAGCCGCCCACCGTCCCGATGTGGGGTGGGTGATCGCGGCATGACCTCCCCCCGTGCAGTCGGGAGGAGCCGATCCTCCCAACCGGCGAGCGAATCCATCGTGCTCCTGGTCGGGGCCGATGCCGAAGCCCTGGCGCCGCGGCTGGAACTCTCGGGTCATCGCCCTGTGGGGCTCGAGACCCTCGCCGCGGGCCCAGCCCCCCAGGCGGTGATCGTGGCCCCGGATCAGGAAGGGGAGATCGCCCGCTTGCGCCAACGCTTCTCAGGGGTTCCCCTGCTGCTGGGCATCCCCAACGACAGCTTGGAGGGAAGGATCCGCTGCCTGGCCAGTGGCGCTGACGACTACTGGCTCACCTCCATGGGAGCCAGCGACCTGCTCACCAGGCTGAGGCTGCACCTGGCACTCCAGCGCAGCCCCATCCCTGCGGCGGAGCCCATCACCGAGCTGCTCCAATGGGCCGATCTGGTGGTGACACCCGCCACCCGGCGGGTGCAGCGGGCCCAACGCGTTGTGACCCTCACGGCCCGGGAATTTGAACTGTTGCTACTGCTCTTACGCGAACGGGGCCGGGTGGTGAGCCGGGAGCGCATCCTTTCCGAGGTCTGGCAGGGTGAAACGGCGGCGGCCAGCAACGTGATTGAGGTCTACGTGCGCTATCTCCGCCAGAAACTGGAAGAGGGTGGGGAACGGCGCCTGATCCACACGGTGCGTGGCCATGGTTACTGCCTGGGGGACAGGCTGCCAGCCCGGCAGGAACAGGATGGGGCTGGGAGAGCATGAACAGGCGAGGAAGCCTTTCCGGATGCGTAAAGACCCAGTGAGCGCGAAGACCCCGATGAACAAATCCCACCCATTCGGATTGGCCTTGCCTGGTGTCATGCGGCCGCTGGCCCGCCGTTGGCTGGTGGCGGTTCTGGTGATTCCGGCTCTGGGGTTTGTGGGGCCTGCCAGCCTCGGAAAGGAGCCCGCCGCGCCTCCCCAGCACCTTCCGGTCGAAGCCCGCTGGTGTCCTGCCGGCGTCAACCCTGCTGGACGGCTAGATCCAGCCCATGGCGGGAGCTCGGCTGCCGGCGGAATCAAGGCGCCAGTCGGAGGGGTGGCACCGCCCGCAACACCAGGACATTGCGTGGCCCTGGAGGTGCCCCGCACGTGGCACCAGTACACCCTGGGCCTGCAGCTACGCCCGCCGCTCCCGGCCGGCCGGGGCATGTGGTTTGCCTACCGCCCCGCCCAGGTGGCCCGCTTCTGGATGCACCGCACCCCCGAGCCCCTCGACATGCTGTTTGTGCGCAACGGTCGGGTGCTCGCCATCGAACCCGCCGCAGCCCCCTGCATGCGGCTGCCCTGCCCCAGCTACGGCCCCGATAAGCCGGTGGATGGGGTGCTCGAACTGGCCGCCGGCCAGGCCAGCCAACTCGGCCTGAAGGTGGGTTCCCCCCTGCGGGTGGAGCTGCTTAGGTCCTTCGGCCCGACAGCACCAGCACCGGATTGAGTGGAGCCAGGCGGGTGCCATCCCCCAGGGGAGCCCCTCGCCACACCTGCAGCTGACGGATCCCCACTTGGAGGCCTGCGGCGTCCAGAAGCGGCCGCAGCTCCGCCAATGCTTCCACGGTGGCCAGAGGCACCACCACAATCCCGCCGGGCCGAAGCCGCTGCAGCACCGCCTCCAGCACGGCACAGCGCTCCCGGCCGCCGCCACCGATCAGCACCCGATCCGGATCCGGAAGTTGCTCCAAGGCGGCGGGGGCGAGACCCTCCACCAGGCCGGCCGGGGCCACCGCCAGCCGCTCCGCATTGGCCGCCAACAGGGCCGCAGCCCCGACCCGACGCTCCACCGCCCAGAGGCGCAGGCCCGGCCGCAACCGCAGGGCCTCCAAACCCACCGTGCCCACCCCGGCGCCGATGTCCCAGAGCACCCCCTCGGCCGGCAGATCGAGATCGGCGAGGAGTTGGATCCGCACCTCCCGTTTGGTCATCAGGCCTGGTTGGTCGGGGTGCTGCAGCCAGAGGCCATCGTCGATGCCGAACAGGGGCAGGCTGGCCGGATCCGGGGCAGCGGGGGCTTCGGCCACCAGCAACACCAGATGGAGAGGATCGAGGTCCACGGGGGTGGGCTGATCAGGGGCAAGGCGCAGCACCCGCTCCTCGGGATGGCCCAGCCGCTCACAGATCCAGCAGCCGTATGAACCCTCCAGGCCCGAGGCCCTCAGGATCCGCCGCACCGTGTCCGCCCCGCCGGCCCGCGGGTCACAGAGCACCGCCAGGGCCATCGGCCGGCGCTGCAATTCAGCGGCCAGCGGTTCTGGATCACGCCCATGCAGGCTCAGCCAACTGGCGTCCTGCCAGGGCCGGCCGATGCGCGCAAAGGCCAGCTGCAGGGATGTGGGAGCGGGATGAAAGCGAAGCTGTTCGGGGGGAAAGGCCTCCAGCAGCAGGCGGCCGATCCCGAACCAGAGGGGGTCACCGCTGGCCAGCAGGATCACCCGCTTCCCCTCCGCCAGAGCTGGGCGCAGGCGGGCCAGCAACTGCTCGGGGCGATCGGTAGGGATCAGCTCGGGGGTGGCGCCTGGAATGACCAAGGGGCTCAGGGCGTCCAGACCTTGCCCCTCGTCATCGCCGCCAGTCCCGTGCAACCAGGGGCGCAGCGAATCCAGCAGGCGCTGGGGGGCGGCCACCAGATCCACCTCTGGCAGCCGACACCGCCAGGGGAGCGACAGGCCCTCCAGTCCACTGGCATCGGTGCCGACCACCTCAAGGACTGCGGTCTTGAACTCCGGCACCGATTCACTTCCCATGATGATGAACCGTGGCACAGCACCTCCAACGTCATTTCCTGCCTGGCCCATGACGGACCGCCGTGCGCGCATCCATGCTCTCGTGCTGGCCCTTTTGGGCGGCCAGGAGGAGCTGGGCCTCCTGGAGGAGGATCACGCCATCAGGCTCAGCCATGGGAGGGAAGCGGGAGACCAGGGCGGCTGGCTCGAGCGCAATCAACGCCTGGTCAAGCGTTATCAGGCGTTGGTCCGCACGGCGGTGACGATCGATGCCCTGATCGAACAGGAAATCGGGCTGGATCAGCTGGAGCCGCCCCCGCCACCAACAGTGATTCAGCGCGACGCTCCGGAGGGGATGGACGAAGAGCGAAGGGGGACCCCGGTCTCGATCCGCGCCAGAAAGGCCCGAAAGGATGGATAGAGATTGAGGGCGCCGGCATCGGTGAGGTGATTGCTATCGCGAAAAATCCTTTGGCTTCCGCGGTACGTAGAACAGAATTCCTGACCGACAGGACAGACGATGGGAAATGGATCAAAGACACTGACGTGAGGGACTTCACGATCCAATGCAAAGAGCAAATCCCGCACGGAACTTGTAAGATTGATTTCGCGTTTCCGGCTCACCCTGGCCGGCTGACAAGCGGAAGATAGGGCCCAGGAAGGACGGAACCACTCAACCCGACAGAGGCTGAGCGGGAATGCGATCTTGGGCGCATCGGCGAACAAAGGGAGGGGAGCAAAGACAATGAGGTTGGCACCTTTTTTGTGAACATCTCGCCCCAACTTGAGAACGGACTGGCGATAGCTCTGACCAGACGCCACAGAATCAAATGGGCCATGAACAAAGGAAACAACAACAACATGGTCACCAGGCCTCAGAACGGCTTGAAGATACCTTGCCCTGGATTGATCATGTGCTTTGCAAAGCCTATATTTTTCTTCGCCTTGCCTACCGCCTGGCCAGGGAGAGAAGTAGGGAGAAAGGCAGCCACCGCGGGCAAAAAGTGAAACATTAAAGTTGCCTTCCTGGAGATGCTGCCGAGCCAATGCCATCAAGGCATGGGCATGGCTATCGCCCTCGAAATAAAGAGTTGGGCGATCGGCGTGGGCGATGGCGCGACAGCGCTCAGACCAGGCATCCGGCGGCAGAGGCGCCGTAGGGTCAAGAAAACAATTTGCCGTACTGATGGTCGTGCCATCTATTTTTTTATTGCTGGAGGCTTCGGCCGCTTCATCCTTGTACCGCCCGGTAAATAATGAACCACTAAGAGGCCCAAGGAGCCCGACAATACCTCCTGCGGCAACCAGGGATAGGGCGGGAAAAAACAACAAGGGCTTCGATTGCCATGGAGCAGTTCCCTTGCCGTAACGGAAGAGAACCTCCAGGCGGTAAGATAAAAATGCAGCCACGAATATTGCCACAATTATGGGCAGAACCGTGAATCGCGTCACGCCCATTGACCATCGCGCTAGCACGATGATCGGCCAGTGCCAGAGATAGAGAGAATAGGAAAGTAAGCCGATGCCGACGATCCAGGGATGGCCCAGCACCGAGGCGGCAAGCCCCCTGCCCGGCTGCAACAGCACCAGAAGAATGGCCGTCAGACCAGTGACCAGGAGACCATTGAGCAGCTGAAGGGGCAGTGGAAGCACCAGCAAAAGCACCAGCGCGGCGACCAGGCCGCTGGCAATACTCGAACGGTGGCTCTCGAACGGCAATGTTATGCCGAAATCTCGAACATCACCGCCACCACGATGCAGAAGGTAGGCCAGGCAGCCCATCGCAAGTTGCCAAAAGCGACTGGGCATCAGATAAAAGGCTTGATCCGCCTGAGCGTTCAGGCTGAACTTGAGATAGAAGGCCAACGATGCCACCAGCAACAGCAGGGTGATGAGGGCAAGTCGACGCCGGTTCACCCGGCCAGCCCCGGGACGGCCGAAGCCACAGACCAGCAGCAAAATAGGCCAGAAAAGATAGAATTGCTCCTCTACGCCGAGGGACCAAGTGTGCATGAATGGATTGAAGGAAATATCCAAAGAAAAATAATTTGCCCCCTGCCGCAGCAGATACAGATTTGAAACGCCAACAAGGGATGCAATTCCTGTTCGCATTGATGGATGAAAAAGATCCTCTCCCGGAGACACAAAAAAACAGAACAGCACCGCAACAAGCACAACCATGGCGACCAAAGCCGGTAACAACCGCTTGAATCGCCTTGCGTAAAAGCCACTCAGAAACGACAAGGGAGACTTAGGCTGCCGCGCTAACAATGACGACGTCACTACATAGCCAGAGATCACAAAAAAGATGTCAACACCAAGAAAGCCTTCCCGAGCCGCCGATTCATGCAGGTGATTGGCGATCACGGCGAGCACGGCCAAAGCCCGTAGACCATCAATCTCCGGCCGATAGGCGCTGCCATGCTGAAGTGAAGACAGCCGCAAGGGTTCCACAAAGAAGCCCCAAACTGCGCCAGGAAGAGCTGCGAATGAAAACGGGCGACGCTGATGCTGGGAATGGATCATCTTGCGGGCCAGGAACTTTGTTTATGGCGATACACGAGATTAAACAGCATTCCCTATTCGCTCCTGCAGGAGCACCTATTTTGAAAAGGCATGGGAACGCGAGTTGTCATCGCTACATGTTAACGGAATCGTAGAGCTGACCAGAACAAGGTGGGAACCTCGTTTCACCCCCAGCCCATTGCCTGGATTAGCGATCGGCAAGGGGATTGCAGCGGATTGGCGCGTTGCCGACGGCAGGCGTGAACCTCCGCAGTGCCCAACCCTCCCGTCCGCCCACCCGGCCAGCCAACGCCCCGTTTCTGACAAGCTGACCCCATCCGCCTCCGATCTCCGTGCCCTTCGGCCTTCCTGGTCTCCCCCTCCTTCGCCGCAGCAGGCCCGGGTCGGAGAGTCCGGCGGCGAGCTGGCAACGGCCGATCGGCCTGGGCTGGGAGCGTCCCTACACGGTGCGCTACGCCAGCAACCTCGACGACGGCCCCAACCATGGAGCGCCCCTGGGGGGCTTCGGCGCCGGCTGCATCGGCCGCGGCCCCGATGGCACCTTCAACCTCTGGCACCTCGATGGCGGTGAGCACTGGTTCGGCATCCTGCCCGACTGCCAGTTCGCCCTGTTCGAACAGGACGGCAAGGCCAGCCGGGCCCACGCCCTGGCCACCGCCCCCGAGCGGGACGACTCCCGCCCGGACGCCCCCCAGCCGCCCCTGGCGGCCTGGAGTTGGTATCCCGCCAGCACCCCGGAGCGCAGCAGCGGCACCTACAGCGCCCGCTACCCCTGCAGCTCCTTCCACTACGACAACGTTTTCTCGGCCCGGGTGAGCTGTGAAGCCTTCAGCCCGATCCTGCCGGGGGATTACGAGCGCACCAGCTACCCGGTGGCGGTGTTCCGCTGGAGCTTCAGCAACCCCACAGCCGCCCCCCTCGATCTCTCGCTGCTGCTGAGCTGGCGCAACAGCCTCGGCTGGTTCACCAACACCGATCCCGCCGCCGCCGTGCACTTCCGTGACGACGGCAGCCCC
>Ga0209087_1001122_pt1 | contig 15951 bp, 11 predicted proteins | sample S_130805_EF_Meta_FD_187321 | JGI IMG/M metagenome (GOLD analysis project Ga0209087, IMG submission 187321) | Freshwater microbial communities from Lake Simoncouche, Canada to study carbon cycling - S_130805_EF_MetaG (SPAdes) (version 2) | ecosystem: Environmental > Aquatic > Freshwater > Lake ... | reverse complement strand
CACGCCACGTTCGCCATGTACGCCACGTAGTTCATTAGCATTTTCTCTCAGCAATCCTTTCTACCCTTTGCGGCCTTTGCGTGAGCAACGTGCTCCCCTGAATCCCCCTAGTCAAAACCTCCAATTCATCTCAAACTCGACCGCTTGGGTGTAAAAATTCTGCATCGTGTAGCCTCCAAAATCGGGACTGAGCACCCCATCAATACGGTAGGCGATCGACACATCAAATCCCGGCGCCACCTGATACCCGCAACCTAAAAATGCTTCCCACGCCCCCATGAAGTTCGACTGATTAAAATCCCCCTGATAGTTAATCGTTCCCGAAATCGTGCTGACAGTGAGCTTTTGGAACATTCCTCCACCGCCTGCACCCACAAAGGGTCGCCACCCGTCCCCGATCGGATAAGAAAACTCGACGTTCACCATAAGCGGCACTTGAAGAAGATAGCCTTGAGCGTCCAGCTTCATCGTTCCATTGAGATTCGGATTGCCACCAACCCCCGTGAAAGTGCCGTTGCCCGAAATAGTGTAGGATTCGACCGTGTTGTAGATGCATCCAGTTTCGAATTCGAAGTTGACCCACTGGTTTAGCCGGTAGCCTGGGGCGAAATCGAAACGAAAACCTGGGTTGAAGCCGATCGACTCATAACTGATCGTTCCATTAAACGGAACCGATGTCGCGAAGAGGGGATTAATGTTCGTCTGCGGATAATCCCGATTATCCCGCTGGGCGACAGACATGTCGGAATCGACCGTGCCACCAAATGCAATCCGCAATCCTGGTCCCGGACCCGTGACTGGCTGTGCCTGCACGTCGGTCAGGGACAATCTCTGAGCAAACAGATTCGATCCACAAAAAAACATCATCATCAGTAAGCACGTCTTGAAAAACCTGAACCCCTTTGCCGCACAATCCAAAATCCAAAATCCAAAATCAAAAATCCAATTCGCGTCCTTGGTGCACGTTGCGTGAAACATCGGATTCATCTCACGCTAAGTCCGCTAAGGGGGGCAAACTCGGATGCATCTGATTGTTTTCACGCCTTTGTACAAAACCTTTTGACGTCTTACATGCGGCTCGACTCAAATCCAAAATCCAGGCGTCAGCGTGTCCCGCGAATGCGGGGCTTGAATCTGCAAACCCTGCGAAGCTCAGCGAGCCTGCCGAGACTGAGCGAAGAAGGGCCTTTGCGTGAGTTATCATCTTCATCTTTGCTCAGAAGCGAATCGTGACCGTCCCCATGATCGACATTGAGGGGACCGACTGTCCCGCGATCGAATTCAGGTAGCGAAATTGAACATCCACCATCAGATCGGGCTCTCCAGGATTAATCTGCACTCCGCCAAACCCTTGGTAGGCGGAAAGAGTTTGGCTCCGGGTCACATCATTGGGAGCCCCTGTGATGAAAACTTGCCGAAAGATGCCCCCCATGCCGCCTCCTGCGACCAATCGCACCATCGACCCAGCTAACGGGTCGGTCCGAAAAATAAAATTTCCCATCAAAGGAACTTGAAAGAGCTGGATGTTGGTCACCTGAGTCATATCGGTGGCACTGATTCCGGAGAGCTGATTTTGGTACACCGAGTTATAAAGAAGTCCTCCTTCGATCTCAAAGGCGATGTTGTCGTGAAATTGGGCGCCGAGCATCAATCCGGTGGCAAAGCCAGGTTGCATGGGAACGTCCCCGCTGATGCCAAAATCTGGATAACTGACCGTCGTGACAAAGCTAAGTCCTACTCCCGTGCGCACATAAAAAGGGGTGAGCGTGCCAGCCTCAGCACCAATTCCGGAGGGAGAGGATGCGTTGTCCGGCTCTCCCACTTTCGCTCCAGGTAGAGGACGATCCACCAGCTCCGCATTCGGATCGGCCATTGGGGATGGAGGTTTGGAGAGAGGATGCGGATTCGCCGGATCATCCGCCCATGCGGAGTGCGTGGCGAAAATAGCGAGAGACAAGAATACACCCCATCGGCACATGGGGGGAGGCTGGAAAGCCCCAAGCAGGATTCAACTCCTTATCGGACAGCGAAAAAAGAACGTGTGAATAGACATCGAAATGTCACAAACCGAGATTGCGGGGCAAATCTAAGCTATGGCTTGGGGGGGTAAAAAAAGTGGTTAGGATCCAATTTCGCTTTGCGAAGGATAAATCCTTCGCCCACAGGAATGGTTTCCAAATAGGAAGCGGGCGTTGCCCACCGGGCACTCATGAAAAACGGATCTAACCGCTTCCAGCGAATTCCACCGTTTGGCTGAGCTTCTGGCCCAAAAATCTGGCGGCTGCTTCCCGAAAGAATTTCAATCCGATCCATCGAGGGGGATGGTCTCGTTAATCCCCGGAACCCTTCGCGGGATGACCCCCAGTCCAAGCCGAGTCGCAAATCGTTTGGGTAGGGGTAAGATAGAAGATTAACTCCCGCCTGTAGGGGGCTAGCGGTCTGCCAAGTCCGGGGCTCTCCCGTAAAGCCGAGGGAGGCCCCCCGCAGTTGACCGAAGGTAACAGCTACGGCGGTGCCGGGCGGGATTAACAGTGGATGAGTCACCCGGGTGGCCCGAACAAAGGAGTCTATCCACTCTAGAGCGTTGCTCGGGTTGGGTAACGAGGCTGTGACTGACCGAGTCCCAGATGCAGTTCCTGGCGCCGCAATGGAAAAGGAAAAAGTGGCGGCCGGCTCATCTCCGTAAAGGATTCGTTTGCGCACCGTTTCACCCCAAAGTCCGTCCACGGTTAGATGGGAGCGAACCTCCAGACGCGCTCCGGCTAACGTGGCGTTGGGCATTCCAAGAGTATTAAAAGGAGAGGGAGCGATCAATAGCCCGTGATCCGCTCGGGTGCGTGTTGCAGCCTCATCGAGCTCTAGGCGGTGACCCAGCCAGGGGTGATTCGTAGGGCCAACAATCTCGGCATAATACTCTTGGTTGGAAACAAGAGCTGATCCAAAGGGACGCTCCGTATAGCTTGGCGTCCATCCGATAAGGTTACCAGCAACAGATTGAACGGCTCCTGTGTCTAGTGCAGGTTGGTGCACTGGAAAGCCGACTAGCTCTAGCTTTTGACCTGTGTTCACTAGGTAAGGCACAGACTCCTGACCATTGGATGTTGAAAAAGGTAAAACCATGCCCAGCCAAAATAGGGGTATTGCTTGGAACCATCGGCTAACAAAAATCTTTTTCATTATGACAACTATCTCCTTACTGGACTGTTAGAGTTACGTTCTTCTTGATCCAGCCTCGACCGTTTTGAACAAATACGGTGGCGTTATAGGTTCCAGCAGCACCTGTCGTTCCATGAAGTTTTCCTGTAAAAGAATCTAGAGAGATGCCTGGCGGCAATCCGTAGGCCGAAACGCGTACACCTTGATCTGCAGCACCACCTGGGATCAGGTAAACATTGTCGTTAAGGCTGATCGTAGAGTTACGAGGAATCGCTCCAGGTGAGGACGGAAGTGCGCTAGCTGTGGGTCTAGCTCCCGCAACGTTGAGAATTAAGGTCCCGTACCCAGGTTGTTCGTCGCTTGGGTTGGTGGAGCCAGGTCGATAGGAATTATAAGCTGTTATTTGGACTTGGGAATTTATGGCGACCGTGGGCACTCCAGAAATTCTATTCCCGTTCAATTGCAGCCCAGCAGGCAGGTTAGAAACTGTATACCTAAAAGGAAAGTTAGACGCATTTAGAGTTATGCCACTAACAGCTCGCCCAACCGATAAGATATAACGATTAGTACCAGCAAAGTAAGGTGGATTGGCATTCCTCAGCCTAAAGATCACATTGGTATTAGTGTAAGTTCCCCCGCCCTCATAGGTCTGAGTTGAATCCGCCACAACCTTCACCGCAAACTCATAAGGCAGGCTGGTACTTCTATTTATGCCTGAGACTTGCCCATTGGCAAATCCAGCTAAATCCGGCAGGTTTGAGAAACTCATCTGTCCATACGTCCCAGCATCCGACAAAATTGTGGTCGAAAAAGCCTGTCCTACGTCCACTTCAAACTCGGTTGGCCCCACCAGTCTCGTAGGTGTAGGAGCCACGATTCGTAGCGGTACAGTTGTCGAGGCTGAAGCACCACTTACTCCTACTTTGGAAGCCGTAAGGGTTAAATTAATGTTGTTCAATCCTCTCAGCAACGGCACTGCATCGGCGGTAATTACAAGGTCTGTTCCGTTAAAACTGACTCCGCTAGTTGTTGGATTTACCTGCCCTGTCAGATCCGTGAACCCCGCACTTTTGCTTAAAGTCACCGTTCTTGCCGTCCCAGCGGTGTGAACGATCTGTCCTCCCGTCAACTCACCCGCTGGCACAGAGATGGTCGGGGCGGCCACCGCCAGCGAAAAGGTCGTAGTCCCATTTTGCCCACCCGCAGATGATGTGATCGTCACATCGTTGGTGCCGACGCTGCTAGGGATTCCAGACAAGAGGCCGTTTGTTGAAAGGATGAGCCCACGCAGGTTTCCATCCGCAGTGTAGGTGGGGGAAGTTCCGGTAGAGACAAAGGTAAATGGGCTAATCTCCACCCCCGCCACCGCACTGATGAGATTGGTCGTCGTGATAAAGGAAAGAGAAGAGGCCTGCAGTGTCCAGGTCAAAGTGTTGGTCGCGACCGAGGCGGTCAGCGAGTTGGAGGCCACCAAGCGGATGGAGTATGTGTTGGCTGCTGCATTCGTTCCCGCCGTGATCACCCCCGTGTTCGTGGCGATCGAAAACCCCACAGGCAAGTTTGTCAGGGTCAGATCAACTGAACCCGTATTCGTAGTGGCAAAGAATCGATCTGCCCCATTGTTGGCCGTGATCTGGTAAGTAGAGACTACTCCACTTGCGTTTGTTTCGGTCAAGGGGCTGGTGATCTGCCCAATCCCGCCCTCAAGTGCGCCTAAGGTATAACTTTCGGTAGTGGCGTTATACTGGCCGATCAGAAGATTTAAATAAGACTCAGGTCCCAAGACCCCATTTTCATCTGCAAAATAAAAGCCCGATTCCCTCCCGCCCGATGCATTCGCGCCCGTTGGGAAAATACCGGTCGCCCCATCCGGATTATCTTCCCGGATCGCCATCCGAAAGATTCCTATCTCGTTCGCCTCACTTGCAGTCGCGTTGTTGTAAAAAAGGAGATAGGCGTCCTTCCCTCTGAAGTTGGCGTTGTTCAAGGTGAAAGTATTGTTATCGTCGATCGAGACGACGGTGGATTCATCTGTATATAAAAAAGAGCCGAATTCCCGAAAGGATGTGTTAACCGTTGTCAGGATATCGACAGACGTTGTTTTACCAGCAAGGCTGCTGATGAGCTGGCTGGCAGTGCCAGTCAAGGCACCAGCACGGACAACAAAGCCTTCTAGGGATCCTCCAGTCGAAGTTTTAAGGCCAGTGCTTGCGCCAAGGGCGGGGGGAAAATAGATATTAAGCGTGTCAGAGTGGGCTGAATCCGGGTTGGATATCCAAAAAAGAGATAGTACAGCACCTAGGACACCCAAGGACCTTGGTTGGACTTGCAAGTGAAAGAATGAAGTCATGGCTCCCATCTAGATATATAAAGCACCAGTCGAGACGCTTCGCTAGGGGGGACGGTAACTGTCACGAAATTGTCACATTCTGTGCTTTCGGATTCAACCATTCTAAATTTCAGATCCAATCCGAACTCTCGTTTGGAATTACGTTTCAATCATATTTTCCACCGCAATTCTTATGTCAAAATTGTGTCAAACGGTTATCAATTTCTGTAAATCATTGATAATCAGATTAAGTGCTCAAAATCTGTCACCAAAACGTAACAATAAAGTAGTAGCGAAAACTCCAAGGGTGATTAAGTTTTTCATATGGACACGAATAAATGTTTCTTCAATCAACCAAACACAATTAGGAGATAATAAAAAATATGAAAAACAAAACTAACACAAATCTTTTGAAAAAGTCGCTCTCGCTACTCACCGCTCTTGGCCTCATGGCCGAATCCACCCAAGCAGGTTTGGGTGATCCCGTAGGTATCACCCAAGTCACGGTTCCTGCCTCCACTACATCGGTCATGGGCACCCCCTACGCCCGCAAAGTTGAGGCTTTCGGCACCGTAACCTCTGCTGCTACCAGCGGAAGCAACACAGTGTTCACCGTTGTGAAAGATTCTTCTTCGGCTTCTTTCCCATCCTTCACTAATGCAGATCAAAATGTCGATGCATGGTATATTATCGAAATTGTGGACGGCCCTGCGATCGGCCTCATTCTCAATGCCGTAGGCGGTGCCGGTGACACTTCGATCACTGTGCAAGGCCTGATCCCTTCTTCAATCAACATCGAAACTGGCTCGAAGTTTGCTGTGCGGAAGGCTTGGACGCTCAGCTCGCTCTTTGGGGCGGCATCTGCTTCCAACGTGTTCGGTAGCGGGTTGACTTCGACTTCGGCGGGTGTGAATGCGCAGGTTCAGTTGCTGGATAGTGCAACGGGCGGTTTAACCACGTTCTACATTAATCTTCTCTCAGGAGCATATAACTGGAAAGCAAGCTCAGGGTCGGCTAACAGAAATCATGCCCCCTTGGGTTTAGGCAAAGGCTTTGTGGTTGTGAATAGGAAGGCAACGCAGTTTGCTTTCGATCTCTCTGGTGATTTCCGGGCGGCTCGCACCCGGTTGGTTCTCCCTGCAAACGGTAAGAAGACGCTCCTAGCAAACCCTAGCGTATTTGACACCACCTTCACAGGTGCAACGATACCTGCTACCTCCCCGACGCGTGGCACTGGGGTTCCAAGCACTGCAGATCAGTTCGCTGTCTGGAGCACCTCAGCACGTGCATTTGCCACGTATAAAATCGGCGGCTCAGCCCACGCGTCCGGACCGAGCGCATATACGGGTAGCACAAGAGTGAACCCCGCGATTCCTAAGTTTACGTCGGTTCTCGTAACTCCTGCTGGCACTGCCGATACGGTTGTGACCATCGCGCCTGCCTACGCTCCCTAAAAAAGAGTAAATTCTAAAAAAAAGTCTTAACCCGAAAGGAAAATCGTAAATGAAGTGCCAATTCAAAAAAGCATGCTTGTTCGCTTTGATGACCTTCTCAGGCTGGCCATCCCTGAAAGCGGCGACAATCCAGTTGACGGTAGGCGGCTTCTTTGGCGGAAATAAGCTCGAAAATCTCACAACAATTCTGCCAGACAATACACTGGTTGATTTTGGACTCTTTTACAAAAATACCGCTTTCACATCCACTTCGGCAATCGCGGCAGCTTTGGCATCTGTCAGCACCGATGCCCAAATGCAGACGTTTCTGTCCGACAATGGGTGGTATAGCTTCGGGACCAGCACGGTATCAGGTGGTGCTGGCGATTTCACCCTGAGTTGGCAGCCGACCCTTCCCACAGAAGGCCCAGGCCTTGGAGCAGCGTTCAACATCGATCCTTCAATTGGAAACCTGATAGGAAAAACAGGGTTCGTATGGTTAAAAACTCCTGCAGGCACCCCAGTTATGAGTCAGTATGGTTTGTTTGCATCAAATAGAATATTTCCTGAAGCTGCTTTTGGTTTGGATATGTCGATAGATTTGGTCAATACAGGCGACGCTACAACTGGGGTTACGGCCTTATTTGGATCAGTTTTGGCAGACGGAATTTCTACACAAGCTGCAGTCCCAGAGCCTTCAAGCATGAGCTTGATTGCTATTGGATTGGCCTTGCTACCGTTGGTTCGGAAGAGGCTATAACCATCAACTAAAACAAATAACCTAAGAAAGAAAATATACAAATGAACAAAAAACCAAATTATCTAACAGTTGCCCTTGCCTGCGTAATGCTGGCTTCATCCGGGTTCGCGCAAAGTACAACCGACGTAAATTATAACTTACTTTCGAAAATCCAACAACCCAGCTACAATGCAGCTGATACATTCAATATTTCCTTTGGATCCTTGAATGGAGGACTCCTTTCACTTGCCAATAACAAGAGTGGAGTAGATGGTGCGGCTGCTTTCTTCGCTTGGTATGGCAATAATTCACGTTCTTTAGTCAATTGGAACGGAGTAGTTGGTGCGGACATCACGCCATTATCTGATGATTACTATCGTCAAGCTAGCCTAACTAGTATCTGGAGCAGCACACAAAACAATCGAGCCTTGGCCTTTGTGAGCTATTCCAGCGGATCCACCGTAGATTCAATTGCGCTATTTGATCTTGGATTCGATTGGGCGAATCCAGCTGATACGGGCTCGTATCCATTTGGGGCTTATGACGCCATCGACCTATATGCCGGTCAAGTCACTGCGATCTATGGCACAGCAGACGCCTCTGCTGGAACGTACGGAACTCTGACCACATCATCAGTTCCTGAGCCGTCTTCTTTGTCACTGATGCTCTTCGGTGCATCCGCTTTGGTGGCTCTCCGCCGCCTGCGCAAAAACGTCTAAACCAATAATAGATAAATTAACCTAGGAAAATATAAACAATGAAAAATAAACTATTCTTAACAACGCTTCTGGCTCTTGGTTTTGCCGCTGCCTCGCAAGCGGAAAACACCACAACCTTCGTCGATGTATCCACCTTAGGAACTGGTATCGTTGACTCGTTCGCTGGGGGTGCTATTGCTAACGGCACAGATGCATCTGTGATCTCTGTAGACCAACGATGGACACGAGACAAAGTTTACCTCATCACCAAAAATACCATGATCAAAAGTGGTGTTGTAGTTACGATCGAGCCGGGAACTATCGTGCGTTTTGAAAAAAATGTGCGTGCGGGAGTGAATAGCCAGAACCCTGCCGATCCTGGTGCGCTGGTAGTGGCACGTGGTGCGCGTTTGATCGCAAACGGCACTGCTGAAGCACCTATCATCTTTACGTCAATTGATGATCCCAATGTCCCGGGCGGTATCTGGACAATTCCTCCTTATGAGAATAAAGCAGAAGAGAACCATGCTACGTACAGTGGTTCCTACAGAGTTCTTCGTACTGGATATGTGCTAAAGAAGGGAACAGATGGCGTGGGTGAGTATACCATTACTAACGCAGGCACCCATATTCCTCTACGTAGCTACAGCACGGCTGTTGCACAAAGCGGCATGTGGGATCAGACCGGTTTGTGGGGCGGAATTGTTTGGTTAGGAAGGGCGAACATTGTAGGGGATGGCTACGCCTCTGGCGAAAATGCTAGGACCTCAGTCGCAGTAGCTGGCGCAACAGGAGCTAGCAAGGGTCTCTACGCAGCTGAAGGTCTAGCTGAGTTCTCCACCTACGCAGTCGGTGGTGGCGATATAGACTCTGATGACCAAGGCTTGGTACGTTTCCTATCGAACCGTTATGGTGGATTCGAAGTTATTAAAGACAAGGAGTTGAACGCATTCTCGATGTATGGTGTTGGCTACAACACGGTAGTTGAGTTTGTCGAAGATTGGTGCAATAAGGATGACAGCTTTGAGTTTTGGGGCGGTTGCAACACTGTAAAGTATGCTGTCAGTGCTTTTTGTGGCGATGACGGTGTTGATACCGATACGGGTTGGGTTGGTAACATCCAGTTTGTTCTACAGATCCAAAACCCTGCCGATGATTCTGCAGGTGCAGTTGCAACATCACGGCTCAATGTGGATTCTGGTGATAACCTGAGTGAAAACGACGGTCCAGAGGGATCTAGTGCACTTCCCAAAACTGTAGCAACAATCGCGAATGGTACCTTTATCGGTCGCGGATATGGTGCACGTGGGTTGGAGTCGGCTGACCGTGTCGGCGTTGAAGTAAAGTCTGGTGGCAGCCTCAAACTTATCAACAACGTATACATGGATGCACCTTTCGGTGCGATGTCCCTGTCTGGTACAGCGTCGGCATATACAACTACAACAGGCACAGCGGCAGGATATGACGGCTCTGGGACTACAGTAAATACTGCAACAACAGGTGTTGCAGATACCTCCAACGGTTTCCCGTATGGCGAAATTAGGGGTAATGTTTGGTATCGTTGTGGATTAGCTGTGATATCAGGAAGTGCTACAACGGTTAATGCTGGATCTTTCGTGGTGGGTACAAGATATCGCATTAAATCTTTAGGAACCGCCCCTAACGTTACCCCCTTCGCAGATATTGGTGCACCAGTTGGTTTCACAGTCGGCACCGTTTTCACAGCAACAGCTGCTGGATCAGGTAATGGCACTGCTGATCTTGACAATTTGACAAGTACATATGCGGATATTAACGCCGCTACTAAAATTGCCACTCGTAGTCAGATGTTTCGCCCTAGCACAGCTAGGTCTTCTAGCGGTGCATCAGATGCAAATATCGTAACAATCTTCGGTAGTGCAATTGGTACCCTGAGTACAACTGGTTCAACTGCGCTATCAAATGGCAATTATGTCAACTTGAACCCAGGTTTTGAAGTCCCGCTATCTGGTCGTATAGCTCAGGGATGCTTGGCATTTACCCCCTCCGAAAGCATAGTAAAAAATAATGGAGTTACTATCGATCGTACTCGCGCTCCGCAGTTGGCTGATTTGACTCTCGCCCCCCAGATCGGTGCTGTGCGTGACAATGCTTGGTATCTAACTTGGACAATGTTGGGTGAATCAGGTCTTCTGGACAGTAGTGAAGTGTCCATTGAGCCGGTGGTAACCGTGACCAAGAATGGTAGTAATGCTCGTGTTAGCTTCGCCTCATTAACCGGCAAGAAATATAGTATCGAGCGCTCTACCGACAACAAAAAATTCGAAAGCATTGCCATCGTCGACGGTATCAACGCTGTGAAAGACTATGATGACTCTGCTACTGAAGGGGCGGTTAACAGCACACCTAAGTTTTATCGTGTGTTGTGTCTCTGATCATTTAGCAATCTGAATATGAAATGCGGGGCTTGGGTCACTCCCAAGCCCCGCATCTTTTTTAACACCTTTATGAATCCCATATTCCTGTTCTTCATGCTGTTTGTAGCGGCTTGTCACTCGCCGGTAGAGAATCCTCTTCAGCAAGCAAGCGGAATGCTGCCGCTGATTCGTGGGGATGAGTATTGGACATCCCAAGCTCAAAGGGCAGTGGCGTGTGAGCTTTTTCGACAAGATCAGTCAGCGCGCGCTGAGGAGTTGATTCTACAGATTCAGGGTTATCGGCGTGCGTTGGCACGGTTAGATGGGGTAGAAGTACTCATTCAAAAAGGTAAATTTGAGGAAGCGAGCCGACAACTTATTAGCTATGGAACTTTGCCACAGGAAGGTGTCGCCCAGCAAAGCTGGGAAATTATGGGCAGGATGTTTGCCTTGGGTGAGGCGGCCGGCTGTGGTGCTGAGACGCTGGCAGCGGTTGAAAAAGTGGGAATCCTTGTGCCGCCAATGTTTAAAAACCTTGGTAAGGGATCTTTCATGACTGCGGGTGCAAAAGAGTTCAACATAGACTCATCGGGGAGTGTGGATCGCAAAGCCAAGGGGAAAAAGGCAAAGCCTGCAGAGAGGCAAAAAGAAAAATCCCCTGGGAATGGGACTTCGAAGGAGGCGCCTGAAGGGGGTGAAAAGTTGCAAGGTCGCATGAAAATTTCTTCAGGTGGATTAGCGATTCTGGACCGTACGGAGGGGCTCATCGCACAAGGCAAATTGAACGAGGCTAAAGATACCATTCGCCAATCTTTGACCGAGGGCATGGAATTTCGGATGTCGAATGTAGGCATGCGGGCAGATTGTCTTCGACTGGCATACCACGCTGGTTTCCAAGATGAAGTAGCAAAAAGCATAGATGATCTGCTTAAAATAACGCGTAGCCAGCCGAAGGCGCTTGATACGGCTTATCTTTATTGGGGTAAAGTCGTTCGTCTGCTTGGGGTGCTGGGAATGGCAGATGAAGCTAACACCATGACGGCGGAGGGGGCGGAACGAATTCTAACTGGTTTGCCAGAGTTCTTTCAAATGCAAGCCTATGCGGAATTAGGCACGGGCGTGTATCAAGCTGGTTTGGAGAAGGAGGCAAGGAAGTTATGGAGCGACGCGTTGATCGTGGCGGAAAAAATAGAGAATCCCCGAAGCAGGGCGTGGGGCGTTTTTCAGGTTTTACTAGGACAGGCGCGGGCTGGAGCTCTAACTACTTCGGAAGAAGAAGAAAAGATTAATAAGATTAAGAAAATTTTACCTGAAGCCTATGCACGAATCGGCCAGTGAAACTAAATAAGTCTCGAGCGCAGATTAGAAGCTGTAAGACATATTAAGGCTCATGTCCCAGCCTTTGGTAAAGGTGTAGGTATCGTACTCAACGCCATTTTGTGTTTGTGTCAGCCGATAGAAGGGGTTGAGCATATTTTTACCGCGAAATGTAACTTTCCAATTTTCGGTTAACCCTTGGGTAATATTGAAGTCCAAGGATGGGAATGGTTGTTCGTAAGTGTCGGGCAATGCTTCACCCGGAACCGAGCCACCCCCTGCGGCATAAAGAAACTCCCCCGAAACATTAAAATATAAACCACCATAAAAACGATATTCAGGGTTATCGTAATTCAGCCCTGCGTTAAGAACGTAGGTTGGCTGGCCTTGTAATGGGCGTGTACTACCCGGAATCCCTGATTCAGTACGGATTTCTACTTCTTGAGGAGTCATAGTGACTTTGCTCTGAATTTGGGTAAAATTAAAAAAGATACTGTAATTCTTCAAAGCAGAGTGGACTTGATCAAGTCGCTTGCGCAATTCGACTTCCCAGCCCCATAGTTGACCGATTTCTGAGTTTTGATACTTAAGATAGGTTCCCGTATTCGGGCTGCCGAAGGACGTTTGCTCAATCGGGGCTTGAATCTCCTTATAAAATAGACCTACAGAGACGACCTCTCCTGATCGTGGAAACCATTCAGAGCGAAAGTCATAATTATTCACAAATGAAAGTTGAAGATTTGGATTGCCCACAAAGTAAGTCGAGTCACCAAAATCTTGGGTTAAAACTGGTCCCATCTCCTTGAAGGAAGGGCGGGCTAAGGTCTGAGACCAAGAAAATCGCAGATTGACGTCTTTGGCTAATTCAAAGGTGGCTCCCACCGAAGGCAAAAGATCCAATTGCTGAATTTTAGCTAAGCCATCGAAATCAGGAAAGAGGCTGCCAAGATTGTCTGCCCCCTTAATCTGAATATCGGTATTTTCAAAGCGAGCACCTCCGGAAAGCTTGAGCTGGGGAAAGAGATTGAAGTTAGCCATCAAGTAACTAGCAGTGATTGCTTGGGACGCGTTGTAAAATGTGCCAGCGTTTGATCCAGTGTCTTGCAGAGTCCAGCTCATAAGCTGCCCGTTTCCCTGACCCGTAGGGTTGACTAAACCTGAGCGATCAGGCGAAAGAAAATAGTCAGACCATGTTTGCCCAGGGATATTAGGCTCTGAGGTTAGATAGTCCGGGTCGTTGGAACCGCCATACTTATAATTATAGCTAAATTGATTGTACGAACGATTCGACTGATCGTAATAGAAACCTGTCTTAAAAGTATTATTGTACTGGTTCTCCGCATCCATCGGCACAAGAAAATCAGCAATCGTATAAAAGCTATTCTCTGTCAATTCACGTTGGTATCGAAAAGCAGGGCTTGAATTACCGAAAATCGCAAATCCATTACTCTGTTCATTCGGATCGACTTGCCGTTGGGTTCCATCCACTTCGGTCACAGCTTGAAAAGCACGTTGGTCTGGCTCAATCAGTTGGGCACTCCCTAATCCACCATTCCAATTTAATTTCATGTGACCAGCCTCAGGAAAAAGACTTTCCCCAGTAATTTGAAGAAAAGAAAGCTGCCGTTCTCCATAGTCGATTACAGAAGCGGTAGTCCTATCAGGGGAAACAACGGAGGGCTGAGCCAATTGAATTGCAGTCGCATTATCTGACGCCTGCTCATTAAAAATAATATTGGAGCTGACCTTATGATTGGCATCCAACTGCCCACTCAAGTTTAGCAGGGTGCCCCATAAAACGTCCTCCGACCCACGCTGCTGTGAAAAAGAGGAAACTATATTGGTGTAAGTCGCTCCGACCGGTTGCCTGTAAAACTGAGTTCGAGTGCCGTTACCATAAAATGTGTATTCGCGATTGTAGCTAAAGACTCCAAAGAGACCGAATTTACGATCGTCTTCAAATTCTACTACATCTCCACCTTGAAGATTAACTTTATAATTCGGGCCCACGGTTTTTTTCTTGAGGGAAAGAACAGGATTCATGTCGCGCATTAGTTCTGTTTCTTTATCCGCTTCGGGTAGGCCTGCGGGATATACCAACTGCGTCGGGTCACCAAATGTGCCTTGGGGTTGCGATGTCACGCTGGTGGGTATTATTCTTTTATCGGCTTGAAATCCAAAAGGGCCCGTACCCCCGCCTTGGTACGATAAAAAGTTGGGATTAAAGCTCGCTTGAGAATTGTAGGAGATGGAAGTGCTAGCGCCAAAGCTTGCTTTTTCAGGGATTGTGCGGGTTCGCAGGTCGACGCTGCCCCCAGTAAAGTCGGCCGGCTGATCAGGCGTAAAAGTCTTGATAACATTGATACTCTCCAGCGCAGTTCCCGGGAAAAGATCTACGTTGACCGCCCTCTTGTCGGGATCTGTTGAGGGTAACCGCCCGCCATTCAATAATGTGTTTACGTACCGGTCTGAGAGTCCACGCACGGATACATACTTTCCATCTACTACTGAGGTCCCAGTGACGCGCTTCAAGGCATCGCCTGCTGTAGCTGCACCAAGGCGCGAAATGAAATCTTGGCCGATCATGTCCATCATTGCGGTGGCCTCTTGGCGTTCGGTTAGAAGGCCTATCTCAGAGGCTTTATCCAGCTCTCCAGGAACAACCAACTCTTCCATCTCCTCAATTTCAGCCACAGCCTCCACTCGCAGATCATTGAAAGCACCAGCGGCAATACTCACCTCTGGAACAACACGCGGGACATATCCAGATCCTCTGACTTGCAACGCATAGACACCGGGTGGCACCCCAGAAATGGTGTAGTTTCCCTGGTCGTCTGTAATCACACCAAAAGGGGATCCCATAATCGTCACCTGCGCCTTTGCAATCGGTTGGCCAAAGTCGGAATCGACCACTTGTCCTCGAATTCCGCCGAACTGCTGGCTGAAGGCAGAGGCGCTCAAAGTGAGGCTAAGAAATGAAAGTTTGATGGCACTGCTACTCATTGCACGGAGAAGGGAATGAAAACTCTCTTTGATGAACAACGCGAACGACTTGGAAATCTTTACCCCAAGATTCCAGATGGGTCTGAAGTCTATGTTGCTCGGCTGAAACCTCTGCACCCCCCAATTCTGATTCGGGCCACTACCAGTGGTAGGTACAACATCGCGTCAATACAACAATCTGTCAGCAAACCCCCAACATCCCCTCATAACTCAAATCTTAGACCAGTAAATTGCCTCCCCTTAACCACCAACTATCGGCCACCACCTCTGACCCCCAATTCCAAAAACACCCTTCCAAGCTATTGTCTTTCAACGAATTACACGACCTCTGACCCCGCATAAACTATTGCAGATCATGGCCTTACATGCCTACTTTTTAACATTGACCTCTGACCCCACAATTTAAAAATAGCCTTTTAAATTATTGTAAATCAACGATTTGCAAGACCTCTGGCCCCATATAATTCATTGGTGGGCAGGTATTTGCGAGGCGATTTTTTGGCGGACGCGAAAAGTTTTGCAAGGGCGAATCCTTTGCTGGATTTTGGAGTCTAATCTAATATGGCGAGAAAGCGACGGTGCATTGTCCCAGGGGCGTTCTATCACGTTTGTAATCGGGCAACGGAAAGGAGGGTGTTATTTCAGGCTCCTGCGGATTTTGATCTATGGGTAAAGACCCTCCGCGAAACTATTGAACTATACCCACTCAAAATTCACGCCTTTTGCGTGATGCCAAATCATTGGCATATGCTGGCAAGTTCTCGATCTGGGCCGACTTTTACCAAAGCAATGCAGTGGCTCGGCGCCACTCACGCAATCCGCTGGAGAAAGAAAGCGGACAGTGTCGGCAAAGGGGCTGTTTATCAGAGCCGCTATCGTT
>Ga0209087_1001120_pt1 | contig 15967 bp, 13 predicted proteins | sample S_130805_EF_Meta_FD_187321 | JGI IMG/M metagenome (GOLD analysis project Ga0209087, IMG submission 187321) | Freshwater microbial communities from Lake Simoncouche, Canada to study carbon cycling - S_130805_EF_MetaG (SPAdes) (version 2) | ecosystem: Environmental > Aquatic > Freshwater > Lake ... | reverse complement strand
ACCCCTATATTGAGGAAGTTAAACAATCACGTCGGGAAAACAAAGAGCGTGGTATGGAAGAACTAAAAGGTCTTACTGCGCTACAGATGTCAAGAGCACTTGGAAAAGGGCCTACCCTTAAACACGTCCTCGGCGAAACATTTGGCGTCGCCGGTGACACTATCGGTAAAGGCATGAAAGATATTAGGGATGCCGATAAGCTCGATCGTCAGGCTGAGATTGCGTTGGTTGGTGCGAACCAAGCACGTAAGGATGGCATGACCGGTAAGGCGGCTGAACTCAATACGGCTAACAACATGTTGTCTCAGAAGGCTGAAGAGCTGCGGTTGGGTGCTGTTGAGAAGGGCCTTCAGTCTGCTGCGGGCATTAAATCCTCTGAGATTTCTGCCGGTGCATCCAAGTACGCTACCGATGTTGGCGCCGCTGTTCAACGCGAGAACATCAACAAGCCCGGAGAGCGTGAGCGTCAACTTGCTGAGATCGACAAGATCAAGAACGGCACTGCCACTTACATGGGCCTCAAAGGTGATGAAGGCGTTGCTGCTTATCTTGAAAATGAAGCGAAACTTGGTGCAGCTAAGTATGGTGTCAAGTACAGTGGAGACACAGAGTGGGCGCATCAAAACATGATCTCCAAGGCTTTAGCTGATCGAGGTGATTACGCTGAAGCCAACAGTCAGATTGTTAGATTGGAGAAAAAAGCCAAACTAAATGCGGGCGAGCAAGCAACGCTAGACAAACTATACGGTACTAAGAGACGTATCGAAGCCGAAATTAGAGCGCAGTATCCTACTAAAGCTCCAAGTGCCGGTGGAGCCACAAACACTGGTGATACGGGCGCAGGTGCAGGTACGCCAACCCTTGCGCAATTTATGGAGAGGGCGAGGGCGGCGCCACAAAACCGAGGGATTTCTGACGCTGACTTAGCCGCTCACTACCATAGAACTTACGGAGCTCAATAATGGCTGAAGTCTTCGATCCGTTTGCCCAACCAAAAGAGCGGGTAGTCTTTGATCCGTTCGCTCAACAAACTGAGAAACCTGTAAGAGAAAAAGAATACGGTGCAGGTCAGTTTACCGGTGACGTTAGTAAAAAATTAGCTGGCGCTGTTGTAGGTGGTGTTGGCTCTATGCCAGAAGGTATTGAGCAAGGCGCTCGGGGTACGCTACGTAACGCACTAACAGGTGAAAACACACTAGAGTCTATCTGGGGTCTTATTCACCCCGAAAGTAAGGCCAAGTATGACTTAGACAAAATGCGCGTCCAAGAGAAAGTTACGGGTCGTAGCATTGAAGATCAGCAAAAAGAACGCGCTTTTATTGAACAGGCAATAGGGGCTATACCCCATATCCCCGGTCTACGTGCGCTGTCTGATTACTCATATGGTGTACAGAAAAATATCGAAGACAGCATTTCCGATGTTGGTAAAGAGCGTATCCGAGGCTCTACACCAGAAGGCAACATATTCAAGGGTGAATTTAGTTTAGGTAAAGACCCAACCATAAGCGGCTACGCTTTACAGATTGCTGGTGTGTTTGGTTCTATGGCCCCAACACTTGCGGTGTCCATGCTCACCAAAGACCCAGCTAAAGCGGTCGGTCGCGGCACTACTGTTGGTGGCGGTATGGCTGCGGGCGAAGGTGCGCATGAAGCCCGAGAAAAATTAGATAAGCTATCAACAAAAGAATTGTATGAAGTCAGTCCATTTTACAAAGGGTTGGTAGACAACGGTGTTGAACCCAAACGCGCTAAAGAACTAACCATTAGTAAGGCATCCGAGTCGGCTGCGATGCTTCAAGGTATGGTCGGTGCCCTTGGTTCTAACGTAACCAGTAAGTTGATGTCTGGCGCGTTTGATAATTTAATAGCCAAAGCTGGCTCTAGTAGGTTATCGCGGGGGGTAACTACGGGCGGAGTTTCTGGTCTAGAAGAAAGTATTCAAGAACTAGGTGAAGGCGTAGCGGCTAACATAGGTGTTAAGCAAGTTCTACCATCACAAGAATTAGGTGAAGATTCCGCCGCTAACTTGGCGTTAGGTTTCTTAGGTGGCGCAGGATCGGGTGGAGCGAAGGGCGCTCTAACACCAACAGAGAAAAAACAAGAGCTACAAAAAGGCTCAGCGCTTGACACTATTGGGGAGGAACAAGATGTTAGACAACCTATCAGTCCCGCAACTGGAGCAGGCGCTGGCGTGGATACACAGCCCCCTGCGCCAGCCACCACCACAGGAGCTGGAGAAGCTGACACCAGCGGAGTGGTACGTACTGACGGGGCTCCTGCGGGACCTGCTCGAAGAGAAGCTCCACCAGCAGGTCCACTAGACGACTTTAGACGTCAGTACAACGAGCTTCGCGAAGAAGCGATGGCGTTGATAGACAAACCAAGACTCGACGAAGCCGATATGCGTAGGCTGCATACGGTTAGACGTAACCTTAACGAAGTTGTCGATACAAACGTACCGTTTCTTAGCGAGAAAGAAGTTAAGAAACTTAAAGACCCCTCGTTTGATGGAAATCAAATTATTGATGCGTTGGCAGCGCCAATTATGGGCGAGCCACCAAGCGGAGCTAAAGCCATGCAAGGTAACTTGTTTGGTAGTTTTGGCGGTGCAAATCGTAGTGCACAAAGTGCTATGGCGCTGGCTGGGCAAGACCCCGCTGAAGCCTTACAACAACTAGAAGCCAGAAAACAACGCGCATTAGCAGACTTTGAAAAGAACAAAAACAATCCAGTTTTTGCTATGGAGTACGGTCATCAACTAGGGATGACAAAAGGCGAAGCGGCTAGAAACCCAGAGGCGGTAGCTAGACACGTTTTAAACAATACGCTTGCTAATGTTGAGCAGGCCGCTGACCAACTTAAACGCATTGCCAGACCAATGCAGGGTGATCTGTTTGGTGAGGGAAACAAACCGCAGGATGAGTTTGCTCAGCAGCGTATTGAACAGGCTAAGACAGCCCGAAGAGAACGTGCAGACGAAGAAGAGTTTGGTGCACCCGTAGAGGGTGAAGAGGTTACTGAAGCGGCACCTGCACCCGTTGCGCAGAAAGAAGAAACAGTCGTAGCTCCAGATACAAGCACTGAGCACGTTGCGCAAACAGAAGAAGGCGCCGTCGTTAAAGATTTCTTTGACAACATACAGTCGGCAAGCGAGACCGAAGAATCACAGAAGCGCCACGGCGAGTCTAAGAACACTGCGGCTGGCGCTATGCTCAGCTACGACATCGTTGCCCCCGGTGAGAAATCTAGCCCCGGCGCAAAGAAGATGTTGGACTACCTCGCTAAGCGCGTAGGTGGCATGACTAAACTTAGCGACTTACTAATTGCGCTACGCGAAGCCACGCCTGATCAGCAGTCTCGTTTGTTCGCAAGGAACAATCTACCTGACCTGACTAGCCGCAGAGGTATGGACGAGTTCCGCGATCAGGTGCAACAGTATGTCGACAGCATTGGTGGTTCTGAGCAAGGCGTTCGTATGCCTACTAAGAATATACCGTCGCCTTTCCACGGGCGCACCATTCCTTACACAGAGACTATTACTTCTACAGGCGTAACTACTCAGACCCGTGGCCCTTCTGCTGAAGGTAAACCACGTCGCCCAGTGCAAGGTACTACTGAAACTGAGTATGTACTCGTCGACCGCAAAGTGCGCAACGCGGTTCTTATTTTGAAGCAAGCACTTGGTTCGGGCAAAAAGCTATCCCCTCAACAATCCGCCGCCGTAACTTATCTTAACAGTACAAACCGAAGCACGATCGGTCAAGCTATTGCTGACTTGGCGTTTGATCTTGCGTACGGTGAGATAGACCCTAAAGAACACGGCGCTAACTCTACGTTCTTTGGTGAAGGTGGCAAGTTTGCAAAGGCTTTCCAAGAATGGGTTGTAGCTAACTTAGATCAAGGAACAGTCGACACGCTCAACGAAATGGTTGAGGAGCACAAACGCAACCACGCAGAGAACATAAAGTTTGAAAAAGCTATCACTGAATACCACGACAAACTTGATACATACGCTGAGCAGAAACGTAAAGACTTAGAGAAGCGCACCAAGACTAAGGTGCCACGCGCTCCTAAGAAAGTGCGCATCAGCGACATCCAAGAAGAAGAGCAAGAGCGCAAAGTTAACGTCAAGAATCTACCGAAAATCCAAATGATTACGGAGATTCACCCGATGCTCAAGCGTTTGCTTGAAGAGGGTAAGGTACAAGAAGCACTAGACATTTTGGCTAACGCTAAGGGTAACCCCTACTATGCAGTATTAGCTCAGCGTTTGCTGGACACCGGCATGACTGCTGAATCTCGTCTTGTAGATATAGATGTTATTGAGTCTCTGAACAACGACCCTGCTATCAAGGAGTCGTTGGACAAACGCCTTGAAGTATTGCGCGACATAGTTGTTACGATGTTCCCAACAGAACAGCAAGCCGCCTTGGTTGCTGGTTTGCGTTCTTCAAAACTGCGGGACCTTGTCAATGCAGTAAACACAATACGTAACTCTATTGATGGTGTTAATGCATCCGAAGGGCAGAAACAGGCAGTTGACAACACATATGAACTTCTAAACGAAGAGTACGCTTGGCTCGGTAAGTACGACCCAGCTACTGACCAGATCGTATTGCGCTCTGGCGCAGGTCGTTTAACTAATCACATGTTCTTGCATGAGGCTCTACATGCTGCGGCTTCACACCTCATCGACAACGCAGACAAACTGACCGGCATCCAACGCCAAGGTTATGAGCGTTTGGTTGAACTGTATGAGTATTCCAAGAAGACTCTAGCCTCTGAAGAATTCAATAACGAGTTCTATGACCTGCACGAGTTTGTATCTTATGGACTGACCGACCCTATTTTCCAAGCGCACTTGCGCACCTTGGGCTACAAGGCCGCGCCTTATTCATTGTGGAATCAGTTCACGCAAGCAATTCGGATGTTGTTTAACGCTAAGCCCGGTCGTGAGAGCAACGTCATGATTGAAACCATGCTCGCTACTGACGCTATGTTGATGGGCACAATGAATCTCCAAGGATTGAATGAAGCGGGCGGAACGTTTGCCGGTCCAGCAAGGCCGATGTCCGGTACAAGAAAGACGCCGCCTCCAAAACGCAGACGGTACACAAAAGGTATGGCAAACCAGCCCGGGTTTGTGCGCCGGATATTGACTGCGCCAGTTTGGACAACCGCGACTATGCGAGAAATAAGAAGCGCAAACGCTAATGTTCGTCCATTCTATTTGGGTGGTCTCAACCTTCGCCAGATCAATGACTTAGTTGCTGGAAGAATCTCGCAGTTGAGTAACTTCATCCACTTAACCGAAGATTTCAACGCCCGCCGTGACAACATCATCCAAGAGTCCAGCAAAATAGCTGAGCGTTGGAACAAGATGCAGAGTAAAGACCCCGAGATGTCTCATAAGCTTGGCGAGGCTATGCACATGTCCACTATGTTGGAGATAGATGCTGATCCCACGCGATCTCTTGTAGAGGAACTACAGGGTCATCCAGAGCTAAAAGCTGCGTGGAAAGCACTCGATATTGAGGCAAAACAAATCTACCGCGATGTGCGTGACTTCTTTGATCGGCGCTATAAAGAATATAAAGCCGAGATGGACAGACGCCTAGATGCCATGAAGAAAGATGGCGTTCCTCAGAACACGATTGACAGTATTCGTAGAGAGTTTGAACAGCAAAAAATAAGAGGGCCTTACTTCCCGTTGATGCGCTTCGGGCGTTTTTGGTATGAGATTGGCCCTCGTGGTAGCCGTGAATACTATATGTTTGAGTCCCAAGCTGCCCGCGATGCGCACATCGAGGAACGTCTTGCCAAAGACCCATATCTAAAGGACACGATTGGCAACAGCATAGGTAACACATACAAGTCCCAGATGGACTACCATGCTCAGCAATCTGAGTTCTTGAAAGATGTCTTCGACGGTATAGACAAAATTGACGTTACTGGCTTGGACCCAATCGCAGCCGCCGCAAAGAAGCAAACGCTGAAGGACTCGTTCTATCAATCGTATTTGCAGTACCAGCCTGATCGCAGTATCCGTAAACGGTTCATCCACAGAAACAACAAGGCGGGCTATTCGGAAGATGCGTTGCGCAGCTTCTCATCGTCATCCTATAACATCGCGTACCAACTCGCCCGCTTTGAGTATTCGCCCGCAATGTTCTCGCAGCTTGAAGGCGCAAGAATGCAGATCAGAGATAGATTCGATCCTGATGTTGGGTACGACCCAGTTGCGGCCCGCGAAAAAGATGAGCTTAATGACTACCTAACTGAAGCAAAATTAAAGCTAACAGAAATTCTGAACCCAGAAGATAGCGGCGCAGTGCCTTCTTACATATCTAACATCGGGTTTATTTACTATCTGTCTTCTATTGCTTCTGCAATTTCAAACATAGTGGGCGGTACGCTCAACACCGTGCCAATCTTAATTGGGCAACAAGTCCGGCTAAATCCAAATATGTCGTACACGGCGGCTACTGGCAGGGTTGTCTATCAGTTTAGTAAATCTGCTGCAAGCGTGATGTCCAGTGGTATAGCTACTGGTATTTACAAAGGTGCTGAAAAAATAGATGAAAGATTCAACACTCAGACTGCTGATTTTGTAGGTAAATTCACCACGCCTGTACATCAAATCACTCAGATGCCCGCAGTGGAGCAAGCCGCGTTTAACAAATTTGTGGCAGATGGGCTTATTGACATAACCGCCGCGTACGATCAATCTGGTCTGGCAGCAGCTCCGACCACTGAGTACAACGGCGTCATGCACAAGATTATGAAAGTCGTTGCCGCGCCTTTCCATCTAGCAGAACGATATAACCGCGAGGTTGCGGCGATGACGGCGTTCCGTGCCGCGCTAGATAAGAGTTTAGGTAAAGACGCAGTAGAAAACTTAGACATGAATAACCTGACTCCGGATCAGCAGAAGGCTTTTGATAAAGCTGTTCGTGATGCGAAGGATATGACGTACCGGTCGCAGTTTGATTATTCCTCTACTACTAAGCCGCGTTTCTTCCAGAACCCCTATGCTCGTGTGCTACTGACGTTTAAGCAATTTCCGCAGAACCAGATATTCTTGATGGCGCACAGCTTTAAAGACTCTATAAAGAAACCGTCTGAAGAGCAGATGAAGGGCATGACCGATGCAGAAAAAGAAAAATTCCTAGCAGAGCACGACCTTATTACACGCGAAGCGCGTGCTCGTTTTGTTGGCATCATGGGTATGTCTGGGATTATGGCGGGAGGAACTGGTCTCTTTGGGTTCTCCACGGTTGCCGCGATCATTAACGCTGTGTTCAACTTTGGGCGCGATGATGATGACGAAGAGCCACCGTTTGACTTTGAGTTAGCATTTATAGACTGGGCTACCGAAACATTTGGTACTGGGGTAGGTACTGCTATTACACGCGGTATTCCCGAAGCTGTTACAGGATTGAACATCGGTAGCCGTGTTGGATTGAACAACTTAATATTCCGGGACAACCGCAAGGCTGAGGATTGGTCTGGTTGGATTCAATCATCAATGATAGACCTACTGGGACCCATCTTTGGTTTACCTGTAAACGCCGCTCGCGCTGCAGATTTGTGGAATCAGGGACATGGAGATCGGGCAATAGAAACAATGATGCCCGCACTTGTACGCGCACCACTCATAGCGTATCGTTATGGAAAAGAAGGTGCCAAGAACCTACAGGGCGCCGCTTTACTTAATAGCGAGCTCACTCCGTTTGAACTGTTTGGGCAAGTCATAGGTTTTGCTCCGCACAGAGTTTCTGAAACCCAGTATTACAACGCTGTTGTTAAAGGGCAAGAGCAAGAAATTATAAAAGACCGCCAGAATTTGATGAACATGTATGCGCTGACTGCTATGGCAGATGACCTAGATGCGAACGACGATGTGCTAAATAAGATTGACGCGTTCAATGATAAATACCCGTCTAAATATATACCTATGAAAGCGCTTAGAGATTCTATGAAAGCGCACACTAAGAAAGAAAATCAAACAGAACACGGGCTTTACATAGACCCTCGTTTAGTTGATCTACTATCGCGTCGCGATTACCTAAACCGCTAGTGAAAAAAAGCCCCGCTGTTTAAGGCGGGGCTAATCACTATCTAAGGAGAGAGCAACTGCAAGTTGCAAGCGGATTCTAACGCTTAATTCTCCAGACCCGTAATCCCCTTATCCCATCTTCTATTACTAGCTTAATAGATGTGGCGTAGTTAAGACGTTTCAGCTTACGCTCTAAAAGCTCTCGTGCTTCTTTGTCATTGAGACACGGCACAAAGAAGGAGCTACCTACGGTGAACTCCAACCAGTTAAGTTTGTAGGTTATGCCTTCAATCCGCATCGCCAGCGGTAGGTGGTGCAATGCCCAGCAGGTCAGCGTCGAACTCTAGGGCTACTACGGGCGGTACGGTCATCTCCATACCCATATCTAAGCGAGTGCGCACCTCAGCTATGAATGCGCCGGTCTTGTTCAAACCCTCGAGCAGGTCCATGAACGTAACTTGGCGGCTTACGCAGAAGTCCTTCAGTGCTTGGCGCACGATGAATATCTTCTTGGTGTCAGGCTCATAGCGAATCATCAGAGCACCCTTGGGGCTGACGATAGGGGAAGCGGCTATGCCGGAGCGGGATGTGCTGTGGCGGTTGCAGACTAGAGTATTCACGTTGTGCTTGAGTAAGAACTCACCCACCACGGTGGCATAGTCTTCAAAGGTCAGGCGTGTTGCGTTCTGCATACCTGAGATTTCGTTGACTGACCAGTCGTAGACGCGTCTGACATCTATGTCGTGAAGCCCTAGCTTTTTAGCAACCAGAGCACCAGTCAAGTTAGCCGCCGCCATGCCCGACCAGTAGCGTTCACGCGTCTCGATCTTTACGGCAGCATCGAATTTGAGTTGCATACGCAACGCCATATCAACAACTTCTTCTAGGTTCTGCACCAAATACTGGGCATAGGGTAAACCCGCTAACCCGTGATTGCTGTTGAGCCGACCGAAGATATGCTTAGCTGTGGCTTTGTCTAGGTTATTGGTTGGGTCAATCCTGTACTGCATCAAGCGCATCAGTTCACCCTCAGACGTAGACTTCAGCGACTCCAGTTTGTCAGTCATGCTTGAGTTAGATGTGCTGACCATCATGGTTGCCCAGAAGCCTTGGGACTCACGCTCTTCGTTGGCAGACGCCTTCATACGACGACGTGGTGTGCCTTGGGTAACGCTATAGGCTAGGTCGGAGAAGTCGTCCCCACTCATCTTAGTGATCTCATCCACACCAATCGGTAGGTTACACATCACAGCCATGCGGTGTAGCTTCACGTTTAACGTATCCCGCCACTGAAGCATCAGGTAATCAGGATGCCCCCATACGCTGTTCATAACCTGCAGAATGGTGGACTTGCCCGTACCTGAGCGGTTGTTAACTAGGTTAATGATGCCGCCCTTGAGGTTCATGAACTTCAGTAGCGGTGCACCAAATGCCGTGAACACAGCGAAAGCGTGTGGCTCAAAGCCAGACATGTTGTAGACATTGATGATGTCCTTCCAGTCCTCCAGCGTACCGGCGGGGCGTAGGGCGTGAGCCACTTCACGGGTAGCCTTAGACGGCGGGCTATACCGAATAAAGCTAGGGCCGATTTCTCGGTCACCCAAAATAAACTTAGAGTCTTCGTCAGCCCATCCAAATTGCAATCTCATCATTTCTGCCTCGTGTGATACCTGCAGTTCCTTTGCGCACTGCACGAGATACTCGAGAATCAAGTTCATCTGTAGCTGCATGGCAATCACGCCTTGGAACGAAAGCACCTTACGTAGTTCTTCTTTACTAAGCGCATCTACCAACGTAAGGGAAAATTCTTTAACACCATCTTTGGGCAAAGCCAGATGTATCAAGACTGTCTCGCCCTGCATAGGGTCAAATAACCGCTTGATTACAAACAAGTCGTACTCATAGACAAGGACAACTCCCATGCCGCCGTCTTCCTCTTCCTCGTCTTTTACGTTCTTATAAATGCCACCGTTCTTACCACGAAAGTATTTGTTTGGGAGCTTAGGTACTTTGAACCCTGTCGTGGTGGAGGCTATGGATGCCACCGCTGGGTTGGCGGCATAGTTGATCTCTGTACCTTCTTCAGACTTGGCGATCTCATGCCCGATGACGATCGGGGATTTGATATGCCCGCGATGGCTACAGTTGGAGCAGATGTTCGGGGCGAAGGAGTCGAAGGTATCGCAGGTGTAAGGACCCTTGGTCTTAGCGGCCTTGCGCTCAGTCTCAGCGGGGTCGTACTGCGGATGCTTCTTGGATATAGCGTGTATGGCTACGTCTCGGTCTACACAGTGCTGGGCTATGGAGAGCCCCGCCCGCCATAACGGTTCTTCAATGGTGTCTTGGTTGTCGATGACGTTCTGGAGTTGTGCACAACCTCTGCCCTCAGCAGTCTTCATCAAAATGGTCTTGAAGCGAGACTGCCTATTCCCTATTACTGCTCTCGTGAAATCATCTAATTCTTTAGTCGGTGTGTGAGGCTTCACCGGAGTGATTGGTCCCAGCTTGTCAGCGAACTCATCAAAGGTGATCGGTGGTGCTAGGTGCATCAGCGTCACGTCGTGTGCTGGGTCGCCCTTAAAGTTCTTAGTTCCGGGGATACGCAAGATACGGGCGGCATCCGCAGGTACGGCTGGGTCTACGATGAACTTGTGTTGCAGACATAAAGCCTTGAACGTGTTCGCCACAGGTTGCCACTTGTCCCGCTCTACGGGTTCGGTCAGCGTCCAGTAGACATGCCAGCCACGCCCTGAGTTGACGATGGTGGGGCGCGGTAGGTTGAGCGTCTTGCACAACTCCTTGAGCGCATCCATACCCGTGGCTTGATCAATATAGCCCTTGATACGCCCGTACTTGTCTGGCGTAGCCTTATCTGCTCCGCAGTCAATGTCTAGGAAAAACGACTGCATCCAACCACAGTTGTCAGCATCTCGGTTCTCATCAGTGATAAAGCGCCCGCACGCGTAGAACGCATCGGCCTCTGCCGCAACTAAGCGATCAGATTCAACCGCGACTTCGGCTAGTGTTTTGTAGTGCTCTTGGGATACAAACTTCCCATTTTTTAAACCTAAGACGCAGTACCAACCTTCTGCAAGGTTAGGTACTACGGCCTCAAGTAATCGAACATCCGTCATATGTTGTCCCGCACGTCAGAAGAAGAAAGGGGGTAACGGGGGCTGACGGACACCCCGTTCGCTCCGTCGAGCTAGTTACCCCCAGAACCTTTGGATAAGGACTGAAAAAAGCTGTCAATCATACGACTATGTTGTAGGCTTGGACGGCTGATGCCATAGAACCAGTTGTAAACTGTTTGCTTGGTCACGTCAAAGTACGACATTACATCGGTAACCGGAATGTCCCTAGCAATACAAAACTTGCCAAGGCGCACTCCAAGGTTCTTTTGATCGGCCTCTTTATTAGTCCTTACGACTCTTTGAGAGTAGCCAATCATTTTTCGTCATCGCCCCACTCATCGATCAACGCGCTGAGATTTTGCTTAGCCTTTGGTGGGGCTTCGTCTTTCTTCTTCTCAGAGCGCACGGTAGGCGCAACGATCTCTTCTTCCTTGGGTGCCACGATCTCTGCGGCGGCACTGCCCGCAGGTGCGACTAACTTAGGAATAACGGGTGCAGACGCAATAGCCTCGGCCTTTTTGCTGAAGTTCAGCTTGCCAGCGTTAACAGCGATCTGTGACTCACCTTGCTTGATACACGTTGTGTAAGTCTCTTTGTCAAGGAACTCAGCGTGCGTGAACACCAGCTTAGGGAAGTCGCTATCTGTGTCAAACGTCAAGCGGGTTGTTAGCATGTTCAAGTTATAGCCTGACTGCGCAACGTACTTGGCGTACTGGAGAAAGGGCATGTGCTCAACATCACCTTGACCGAACAGCGATTTCTGCGGCAGTATGAGTTGGAATATATCTCCACCGACATTGTTGCGGAGCACCACACCCAGACGCCATGAGAAGCGGCAAGCGGCACGACCAGCACCACCGGAGCCTTTGATAGCCTTGGGGCACTCTTTGCAGTTTTGACCTTGTGGGTCAGCAACGTCAGCGTCAGGGCGCTCACCATCGCTAGACCAGCAGTCAGGGATAGAAGTCTCGTCAGCGTTGTACTCAGCGCCGTAGTAAGACTTCTGCACAGACTTGCTACCGTTGACGATAACGACGTCCATGTGTGGGTCAGTGTTCTTGGCAATCTCTTTGCCGCCGTCAACGAGACGGAAGACACGCCCGCGCAGTGTGATGCGCTTCATGCTACCGCCTGATGATTTGAACGCTTGGGTGAAATCATCCAGCTTCACATTTTGCAAATGCTCTGGCAGGTTCTCGCGGAATGTAGTAGTGATGTTGCTCATCTTATTTCTCCTTAAAGTGATGGCTTGCGTTTGACAGTAACAGCGTAACGGCTGTCGACGTTGAGACCTTCGGGGTACTCATCTGGATGTTGCTCCAGAAAATCTTTCATGTTGGTGTCGTGCACGCGTTTGTGCAGTACGCCATATGCTTTGTACTTATCAACTAAACGATATACAGCATCCCAGTTTGTTGGGTTGTAACGCTTGGTCACGCGCTTGATGACTGTGTATTTTTCAGTGGACATGCTTGTCGTGTTTTCAGCAAGCATGATGTCGATGAGCTTAGATTCGATCTCGGCGAGTTGATCGGAGTAAACCTTATCTTCCCCCTCGAAAACTTCTCTTTTTGCTTCGCGCTCATTGCGAATGTCGACGTACCTATTTGATAGGTCGGCAACTGTTTCAGTGTCAACTATGCTCTCATTCATAAAAACTCCTTGTTGTAGTGAACCTATATTATATGGCTAAATTAGACTTTGTCAAGTGTCAGCCAATTCTTTTTTGTAAAGATCAATCACTTTGTTGTGATTTGTTATGTTGCTTTGTAGCATTCGATAAAGTTTTTTCTCTATCGGACTACCTTCGATGTGCACGATCGTCATGTTGTTTTTCTGACCGGGCCTATCAATACGAGCGTTAGCTTGCAAGTATGTTTCTGTCGAAGTAACAGGAGCGTACCAGATGATAACGTCCGCCGCAGTAAGGGTTACCCCATGTGATGCGGCTTGTGGTTGGATGACTAGAACTTTTGGTTCTGACTTCTCTTGGAATCGCTTGAACGTATCTGAACGTAAACGCATACCAACATCACCATGAATAACCTCTGCGGCTATGCCCGTTTTGGTTAAGTATTCATGTACCAACTCTATAGCATGACGGAACGGAACAAAGATAAGAACTTTGTTGCTAGTTTCGTTAATAACTTCTTCTACTACGCGTAGTCTTTCGGATACATCAAAGTGCACCACGGCTCCACTGTCGCTATAAACTGCACCACAAGATATTTGTAGTAACTTGTTCATGCGTGCGGCGGCATTGACTGTGCTGATCTCTTCCCCCGCTGTCTCCAAAAGCATCTGACTCTTGAGTTCTTGGTAATACTTTCGTTGCGTGGGCGTAAGTGGGGCATCGCGGAATACGTGCGTAACAGGTGGCAAGTCCAAGCAGTCTGCCTTAGAGAAGCGGATAGCGGGTTGCAACATCTCATGCACAGTCTTCTCTGCATCAGGGCGTGGCTCCCAACGATACATACCGAAGTTCTGCATGACCGACTCGCGGAAGTCACCAAAGAATCTAGGCGCACGCTCAGGAGCGCACAGCTTACCTAAACCGTAAGCATCCATAGGAGACTGCGCGGCTGGTGTTCCAGTAAGCATCCACAACCACGTCTTGTCGGTCACTAACTTGTTCATGAGTTTCCAGCGTCGAGTCTGTACGTTCTTGTACGCGTTAGCCTCGTCAATAACGATGAGATCAAACATACCGGTCTTGATAGTCTCTTCCGCAATAGCAGGGATACCGTCATAGTTAATGATTACGAAGTCGACGTTGCTCTTAGCTATTTTCAATCGCTTCTTAGCATCGCCATACGCTACGTCTACGCGTCTGTGCGTGGCGAACTTGAACAAGTCCTGTTGCCAAGCACTCTGCATGATAGACAAAGGGCACACGATTAAGACGCGCTTGATCACGCCCGCGTTGAGCAGGTAGTCAGCCGCCCAAATTACTGAGGCGGTCTTGCCCGTACCTTGTTCATTGAAACAAAACGCCCGCTTGCGCAATGACAAGAACGACGATGTTTCACGCTGGTGGTCGAATGGCTCAAACCCCATAGGGCGAGGCCACTTGTAGTCACGCTTGATAGGTGACGGCACATGCTTCATGTACTGGCTAAGTACGCGTGCTGCCGGAAGATTCCACTTCACAGCTACCTCGTACCGCCCGTCACCGTAGTTCATGACAACCTCGCTGTCGGGGATTGTCTGCGTGATACGTGCAGGGTATTTAGTTTTAACCACGAGTGTGTGGTCGGCTAGTATCTGCATGTTATTTCATTGAACTATCAGGGTTTCGTTTGAATGAGCGGTTCTTGCTGGGGGCTTCAAGTCGGACTCCGTTCTTATTGCTTCCTCCCTTAGATAAAGCCTTGACGTGTGCAACATCTTTGCCGCTTCTGTCGACACCTTTGGCGTCAAGTTTTCTACGGGCACGCTGGCGCTCCATCCGGTCAGGCAACTCACCTCTAGATTTTTGTTGTTCATACTCTTTCTTGTAGGGTCGGGGCTTGTTTACGTAAGGCATCTTCTTTTTCCTTCATGATGATTAAGGTATTTTGGAGAACGCGGGCCTCAGCTACCAAGATAAGGCACAGCTCAGAAGCCGTGTTTATGTCACGGTCTAATAGCTGATTGTGCATCTCTTTTAGTAAATTTTCAATCCGCATCATGGGTGATGCGTAGTCAATAAATGTGGTCATAAATTTTTCTCCTTTAACAGTCGTTCAATGTTCCTTGCGTGTATAAGGTGTTCATCATCAAAACACGCTTCTATCTCTTCATCCGTCAACCCAACCCATGTGCGTTGTTGTGGCTTCATGTATAGCGGCATCTCCCAATCAGTCACAGTCGGGATTTCTACAAATGTCTGCGGCTTGATTTCAATGTTTATACGCTGTCGTTTGTTTGATAGATATGCGACAGGCTCATCTTGTTTACTCATAACAGTGCTTCCTCGTAGTGATGTTTAGTAGATTCGCGCATTACTTTTTCTAACAGCTTTGGGTCTGCTCGCTCGAACGGATTCCAATCGTTCTTGGTTATTAGCGAGATGGTTTCTTCGTTCTTCATCAATTGCCTCTTGCGGGACAATGACTTCTTGGGTTGTAAATCTGTGTTCGTTTGCACACTCTCTCCTTCTTGTGTACCCAAATGTGGGCGATCTTGTTGTTTGTTTTACTAGCGTCCATGCTCCGCATGTGGGGCATTTCATTCCATCTCCTTTAACTTATTTACGTGCTCCCAAAACAACCCTGTATCTTCTTGGGCTTCGTCAATTTGACCGAGGTTCACATGTAAACATACATTTCTTGCGGCTTCGATCGCGTTTGTTAAGTGTAAATACCCTTTGGCACCATACTCAAGCCCCATCTCATAGGCTTCAGCCATAGCATCGATAGTTCTTGAGTCCGCGCCCGCTATGGAAAGCACGGAAATCATTTCTTCTTTTTTCATATGTCCTCTCTACATAACATGACGATAGCGACGCCGACAATCACAACGACTGCCGCGCCTAAACACAATAACAAAACTATCCACGCGATTGTTTCAAGCATCTTGTTCTCCTATATCTTTAAGTTTCTCTTGCAGCCTACGAATACGTTGGCGGTTGTACTCAACTACGCTAGTGGCGTACTCAAGTGACTTCTCCGCTTGCATCTTTGATAGAAGCGCGTCGCGCATTTCAATATCAATGATTTCTTTTAGTGTCCTTGGTCGCAACATATCTCTAAGAAAGGCTACCAAGGTTTCTCGTTTGGTCATGTGTTCTCCT
>Ga0209087_1001118_pt1 | contig 15991 bp, 33 predicted proteins | sample S_130805_EF_Meta_FD_187321 | JGI IMG/M metagenome (GOLD analysis project Ga0209087, IMG submission 187321) | Freshwater microbial communities from Lake Simoncouche, Canada to study carbon cycling - S_130805_EF_MetaG (SPAdes) (version 2) | ecosystem: Environmental > Aquatic > Freshwater > Lake ... | reverse complement strand
CTTTAGCATTTATCATAGAACAGGCCTCTTCATGTTCTTGTCTTAATATCGTGTGTTTTTTATATCCAGCAGAATCTGTTGGTATGCCAGCAAATGCAGATGCAATAGTAAAAGAATGGTCATTATCAATAATATAATCACCTAAAGAAAAGATTGCATCATCTGTGTGTGGACAAAAAATAAGACTACTCATAAAACAAATGAACCTCATGCTGATAATCAAGTAACACTTCTTTATAGCCTAATTCTTTTATCCATTGTCTTAGATTATATAAAGATTCATCCCACTGCTGTAACATAAATTCAGGGTGTCCAGATAACCAAATCTTAGGCTTGTGCTGTCTAAGCACCCTTTCAGCCCCTTCTAGCACCCTCCATTCACTACCCTCTACGTCTAAACAAATCGCGGTAGGTGGCTTAATAGCATGATCATAAACACAAGAATCTATGGTGATTTGACCATACGATTCCCCTTCAAGGTATAACTCTTTAAATCCATGTGCTGCTTCAATTACATCATTAACTTCTGGTGGCCATTCATTTCTATATACTCGTGAAAGATTATTTGTTTTATCAGAAGCAAATCCAGGAATACAAACCATTGGAAGTTCTAAATTGTTAGATGTCCAAGTTAATGGAAGGTGAGACCATACTTTTGGATTTGGTTCAAAGAGTACAACATCTGCTCCCCACATTTGACATAATGCTGGAAACTCTCCTTCTTCTGCACCAACATAATAAACAACATCTTTTTTACCAATATGTTCATTCATTGATTTAAGTCTTAACTTTTCCCAACCTGCTTCACTATGCCATTCTGGTCTATCTGCACGGTGTTTTGGAAGCACAATTTCAAACTCTCCATTTAAAATTGTTTTAATCATCTCTGTCACTTCATTGCCTCCACAAAATAAAATTCATGTTCTCTTGTGTCAAGTTCATATATTTTTTCATTTGAATATTTTGTTTGTTTAAATTGTGTTTCAGCAAGGTCATTAAAACCAACAGCCTGCAGTTTATATTGCAATGCTTTACTTGTTAACAATGATGCTGATTGTGAATACCAAGTTAGCCATGCAGAAAATCTTTTATCTAAGTCATCTTCCGAATTAGGAAAAAAGTTAATGTTGTTATTTTTATATGCATCAAAACCAGACACAATATCTGGAAGACTAATTCTTACAACTCCAGTTGGCTTTAAGACTCTATAAAATTCTGACAACACCCTTTCAATATCATGATACTTAACACAACAAATTATTGCATGACAAACAAGAGTATCGCAAGAGTTGTCAGGAATTAAACTTAAATCTCTATATTCAGTTTTAAACTCTGGATCAAGATCTATGTTGGTCCAATTAGAAGGCTGAATGCTTCCACATCCAAAGTTTATATTCACTTACTGTCCATGTAAAAATCAACAATTTCTTTCATGCTATCTTTCATAGTATGACTTGGCTTCCAATTAGTTTTTTCTTGTAGCAAGGACGAATTCATAAACTGTTTCTTAATCTCAAATCCATCACTCTTAATTATTTCATGTTTAATTTCTTTACCAATTACACCTTTAATAATGTTAAATACTTCAAGCGTGGAATATCTTTCTCCAGATGATATATTAAATGATGGAATGTTGTTTGTTTCTTCTCCGTATGCAAGAATACTAGCGTATGCTGAAACAACATCTTTAACATTAATGTATTCTCTAATATCTCTTCCATCATTTCTTATTGTAAATAATGCATTTTCTTTGTATGCTTTTACAATTCCAGGAATTAATCTTTGTGTATTGTTATCGCCAGTTCCATAAATGTTGCAGGCGCGGGTAGTAACAATTGGCATACCATAAGTATTTCTATATGAGTTACACATAATATCTGTAATAGACTTAGATGCATCGTAAGGATATATTCCATTAAGAATGTGGTCTTCAAAGTATTCATCATTAGTTAACTCACCATAGGCTTTGTCGCTAGAAGCAACAATAATTGACTTGCACTCTTTATATTCCCTTAATGATTCAAGCACATTCAAGGTACCAACAGCGTTTGTATAAAATGTATTGTATGGGTATTTGATTGAATCATAAGCCTGTGTCTGTGCTGCAAGGTGAATAAAATAATCTGGTCTTGATTTTTCTATAAAGAAATCAACATCTGTTTTATTATTAATACTTCCATATACTCTGTTTACATCTTTAGAGAGTTCTGTGCGACTATGCTCATCTTTTAGCAGTACAAATACGTTATAACCTATTGATAGATAGTGGTTTGATAAGTGAGATCCAAGTAGCCCCGTGGCACCAGTTATTGCTATATTTTTCATTTTACCCCTAGTTCACTTATAATTGTACCCCATCTATGAACATAAGTGTGCTCTTTCTTTGTTCTTTCGTGTCCGTTAAGTCTGATGGCTTCTCTTGATACCCCGTCCAACAAATACTTATCTATCTTATTTTTTAAATCTTCTAGGTTACCATGTTCATAAAATACAATCTCATTTTCATCTTTGAAGTATTCTTCAAGCCCTTTAATGCGAGGATAGATAGTAAACCCACCACGACCAGTACTCTCAAACAACCTATCGCTAGTGTAGTAAGGATAGTTAAAATTAATGTTTAAACTATCACCTATTGCTACCTTGCTTTTAGCATAGATACGGTTTAACGCATCTCCACGCACAGTTCCAGTATCGCCATCTCCACCAACATGTAAAAATCTTTTGCCATAGGTCTTTCTTAAAAAGTCTATTAATTCTGGACGGTATTTATGTTCATGATGATAACCCTTACTACCAACAAAGATAATATCGTTTTCAAAGTTATATGGGTTGTAATCTTCATGAATATAACATTCTTTGTCATACACTCCAGCAGGTAGGAAGTGTCCTTTGACCTGTGTGTTTTCATTAAACCAATCACACATTAACTTATCTGTAGCAAAAAAATGACCTATGTTTGTGTAAAAGTCATCATTCTTTAAATCTTTTTCACGCTCAATTCCAAACCACAAATCCAAATGATAGGTCATAGTTGGTATGCCAGCAGCCTTTAATTCTTTTAGTACATCGGTCATAGATCTAGATCCTGGAGTTTGCCATCTATGTGTGTGTACCCAGATGAATAGATCAGAATTTAATGCTGAGTTTAATATTTCTGTGCTACCTGCTTTTTTTTCTTGCAGTTTTTGCACGGTATGCCCAAGAGATTCCAAAGACTTAGCATGGTGATTCTCACTACTATAAGATACTTCAAAGTTACCAAGAAATACTATGTTAGCCATCTATTTGTTCGTTCTGTCCTCTAGCAATTGCTGCAGATGCTTCAAACGCTTTTTGTGTTCTACGAGATTTTAAAAAACCCCTTGATTTCCAAAGTGGAATTGTTGCTTCAATATCTTTGGCTATTTGTTCTCTTATTTCTTTAACAGTAAAAACAACAAAGTTCCAGACATCTTCTTTTTGTTTATCGTTAAGTTCTTCAGTCCAGTTAGTCATCTTCTTCCTCAAATTCTTTTAGAGCAGCAGAATTGGTATAACAATTAGAACAGTCTCCACCAATTAGTTTGCTACCACAGGACTCACAGAACATACTTCTATGATACCAGATACGGCTGGTCTGGCTGGGCACGATCCAACAACTTCCAAATTAACAGTTTGGCACTCTACCAATTGAGTTACAGACCATTAGTACACTAGGTAGGACTTGAACCTACGATATCCGAATTATGAGTTCGGGGCCTTAACCAACTTGGCTACTAGTGTTTGTTAAAATACTTATACTTTTATATGTTATTTTTCTATTGACTTACACAATTTGTCAAAATTGGTAATTGAAGAAATTTTTAAATTCATCGCATCAGTAATTGATTTAACATTTTTATCCATTAAAGCAATTTTTGTATTTTTTTCTGCTGTAATCCAAGAGGCAATGGTTGTTTTAATTTTACCAGTTGTAGATTTTTGTTTTGCAGTAAGCATGGCTATGTTTAAATCTATTTCTTTTAACACATCTTGATCACTTGCTAAGCCATTAGACCACTTAGACATTACATCTGACTCATACTTTGTTTTAATGTTTTTACAAGAAACCTTATTGGCTTTAGTGTTTAATGACTTTGTTGCAGCCTGAGCAGATGCAGTAGGAATTAACAGCGATATTAATAAAGAAGTTATGATTATTTTTTTCATATTATAAGTATATCCTATTCAGATTGTTTTGTAAAGTTATGGTTATCCTTAATAATTGGATCAAGTCTATTCCAGTACCCCGCAGAACTTCCTTGATATATTTCTCCAGTTTCTCTATCTATAAGCAACCACTTATCTGGACATTTTGTATGAACAACTAAATCAACAGGCCTGTCAAACTCTTTAAATTTTTTTATTTTTTTCATTATTTTATAAATTTTTTAACTATTTATATTATTATAAATATTCTTTTTTTTGCCAAAATGTTTTTTTATACCATCCAGAAATTAAAGACTGGGTCATTGTAAGGTGTTTATTAGATTTTTCAATTAATCCACTTGTTTGTTTAGACTTCCAATTTTCTTGACGAAATGGTATTAACTGTGCTATTGGAGTTCCTTGAGAAATTATTCCTTCAAATTCTTTTTTGATATAAAATGGAATATTGCCAGTAGGACCCATTACAAGTCCACCATCAACAATTCCACTTAGTGTTGTAAATGGAAGATCGTGTCTATTCAATGGATGTGTTACTAAAAGACTGTATCCAAGAGGAACAGTATTTGCAATAGATGTATGCCATTCATATTCTATTGGATAATGGCCAGCAGGTACTAAATTTGGTTCTGAGACTTCTTTTCTCCAAGTTGGTGGAAATTTAACTCCACCTTCACGCCAAGTTAGATATGGTTCACCATTGTTATTCTTAACATAAAGATCATGTGGCAAAACAATCATATATCCAGTTAAAAAAGTGTCTAAGAATGGGACGCAACGTTTAAGAGATCCATCAAATCCTGTTTCAAAATTAAAGATTTCATTATTTTTCCATTTAGTTACTTTTTTATACCATTGTGGTATATGATCTTTTGCTGGGGTTATGATATTAGGATAAACATCTACTCCAGACTCATACTCTAATATTGGTTTTTTTCTCATCATTCTTATTATTGTAGCAGAAAGTATTTTTTTATGCAATATGTATCCTTATTTATTAATATCTTCTAGTTTTGTTAGTATCCTTTGTTTCATTAACTCACGTTCTTTTAAGGGCAATTCCGTGCCTGTGTCTATCTCTGTCATTGAAATGGCTAAATCAATAATATCTTCACTCATATGCTTGATTTAAAAACTCATCTGCCCAAAAGGCTGCAAGTGATTCATTACCTATATCATTAAAGTAATAACGATTTTTTTCAGGGCTATAAGTCCAACCCTTCCAAAGGTTAACATCCTCTTCTGCCCAAGTAAGATTTGTATCCATTAATCAGCCCTAACATCTGGGCTTTTAAGGTAAAAAATTAATGTCATTTTGCTACCACATGGGCAGTGAAAGTTATAGTCTAGTTTCTTATGAATTTCCATATGAATTGTTGTATCACATTTTTCGCAGATAAATTCGTAGGTATGCATGTATCTAGTGTATCAAATTTTGGCGATAAAGGCAAGGCGAAAATAGAGGTTTGAAGTTCGGCGACGGGAAGAGATATCAAACCTTCCAATGCCCTAAGAGGGCACTATCGGTGAGTATCCTTCATATGCCTAGCCAATGAGTCGTGAGCAAAAATAGCCCATCTAAGTTCCCACTCTTTGTTACAGGTAGGACAGATAACTATTCTTGACATGAATCTATTATCTCAAATTTTGGCGGGGAAGTCAAAAGTATCCCCATTACCCCCAGTGTAATAACAAACCTTGTATCCCAGATATGCCTGATATGCCAGATATAAAGGTTTGGTAGGTATGTCCAATTACACTGGTTTGATATGGACAATATGGAGCCAGGGCGATGGTTTGATACCCGCTTATTTAAGGCTTGGAAGGCTTTTAAATGCCATCTAAAGTGGTTTGATAGTGAAAATAAATCTTACTGATATTTTTTATTTATAGTTAAAAGGGAGGAAAGTGGAGGATAGTGGGTGATTGAGCGATTTTATAGATGGCGTCGTAATCCTCTGGCGGCCAAACCTCCCTATCCCAAACCTTCCAAACCTTTCTATCCGCATATCTGGCATGCATTATACCCCCAAAACCATGGTTTGTCAAACCTTTATAGCCTAAAAAAATGCCCCAAAAATGTAGCAAAATCTTTTAAAACACCAGGAAAAAATCTAGAAAGGTTTGATAACTATGGTAAAAGTTTTAAATAATTCGCAATTTAAATTCCCGCTTCGTAATGTCTATTTATACTAGGACTCAGCGCCCCGCGGGGACGCAAAAACGGCGGGGATAAAAAGATATACCAATACTCCTAGTAGTATACAAACCATATCTTCTGGATATAAGGTTTGGCAGATATGAGGTTTGAAGGTTTGAGATTGGAAGGTTTGAAGGTTTGATATGAATCTGGAAAATTCTACAGATTACGTAATCTCCCACGATCTGGGATTTTTTGAAAAGGGTTCTTAATGTCTTTTAGAGAAATCTATGTCCGTTTTGGGTGGTTTGATATAGTTTACCCGAGGCGCAGGGCTATGCCTGGTCGCCAAGCAACTCGTCAAGGCTTGTCCACTCTTTATCCTCAACACCAAGAGAAGCAACAAATAGATTATATGTTTCATCAATGTAGATCTCTGACTGACTTGTTGGCAAAACAATTTCGTTCATTAAGAAATAGGCAAGTGGCAAACCTAAATCGTTATACTCTACAAAATCCTGTAAGTCCTCATCATCACGATAGTTCATCCACAACTCAGCAAGGATAGTTATCTTGTTCTCAAAAGTATTACCGCCTGCCATTGTAAACTCCTCTATCTAATTGGTCAACTTCTTTATTATACTGCATGGCTTCTAAAACCTCATTAGCCCTAGTATAAATAATGTGGGGTGAAGCCTTTGCTAAATAAAATCCTATGGCTTCTAAGTCAAGAGTAAAGTCAGATAGCAAGGTCGTTATTCTACCTGCTACCTTTTCCTCTTTACTTATTCCCAGCCTAATAGACCTACGCATAAATCCCATACCCCAATTCTATCAAAAAGTGTGGGGAAGCACAAACCCACCACAAGAATGTGCCTCCCCCTATCTTTAGCGAGAGGTGACCCCTACCTCCGCTGATGCTGCCTACACAACGGAAAGGACGTCGCTAGGCAAATTATAAGCAATAAAACTATCAATGTCTTTATGATCTACTCCATCATGACTGATAGTGTTATTAGTCAGATCAATTAATATTGGATGGTCCATCCACTCCATGCGGTTTGGATTGCATGCATAGATACCAAACCCTGTTTCCTCTAAGATAGAGTCTTGAATCAAGTAACTGATAGCCATGCGGGTATAGTATTCTGTATCTCCCTTGCGAGGAGCGGCATGCTGCAGGGCCTGCGCTAGATCTACATACATACTGTCTTCTCCCCAATGGCTGTACAGCGCTACTGCTAGGTCTTCTGATTGTTTAAATACAAATGTACAACGTGCTCCCATTACTCTTCCTCGTTTTTCTCAATTAGAAACGGTACGATTGATAGTTGGTTAGTTATCTCATTAAAGATGCTGTCTTCATCTTCATTGTCAGTCTCATATTCAAAATTCATGTAGGTGCCTGTTGGCTCAAAGATTACTTCAATTTCCCATATGGCCATTATAGTGTCTCCTCAGATTGTGTTGACTCAACTAGGTCCCATGCAATTCCTGAACCGTCTGAAATTGTTACAGCATATTCATCTAGGAATTCATTTTCTGCAATGTCTCGTGCATCAACATCACTCTCTGCATCTATAATACGGAAAGACTTGGTGATTTGTCCTGTAACCTTAACCTCGTAAGTTGGCATCGTGGGTCTCCATTTCTTCTATCTCTTTGATTTCTTCTATTGTAGCGCAACCAGCACATTTTTCCAAATCCTCAAACTTGTCATAATGTAAGGCTGCTGCTTCATCTTCCCATATCTCATAACAGTTAGGACATTCGTAAACACCCTCGCTGCTAATCTGTATCTGATAGTCCTTGCTACCATCAAAGGGCACGGCAGTTACGAAGTACCCAATCCTATTAACTATACGCATACCCTGAAATATATAGGTACCTCTGTCGTCCCCATCACAATAAGTCCATATCCTATTAGGCTCCTGAGATTGGACAAACCTTAACTCGTCATCATATGTCTCAAACATATAACCTACGCCGTCTTCAGTTTGGAATGAGGCATTGTCATCTATATGGTTTGGGATTGGCTTGAAGGTATCAAACCACTCTTCCTCTGTAAGTTCTATTAAGTCATTCATGGCTCTCCTTAGAAGTGGAAGTCTACAGGTACTAGATATTGTCTCATAGCCTCTTCAGGTTTGTCAAGGCGCTCTTCAAGATATTGCAACTTAGATGTAAACTCCTGATTATCAAAGAAAGAACTTTCAGGTGTCCATTCGCTACCAAGCATAGTTATAGCCTCTTTGATTTCCCAGCGAGAAAAATCAAACTCTCTATCATTGTTTAGTTTACAATCATTGCTAATATAATCAACAATGTCTGATTTGAGTTTATCAAATGCATTATCAAGTACGGTAAGTTTTTTATTCATAAACTCAATGCGATACTTCTTAATATCAGATAGGACATCTTTAAACTTATCAGGATTATCCTTGTAGGAAACAACCATGTTTATTGTATCTTTATAACTATCACCGTCTGGATTCCAACGACCACCACCAACTACATGCCAGTCAGACCAGTCAGCCATACGATATCCGTCCTCATTTGGACTAAGATTATCTTTAACTTGTGCAGCAGCCTGTTCAGGAGATTCTGCCTCTATACATATCCAATGGAGCGTGTGCATTGTGGGTCTCTTTCTCTAGGTTCTTAATACAATTCTAGCAAAATGTGTGGACTTTTGCAAGGTATAGAAATGTGATCTACATCACAGGACAGTCATCGTATGGGAAGTACTCTTGCTCCTCACAGGCACAGAAGTGAAATAGTTCTACTTGTGATACGTGAGTGAGGTTGGCCATATCTGACCAGTAATGAACGGCAACCAGGTCAGTCATTATCCATAGTATGTGTTCTCATCTATGTACCCTTCTGCTAGTAGTCCCTCAAAGAAGTCCCATACTATTAGTAATTGTTTATAGTTTTGTTCATCCCCCTGATTTTTGGCGGTATCAATAGCCCAAGTTAAACTATTACCAAAGGCCTGTATATCTTTATAGGTATAACCTAACATTATCTATCATACTCCTTAATCAAATTCATCGCAAAGTGAAGACAACAATCGCAGTCTCCATTATTCATGCTATATATAAAGTCAAAATGTTCAGAGTTGTCCTCATATATATTCATTATTAGGCCGTCTATGGTTAGTGGTTTGTTAGTTGTGGTCATGAATTAATTATCCTACAAACTGGGAAAAATGTCAACTATCCGTAATGAGAAAATGGGAAAAATATCATCTCAACGTAATACAATTATAACAAAAATGTTACACTCGGGCACCTGCGATCCCAACGGGACTTGAACCCGTAGCCTTTACCGTGACAGGGTAACGATCTAACCAATTGATCTATGGGACCAGCGGAGCAGTTTTAAATCATGCTCAGGATTTTTTTACTAAGCCAGTTGCAAAGTATTTTGCACAATAGTTAGCAAACGATTTTTCTCTGCGTTAATTGCAGGGTCAAATCCAGAAGCAGCAGCAAACATGCTTTCGCTATTACCACCACGAGCAGAACGATACCAGTCTAAACGCTCAGTTAGTGCATTGAACGCACCCCAAGCATTGCCACTAATCATTCCGTTATATTCGCCAGTATAGATGTCGTTAATCATATCTACCTTGTTTTCCCATTTCTTTACAGCACCCTTAGTATCTAATTCAGGTTTAGGGTAAGCAGCAAGAATAATATCGTTGAAATCTTTAGCAGAGATTTCTTTTGCTATCATGGCATGAGCCATTTTATCAAACTCAGTCATGTAAGCGTTAGCCATTCCTAATGCTTGACGAGCAACAGTTATTTTGCCCTCAGCAGTTTGTGTATGACGGATTTTGAAAGATTGCTTTACGCCATCTTTTTTCTTAGTGCGGTTAAGTGCAACATTAAGAGTGTTAGCGCACACAACACGAACAGGTGTTATGCTTGCTTGAATGGCGATTGAGCCATCATGTGATGTGTTGATAAGTAAATAAGTCTTTACTTTATCTGCAACACCGTTAGGGTCTAATATAGTTTCACGCTCTAATGCAAGAGAGCCAAATACTACACGACCACCACGAATGGAGCCAGCAGTTTCCCAACGACCCCCACCATCAAGAATGTTATCACCAAATGAAAATAAATCTTCATTTTGTAGTGGAACATAACGCTCACCAACAATTCCCAAAACATCAGTTTGAGATTTATCAGTAGGGTTAGTGCGAACTACATATTGGTATTGCTTATCAGATACTAAACTAGATGGGATTTCTAAATCCTCTAGTCTAACATTCCAATTATTAAGATTAGCAGCAACTAACATTTCGTTAGTATTTTTCTCAGTATCAAATACGGTACCAAGATTGTGCCATGCAGGTTCACGGAATGATGCAAAACTTGCCACACCGTTTTGAGTTTCTAACTCATGAGCCATTTTTATCCTTTCGGTTGTTTTAACTAAGTTTAGCAGTCATGGGTGACAATGTCAACTAGGATTAGAGAAAATGGTTTAATCTTCTTAAATGGGATAAAACGGACATTTCGGGCCCTCGGGTTTTATTGCAAAGAGGTGGAGCCTTTTTAGATCGTGCTCAGGATCTTTGGCCCCTTATTTATACTGGCTGTACCTTGGCCAGGTTTTTTGATAGCCCCCTATCAAATTTAAACGGTCCCTGCAGCGGTTGCTACAGATCTCAGTAGTGGTCTTCCAAAGATACTTCGTCTACATTAAGATCTGCGTCATACTCATATGAATTCAGATCAACATCAATTGTTACATTACTTAGATCAAAGTCATCCAATTCAGACACTGGAACATTAATTGTTCCACTGAATGAGACAGTGCCTTGAACTTCAATCTGTTTAGTAGGATTGATATCAAAGTGTTCTGCTAGCGCTTTTAAAACATCTTCTTTAGAATAGTTAGGATCATACCATTCAGCAATCTGATCTTCAAGCCATGCAATGTCACTACGTCTCTCTGCAGCCCTTGCTGCATACTCTCGTGACTTATGCAATTGCCATTCAATATCCGTGACTTTATCAGTCATGAATGTAGGAGACTCTGGCGCCGCATAAGTTTCTGGAACATACTTATAGGTAACAAGTAAGTTAGGATTGTAGGAAACAGTTAACTGTTCTTGTGTCATTATTTCGCTCATTAGGGGTTCCTTTTCTGTTAATACAATAATATCATTAAGATTGTGGAAATGCAAATGCCGTTCTTAATTAGTCTCACATAATGAGATGTGATTTAGATCACGTACCCTCGGGGGATTTTTGCAGGGGCAATTAAAAGATGAGCAGTTTAGAACGCATACTCAGGCGTCTTATCTCAGGAATAACTTAGCAACATCGTGCCAAGTGCTTATCAGAGATAAATATGGTTGAGGTGGGGACTTAAGTGATTACACGTTACAAACCCACCCCAAGATTATTTATTTAGTTGTGCTTACCATAGCAAGGCGTTGTGCGCCATTTGCTAATTGTAGAGATACTCTAGTAAGTTTAGAGTTAATTGGTGAGAACTTTACAATTCTACCAGTTACGCCTGTTTTACTAGTGGTGAATAAATCACCAATTTGATATGTGTATCCGCCTAGTGTCATGATTTTCCTTTTCTGTTGTGGTGGTTGCTTACTTACTTAGTCTAACATTTTTTGGGGGGGAAGTCAAATACCCTTCCCCACCTAATTATCTAATTAAAGATAACGAGCAATAGCGTTATATGTGCTAGTGCTAACTGTTTCCTCATCTGTCATTTTAAGGATACGGATAGCATTTTCCATTTCATCTTTCTGCTCACGATAGGTATGAGCAGGTAGTTGCTCAAAATCCCTAGTTGGTTCAGCAGGGAACTCATTTTCCTTAACTGTTAAATCAAAATCAACATTAAGGTTGTTTGACCATTGGCGATAGTTAGTTCGCACATTTATAGCCTTGTCTATATTAGCGATAGCGAAAGCAAATAATTCTTTTTTCCAAGCGTCTATTGCGGTTTGGAACTTTGCTTCGTTCTCGTCTTGTGTTTTATAGTTAGCCTCTAATTCTGCTAACCTTGCTTCTAAGGCTGTAATAACCTTAGCAGTAGCGATTTTTACGCTGATGGGTTTGCTTCTTGCCATTTGTTTTGTTTCCGTTTCTGTTTGGTGGGTTTGATGGGGGTATTAAGTTGAGCAGTTTTAGTAGTCATGCTCAGGACTTTTAGCCACTAGGCTAAGATTACTTTGCTGTCCAAGTTGTCCAGCGAGTTGAGCCATTAACATCTAATTTAACACGAACATTACCATTTGCTTGTGGCACGATTTCTTTGATAACGCCTGTTGCTTTTGACTTTTGGCTTGTGTAGGTGTCGCCTACTTTGTATATTGCGTTTGCTACGGACATGGTTCTCCTTTGGTTGGTTTTTTCTTACTGTTTAAGTCTAACATTTTTTGGATAAAAATACAAATCCATTTCTTAGATTTCTCACATTTTGAGATTATTTCTTTGTGAGATACATCACATTAGGACAAAACGGACATTACTTATGCCCAAGCCCTGCGGCAAGTAGCATAATAAATAAGATAGTTAGAATTGCTAGTTCCACGATTACCCCTATTTTTTAGACGATGAGAAAACTATATCGCTCTTAGAGTATACACACAATCCGCATGATACGCAAGCGGAGCCACTAGATGAGATAAGGGGAATTGCCTTTAAGTTTTCAGGACACTTAGCGCCAGGTTTATTAAACAACTCTTTCATATCTGCTTGACCTATGGAGAAATTCTTTGCAAGGTATGCAAGGCGCACCCCATGATCTTTCTTTAAACTAACACCTATCTCCTTATTCTCACTATCTGTGGAATAGTATAAAGATAGATTAGGTATACCCTTGAGCATTACCGCTGCAGAATTTACTCTAGTGTATACCCAAAACTTTATATCTGTATTATTAAGGATGATATATTGCCATGCTCTAGTGTACTTATCATTAAAGAAATCACCGTCCCAATGAATACGAAATAGCAATGGCGCATTTTTCTTTTCACAATCTTTTTTAAAATCAGCAATCATATTCTCTAATAGATCAACCATAGTAGGTTCATCAGCGTCTTTTAATAATTCCCAATTGTGGAGAAGGTTAGTCCTTACTCCTTTGAATAACTTTTCAAGTTTTCCTGCGTAGCAAACACTCTCACAAACATTAGTGGCACCAGGGCATGAGTAAGCCTTTCCAGCAGGGAGACCGAACGTGTTTGCAATGGCGGCTTGCTTTCCATTTTTTGTAACAAGATTAGCGACCTTTCTGTCAAACGATCTCTTTAACTGTGGTGTAGTCATATGAAAATTCTAGCAGAATGTGGGAAAAATATCAAGTCGCCTTAATTATAACAAATCGGACAAATCGCCCTCGGGCGCCCCTTACTGCAACATCATTAAATCAAATTGGTCGTATTCGCCAACTTGAATTATTTCTCTTTCACCAAAATCATTTACAATTTCTAAAGTGTATCCATCAGGTAGTGAAACTATATCTACAATAGACACAACCTCATCAGCAATTAAGATATTATCATCAATCTCTAATTGCCCTGAAGTTAGCATATCTACTTTTACATATTCCACAATTTGAATAGTATCATCATTTTCTAAATCAATCATTTTCTTCCTCATCTACTGGGTTAATAAACCACTCTAAGTGGTGCTGACTTACAATTGCGCTTGCTGGTGCTTGCTTACTACCTTTGTAGGTAATCTGAAAATCACCAACCATTGGCATATCTATCATGCGTGACCAATCTTTATCATAGTATGCGTCAATTGCTTCAATGCAAGGCTTAACCATTTCTGCAGGTACTGGTGGATAGTGATTACCACGCAAGTGATAAAGTAATTGTGTTTCTAAGTCTAGCGTTGTGTCTGCTAATCCAATTGCGGTTACGCTTCCCATTTATTCGTTCTCCATTTCTAATCCCATTAGTTCCATTTCTTCAGCATAGTCTAATGCTTCTGATATATTATTGTCAAATATAAGCATTATTTAATTACCACATTTCCATCAGCATAAAAGGTTTTAGTATACATTTTACCTGTTGGGTCAGACAAATTATAGGTTGCGTATTCTTTGGCTGTGCCATAGTCCACACACTTAGTCCAAGCGTCTACTGCTTCTAGCATATCGCTAACTCGCAGGGTATGAATTAACTCTCCATCATATGAAGTAGTAAGTGAATAAGTATATTCCATTATGCGTTCTCCTTAGTTTTGAATAATTGGTGGTATTCCTGTATTTCATCAGCAGGGATATTGTAAGGATTACACTCACACGCCCATACATCATAGTCTATAGCATTTCCTACGAATTGCCAACCTGCGCCATAGCAATCACTATGAACGAGTATTTCCATTAAGGTATCTTTGAATTTTCCCATTAGCAATACCAATCCTCTCCTAAAGCCTTTTCAGCACACCAATCAGTATAGTGCTTATTGCACATAGTTTCAACACTAGCGTCTATCATGTTGATATTATTTTTTGTAGCGTAACAAATATTACACATAAGTTGTCCTTTCGTTATATCTTTATCCTATCAGATACGACCGACAAAATCCAATTAGACGCCCTTAATCTGGACAATCTGGAGTGTGATCTTAACCACATAATCGCCCTGTGGATAAACCTGTGGAAAACGCCTCGGGTTTTTTAGAACAAATGTTTGAGCAGTTTTTATTCTTGCTCAGGAATTTTTATTTATTAGTTTTTAACAAAACCAATTTCATCAACACCGCAAGCCTTTTCAAATCTTGCAAAGTCAAAGTTTTCATTATCTGCTTTGAACCAATCGGCAAAAGTATCTACCAAATCCTCATAAGTGGTTTGCGGAATTTCATCTGCAAAACTTTTTAAGATATTAGCGGTTTGTATGTAGTCTTTTCTAGTCATTAGTTAGCCTCTCCGCTAGTAAATAGATTACCTATTGCAAAATTATTACAATCGCATTTTTCTACATCATAGTCAAGGTCATTACCCCAAAAGATAAGACCTTGTCCATTACACTCATCACAATCAAAAGCCATTACGGAGTTTATCATTATGCTAACGCCTTTCCTCTAAGTGTGCCACGAATACCTAAAGCGTCGCAATCTAATTTAACAGATATGCCAACAGGTAATTGGTTTGGGTAAGTGTTTATGAATTGAGCAACCGCACCCTTAGAAGGTAGGTTTATTTTTTTAGTAGCACCATTGTAGGTTTCTAGTCTTATAGTGTAAGTCATTTCTGACCACCTTTCGTTTGTTTGTTGAATTGTAATTCTATCAGTTATGACTGACATTTTCCAGTTTAGGGGGGTGTGTTGCCTTGTGATTTATCTCACAAAGCCCCTTCATTAAATAGACCAATTTCTAGGTCAAGCAATTCTGCGGGGGTAGCCTCAAAGAGATCAACCCACCCAGCACCTTGTTCATCAAGGCGAAATATTTCTATGTATCCCATTACTCACCAACCTTCACCGCAATTGTGCGATATTTATTACGCAAAGTATGAGCAGAAAAAATTTCTACTAAATACGCTTCCGTATTTTCTCCATACCAAATTGGTTGATTAGATTTCTCTGCTGAGATAATTTCTCCACGCAAAGTTTTTGAGTTATAGATTTTACCAATTAGTAAATCTTGTATTGTGTATAAGT
>Ga0209087_1001111_pt1 | contig 16063 bp, 16 predicted proteins | sample S_130805_EF_Meta_FD_187321 | JGI IMG/M metagenome (GOLD analysis project Ga0209087, IMG submission 187321) | Freshwater microbial communities from Lake Simoncouche, Canada to study carbon cycling - S_130805_EF_MetaG (SPAdes) (version 2) | ecosystem: Environmental > Aquatic > Freshwater > Lake ... | reverse complement strand
CTGTTGGTCCAGTAAATCCAGTTGGTCCAGTAAATCCAGTTGGACCAGTTTCACCTGTTGGTCCAGTAAATCCGGTTGGACCAGTTTCACCTGTTGGTCCAGTAAATCCAGTTGGTCCAGTTTCACCTGTTGGTCCAGTAAATCCAGTTGGTCCAGTAAATCCAGTTGGACCAGTAAATCCAGTTGGACCAGTAAATCCAGTTGGACCAGTTTCACCAGTTGGACCAGTAAACCCAGTTGGGCCAGTTTCACCGGTTGGACCAGTAAATCCAGTTGGACCAGTTTCACCTGTTGGCCCAGTAAATCCAGTTGGTCCAGTTTCACCTGTTGGTCCAGTAAATCCAGTTGGACCAGTAAATCCAGTTGGTCCAGTTTCACCTGTTGGTCCAGTAAATCCAGTTGGTCCGGTTTCACCGGTTGGTCCAGTAAATCCAGTTGGACCAGTAAATCCAGTTGGACCAGTATAACCAGTTGCACCTGTTAAGGTTGCATCAGAACCTTGAGCACCAGTAAAACCTTGGGCACCAGTTGGACCAGTGTAACCAGTTGCACCTGTTAAATTCGCATCAGAACCTTGAGCACCTGTAAAACCTTGGGGACCTGTTGGACCAGTATAACCAGTTGCACCTGTTAAATTCGCATCAGAACCTTGAGAACCTGTAAAACCTTGTGCACCAGTTGGACCAGTTGATCCAGTTGGGCCAGTAGATCCAGTTGGGCCAGTAGAACCAGTTGGGCCAGTAGAACCAGTTGGACCAGTTGAGCCAGTAAAACCAGTGGACCCAGTTGGACCAGTAAAACCAGTTGGACCAGTAAAACCAGTTGGGCCAGTGAACCCTGTGGACCCAGTTGGGCCAGTAAAACCAGTTGGACCAGTGAAACCAGTTGGACCAGTAAAACCAGTGGACCCAGTTGGTCCAGTAGAACCAGTTGGACCAGTGAAACCAGTTGGGCCAGTAAAACCAGTTGGACCAGTGAACCCTGTGGACCCGATTGAACCAGTTGGGCCAGTAGAACCAGTTGATCCAGTAGAACCAGTTGATCCAGTAAAACCAGTTGGACCAGTGAAACCAGTTGGGCCAGTAAAACCAGTTGGACCAGTAGAACCAGTTGTTCCAGTAGAACCAGTTGGGCCAGTTGAGCCAGTGAACCCAGTTGGACCAGTGAACCCAGTGGACCCAGTTGATCCGGTAAAACCAGTTGGTCCGGTAAAACCAGTTGTGCCTGTATTACCAATATTAGTTGTTTGGCCAGAACTATTTGTAATACTAACATTTCCGGCTACATCAGAAGATATTGTAGCATTCCCTAAAAATATAGCTGAACCTGCTAAAAATAATGATTTAAATCTAAATCCAGATGAGCCTAAATCATATGAAACATTTACTGTAGGTATTAATGATGAAGTTACTGAACCATCTGTATATCCAGAAGGTCCAGTAAATCCTTGAGGACCTTGAACACCCGTGGGACCCGTAAAATATAATTGTCCTGTATATCCAGTGTTACATATTGTTCCTGGTGGTCCTGTTACCCCAGTAGGTCCAGTTCCCCCGGTGCCTAAAATAAATTCTTCTGAAAGTAATAAATTTTGTGTTATTACGTTTACATCGTGTTGAGCAGCACTATTAGCATTACTTTGAGCTATGCTTAAAGCTATTTGATACGCATCTTCGTAAGATATTTCAGATGTTGCACTTGCAGTTGCGTGAGATGTTACCAACGAATGTGGTGTTACTACAGTAACATATGCAGAACCTATAGCAGATGCAGTAGCCGTGTAAGTTACCTTAGAATCATCAAAACGAAGCCGAGGTCTTGACATATTTAAATATATATAATATAATAATTATTATAATATTTATCTTTACGTATGTTTATAGATAAAATAGTTATTTCTCTATAAAAGTGGATGTAAAAATTAAATAATTTGTTAAAACTATTTAAAATTAATTGCAAATAGTAATCTAGATACACAAATGACAAAATTTAGCACTGACTGTTTAGTTCTTAAAATTGAAGAGCATATTGATGGTGAATTGGATACAACATTATTTGTTATGTATGATAATAATGAAGACACTTATTTAGTTAGAGGAAAAAGAAGCAATGTATTTGGTAAACCTGAAACGGTGCCATATTCATTTTACTGTAATTATGCTTCAGAATTAATTGACTTTATCGGTTTTGTCATTTGTAAAAAGAGCAAAATTAGTTATACTTTATCTAATTATGATGATTTACCAAACAATGCAGATGAAATAGATTATCAATATTTAAAAGAATTAGACGGAGATAATGCATATGAATTAGCAGGTTACGACAATAAAAATTTTAATAAAAAAGAGATTTTAAAATTCTTAAGAATGTTACGAAATGTGTTTAATTATTATTAAATAAATAATAGAAATATTTATAAAAATGAAAGACGTTGTTTCACTTTTAATGACGACTACTTGTTTAGCAGTAGCAGGGTTGGGAATATACTTTTTCAGTTCTACGAGGGATGAAGATAATGATGACACTGCACAAAAAAATAGTAAAAAAAAATATAGTGGTGGTAAAAAAATAGTTGAAGTAGAAGACAAATTTCACGATGGTTATAATGATTATCACGATGACAATAGTGATAATCATGATGATAAGGGCGACGACGGTGGCGATGACGATGAAGATAATTATAATAACGACTATACCAAAGCCATCGTGAAAACTAAAAATGTCTCAAAAAAATCTGCATCAAAAACAAAAAAAAATAAAAACAAATTTGCATCTTCTAAAAAAAGATATTATTACTAATTTTTATTTTTGTAAATAATGTAAACAATGTCGTACGTAGATTTATTGTATTTAATTTGCGAAATATATGTTAATTTATTATAGTTGCATATTTGACGCACAACAGTTACAAAACTATTATATGTTAGTTTTTTTTCAAGATACTTTTTTTTTGAATTGTGATAATATGGTTTACAATCTTCAAAGAATTGTTGGATGCTTTCATTAAACACCCCTTTTTTAAACGATTCAACATTTAAAATATAATGTTTGTCATTTTTCATGCATATATTTTCTAAAAGACCGAACACTATTTCATTCGGGATGTCTTTTTTAAAAATTTGAGTTGACATTAATTATTTAAGTATGTAAAATATAATATATATATATATATCAATATTATATTTTTATTGTTTCACAATTCCATGATAAAAATACAATTATTATTTTTACGCATTCACTAAAATATTTATTAGGTTATTTGTAAACAGTGCTAGTTCTACCTCATCTTCATGAATATTGTGAAATATAGTTATGTATTTACATATAAAAGGTATAATTTTATATTTTTCATCTTCGTTCAAAGAAACGCACTGTTTTACAAATAGAAAATAATTATCCAATATATCCATCACCGAATAACCTCTATCGTGTAATTCATAAATCAAAGTCAACGCTTCATCTAATTTATTTTCTTTTATTAAATTCGTATAATCTTCTAAAGTATAAAAACTTATATTAGAACATAATTTAATTGCTAACTCCAATGTAATTTTTTCACCTAATAATTTAAATTTTTCCATATAATTAATCAAAATTTTAACCGTATTGTTAGATATATTAATAATAAATTCTTCCGCTTCAGGCTCAATATCAATTTGTTCGCTGTGTTTAATGGATTTTATTATTTCAATTAAGTTTTCTTTTTGTAATGGTTTTATTCTTATAATATAGAACCTAGATTGTAAACTTTCAATTACTTTTTGAATATTACTACATGATGATATGAAATGAACATTGTGACTATATTTATCAATGCAATTACGAAATACTTGCTGACTTTGTTCATTAATAAAATCAATATCGTCTAAAACAATGATTTTCTTTTTATTTGGAATAGTTGAACATGTCTGACAAAAAATTTTTACATCTGTTCTATAGTAATTAATTCCCTGTTCTTTTAGACTATTAATGTAGAGTATATTTTCTTCATAATCTTTGGATTCATAGTCTCTGTAATATTCTTTAATAATAGCATTCAATAAACATGTTTTACCGGATGCAATGTTACCTAATAATAAAATGTTCAAATTATCCATTAAAACCAATGTTTTCAAAATATCAATAACCTCATTGTTTTTACCAAAATCATCAAAATAAATTGGTTGAAATTTATGAATAAATAATTTATCTTCTGTTTTCATAAAACAATATAAATTAAATAATAATATTATTAGTTATTTTATATTTAAGTATATCTTATTAGATAATATACTAATACTAATTTTTGAATGGCCGAAAAAGAAGATTTATATAAAATTTTAGGAATCAATGAAAATGCGAGTCATGATGAAATAAAAAAGGCATATAGAGCATTGTCATTAAAATTTCATCCTGACAGAAACCCTGCACCTGAGGCAACAGAAAAATTTAAACAAATAAATCAAGCATATGAAGTTTTAGGAGATGAACAAAAAAGAAAGCAATACGAAATGGAACGACAGAATCCGTTTATGAGAATGGGTCATGGAATGCACGCTGGACCTAATATGGGCGAAATGGATCACATTTTAAAAGCATTTTTTGGTGGAATGCCTTTCATGGGCGGCATGGGTGGCATGGACGAATTAAACGGAATGGCTGGAGGTATGCCTGGTTTCCCACCTGGTTTCCCACCAGGTGCTCAATTTCATGTTTTTCATAATGGAATGCCTGTTAATATAGGTAAACAATTTCAAAAACCTTCGCCAATAAATAAAACTGTTACTATTGATATTGAACAAGTTTATAATGGCGCAACAATTCCTCTAGATGTTGAAAGATGGATCAATGATAACGGAACCAAAATTTTTGAAAAGGAAACGCTGTATGTTTCAATACCAAAAGGTATTGATGAAAATGAAATCATTCTATTAAAAGATAAAGGTAATATCATGAATGAACAATGTAAAGGAGATGTCAAAATATTTATTAAAATTACCAACAACACCGATATTAAAAGAAATGGTTTGGATTTATTATACGACAAAAATATTTCTCTCAAAGAGGCATTATGTGGGTTTACTTTTGAAATTAAATTTATAAATGGAAAAATCTATACTTTAAATAATAATAGTGGCAATATTATTGTTCCTGAGTATAGAAAAATAGTTCCTAATATGGGGTTAACACGAGAAGGACATACTGGAAACCTTATTGTTATTTTTCACATAGAATTTCCTGAAAAATTGACGACTGAACAAATGAAAAAATTAGCCGACGTTTTATAATTTATTTTATATTTATATTTTTACAAAAAAAACTATTTAGAGACAATTCATAAATAAAAATTGGACGAACATAAGTCAGTGGTAGACTATTAGACTTCCAATCTAACAACCTGGGTTCAATTCCCAGTGTTCGTATACTCACGTAATTGAATAATTACAATTATATTTTTGCGAAATATAATTGTATGCAACACATGTATTTTTAATTTACATTTACTATTCAAAAATTAGCGAAATAAAAGCGGAAGGAGCATTGACTATGAGTGCACCTAAAAGTGAAGTTCCAATGACGTTAAACACATTCATTGATACAGAAGAAGAAGTTTTATAGTAACCGCTATTAATAGCACCACCTGAACCACCGGAACCTTGTCCTCCTACAAGATTAAAAAGTTGGGGGAAGTTATCGTATCCATATATTGAATCACCATTTGAACCTCCTCCGCCCCCACCCATATTAATAGCTGCTACATTAATAGAATAACTACCTGTATATGTTGCAGAACTTCCAGGATATGGTATTGTAGAATTAGCAGCAGGTATTGCAAAAACTTGGTATGGGTAATTACTATTCTCGTTGCTTACATCATAGCCAGTAATTGGAATACCCTGAAAAGTATTACTAGAAGAACCATTACCGCCATTACCTCCACTTGCTACAATAGGTAGTAAGTTTGTTCCATTTTGTGAAAATCCACTAGTGCTTGAAGAACCGGCTGCGCCACCATACACTATAGAATTATTATAAGAACTAGTATTACCAGGAGCCGCATTACCACCTCCTCCACCAGTGCATCTCATAGTAAGTGGTGTAGTAAACTGTGCATATGGACCGGTTTGAGTTATTGTAACTGTTGTTTCTTCGCCATTAGTACCGCCGAAACCGACGTAGTTCTGTCCTGAACCTGGGTTTTTATAACCACCTGCTCCACCTGGTCCACCTGAACCTACAGTAACTTGTATCGTACTAGTTAAACCAAAATTATTGCCATTTACAGGATATAAATAAATTGTTCCTGACATAACTCCTCCGCCTCCGCCACCACCTGAGCCAAGAATACAACTATTATTTTCTAAAGCAGGCCCACCTGCGCCACCACCACCTGCGCCACACATTGCTAGATTTATTATTGATAAATTCGTTGTAATAGTATAAGTTCCTGGTCCCATAAATATACTATAATAAGTGGCGCCATTTGATTGAACCTCTAGGTTACCACCGATAGTATTATTAGGATATGCACTATTTGTATAACTAATATTATTTGTACTTGCACTAGTAACATTTAATATAGCGTCTGGAATTGGGCTTGGAGCAGGAATTGTTGGTTGCGGACTTGCAGGTGTAGCTGAAATAGTTCCTGTTGTATTAGTGTCATTAATGTTTGCCCATATGCAAACAAGACCCTTTCCACCATTACCGCCAGAATATCCGTTACCTTTGAATTGTGGAGCACCTCCTCCACCTCCTCCACCGTATCCACCGTTATTATCACTTGGTGCATAAGGGGTACTTCCTGGTAGTGGCGGATTCTGATTTAACCAAGTAGCAACTCTACTAGACGAACCCGCGCCAGCGCGACCACTACCAACCATAATAGATGAAGCAGTTCTTCCTGAGGTACCTAAAGAAGGTATTGGTTGTAAATAAGGAGAATAACTCATTTAGAACTTATATAATAATAATAATAATATAATTATATTATTATATATTATATATTATCTAGTATATTATATAGATAGCATTATATAATATGGCAGGAAGACCAAGAATTGTAAGAAATATTAAATCGTATATTAATTCTGTTGATAACCGTAGTGATTCGGGACCAATGAAAATGGGAACTGCACCAAGTGTAGGAATAACTCATTATTATTGGCATAATTTACAATGTTATGCAAATCAAAAGGCTGGAAAACCAAAAAAAAGTTACAAGAACATGGTGTTTTTAGGCATAAACCCTGCACAAACTCCTGTTAGAGAAGGTTTCACACAATCATGCAATTATAATTATTCGTATGTCCCTAATCGTGTATTACCCAATTATTTCGCAGATTATAATAAAAAATACCACAATCATTATTACAGACCATATCTAGCTAATGCTGAAGACGCTGAATTATTAGCTTTCAAGCAAAAGTATACGGATGCATATAATCGTTATTTGGATAATAGATATATTGGAATGAATAGATAATACCTGAAAAATGTAAATACTTGATAAATATTTACATTTTTACGTCTATTATTTTTTTATAGTGTGCTAAAAAATAAAATTATGCTACCTGAACCTCCAGCACTTCCATTGCCACCTACACCATTACCGGCGCCACCGGCCCCGCCTCCACCACCTCCTCCTAAATATGGTATACTTTCAAATCCATCTTCACCATTTTCACTAGATGAAACATGACCAATACCTCCTAAACCTATAGTAATACCACCTGCTTTACCACCTCTACCACCTTTACTAATACTACTAGGGATTGCATCATAATCATACTCTCCTGCATTTCCTGCGCCACCTCCAGTTCCAAAAATTTGCGAATAATCTATATTAGTATTTTCATTTAAAATAGAAATAAATTGTTCCAAATTTCCAAAAGAGTCTTTATTTTCTGCGATATTTTGTATTACACTTTGTATTGCATTTATAAAGTTAATATCATTAATAGAAACGTTGTTGGCACCGTCACCTCCTTTAACTGGTTGTATTTGCGTGTAATTAGTTCCTCCTCCACCTCCGCCAATAGCTCCATCTCCTCCTGTAAAATCTCTATTATTACCGCCTGACGATCCATTTGTACCTGTGCTTACACCTCCAATACCACCATAAGTATTTTCGCCACCATTTCCATGAAATCCGCCTTGTCCTCCATATGCATTTATCAATAGATTACCATTTTTATTATCATAAATATATGTATTTCCACCGTAACCACCATTTGTTGATGAAGTGCCTCCGCTGCCCCCACTACCAACAACAATTGAATAATATCCAGGATAAATATCGTATCTTCCATATTTTATTTCACCACCACCACCTCCGCCACCAGCACCACCACCTTTCCCTTTGTTTAGAGGTCCAACATAAGCGGTACCATTGCCTCCTGCGCCACCACCACCTCCTCCACCTACAAAAATATAATTTAATGTGATTGGTTTAATTCCTAAAACAGAAAAACTAGCATTTCCTGTAAAAACCAATAGGTTTTTGAATCTACTATCTATTATTGACCTATAATCACCGTCAGCAACATAATACGTAATTGGAAGCGGATATGGAAAATAACCATCAATTGATCTATAAGAAAACCTTGGATACAACCCTAAATAATTATAAAACCTTCCACAGTTATTATCAGCACATACAGTTGCTCTCGTATTTTTTGCACGTCGGTTAGCTCTATTTTGTGCACCTACCCCTCCTGTTCCTGGTTTAAATTTATTATATATATACGTGGGTTTATTACAAATTAATCCATATAATGGATTCTTTCTACCGCCAACACCTGTATTTTTTTTAAATAAAAATCCGGGGAATCCTTGTGAACCACCATACCAAAATTGTCCATTTGAATTACTTCCTGATCCAAAACCTTTAAAGTATGACATTTAATTTATATATATTAGAGATATATTTTACCTTTTTAGAAAAAAAGGTAAAACCAAAATCTACTTTTCAAAAAAGTAGAGCAAAACCTTTGCCAAAGGTTGTTTGGCTCCACCTTTTCTAAAGGTGGATTTCTAAAGGTGGATTTCTAAGATTGAAATCCGGTTTTGCGCAACTTTTTCTAAAAGTTGCTAGGAAATTTTGCGTGTAGGAATATCTGAAGCTACAATGTAAATTGAATTTTCTGTGATAATGATATATTCTTCTGCGCTTTTATAAAATTTTACTATACCTGATGTATATTCATCCTCTGATTTTACTAGTAATTTTTCACCACTGGTTTTAGCACCTACAAGTGCCTTTTTATCTAAAGAAGATGTCCAATAATCCATCATTATTGGCTTATCCTCAACAATGGATAACTTGCACGCGTGTTTTAAGGTTATATCTGATGGTAATCTATAATTAGATTCAGTTGTTTTAGTTGTTGATGTTGATGTTGATGTTGGTACAGATCCAGTCTTTTGTTCTGACATTTATATAATTTTAAATTATAAGTCTTTAAATACTTATTTAATTTTAAACAATATATTAATATTTAAATTTTTAAATATTATTAGTATAAAATGAAAAAAACCATTTATAACAAAGAAAAAGATTATTCGTTAGATAATTTTGATAATTACAACGAATCTTTTGATTATAAAATAGATGAAGTAATTGAAAAATATATTTTTCTCTCTAATGAGTTTTTAAAATTTATTTTAGAAAAAACAACTTTTAAAAACAACGGGTATACTAAATTTATTATTATTAGAGGCTATGAAACCATAACAAATGTTTTTAACGTTATTTTATATTACACCAAAAATTTAGATTTGACGTTTTATCATTGTCAAAAATCTTATTATTATTATATTGAATTTATAGAACAAATTTATAATGAACAAAATCTTTTTTTACAATTGAACTCTAGAGATGCAATTACTTATGTTTATAAGAAAACTATATTTGAATTGAAACACGACGTAAAAAAAAATATGAATCCTTGTACAGATGATACTAAAAATAAAATAGAATCTATTGATGAATATATCAAAATTTTCAAAAATATTTTTGACTTTTTACTAGAACCTATACAATTAAATGATTTATTAATGAATAATGTAGAAATAATTAATAAATTTAAAATTTGTTGCCAAAAAATACTCTTGAAATATAATCAACCCAACAATGTAAACAATGTAAACAATGTAAACAATGTAAATAAAATAAAAAAATTATATAATAGTATTGAAAATATAAATAATACTTTTTTAAATGATAATAAAGTTGAACACGGAGAAACATTTGTTGACGAATATTTGGATTTTATTCTTCAGCAAACGTAATTATTATATTTTTTCGCCTAATTTTTTTCTTTTTATCCTTCTCAATCTTAGTTTGATTTAATTCATTGAAATCAATAATTGAATTTGTGTTTACATTTGTATTTGTATTTTTTTGACAAATATTGCAATATTCGGTTCTTAATATATTTTTTAAAAATTCATAAATTAACATCAAAACATGTTCATCACATTTACCAACTATTAAAACACTGCCTGTTCTAAAAATCATAAACGATACGTGTATTACATTTTTATACATTTCCATTTTATCTTTGGTTATTTGACAACCATCTTGTAAATCCACGTCAGGATTAAAATAAAATTTACATTGAATACCCGGATATGAACATGGGTCATATATTGATTGTATGTTGTATTTATATTTTAGTATATCATATAATGATTCCCTATTGATATAAAATCCACAGTTGAAATTTGAATTTATTAAAACAGTTTCACACGTGTTCTCCTTATACGCCAATTTTTCTTGCATATTTGGTTGTAATATATCTATTACCATTTGTAATATCATTTCAAATACATTATCATCTTGTATTCCAGGTATCTCTAATTTTCCTGTATTAAATACTTTTACGTGAAATTCTTTAAACACATTTTCTACCTTTATGCGTAAAATTAAAACAAAACAATTATAAAAAGCACTCTTCTTTTTTGATCTATAACTCATAATATCTTTTTTGGATAATCCAATAGTTACCTTTCTTATATCTTTAAATTTAATACGTCCTGCTGGATTGATAATACTTGTTATAATTTGCTCATCATAATGAGGTTCGTTCTTTAACCTTTCTTTAATATCTAATAATTCTTCTTCCACGATAGAATTAAACTTCATTTGTTTTTTGATAACACCATTTTTAGGTTCCATATATTTTAATACTGGAATAATCCAAAACATATCTTTTAAATTTATTGGATTGTTTAAATAAGCTATTTTAGTTTTTGTTGAAATATAAATTTCGCTTGATTTAGGAATATCTTTTTCTGAAATATTTTTTAAATCAAAATTGTCAATAATGTTTGCTGAAATAATGTTATCGTTATTAATAAAATGTCCGCTTGTACCATCATCATCAAACGAATCATATTCATCTTCGTATTCGTTATTTGTTAAAATAAATTTTTTCCATTCTTCGTCAATATTATTTGATACAGACATTGATATAAATACGATTGGTTTCTTTATACTCTTTATATTAAATTTATTTCAATTATTTTCTTTATTATATAATATAAATAAATATATGTTAAAACAAACCTGCTCGTTCAATAAAAATAGAAGCTATCCAATTCCAATAAAAATAGACAAACACAAAGACAAAAATATTTTTTATGAAAAAAATCAATATAGTGTTAAACAAAATTTATTTGATCCTACTAAGAATTCACCGCCAAATGATTTCATGATTAAATTGTATAGTAGAATGATAAATTATGATTCACATCATAAAAACATAATTAGTTTGGATAGCAAATAATTTATTAATATATTATTATTATTATAATTTTGTGAATGTATTAGATTTTCTACAAAATTTAAAAATTCTGTTGTTATTTTTATTCTTTTATTATAAATGATATAATTTACAAAATCTTTAATTATATTTTTTTTATCAATGTTGTATTTATTGCTTATTAAATGAATATAACTGCTTATTTCTTCTAATTTCTCTTTTGATTTGATTTTATCAATAATAATTTCCCATTCTTTGCATTCTATAATATTTATAAAATTAAACTTTTCATTATTAATTTTTACAATGTCTTGATTGGTTTGAATGAAATTTATCATGCTTCTAATATCAGATTTAAATAATTTTTGAATATTTTCAATAGACTCGTCGTTTATGTTTAATTTTTCTGACACACAAATATTCTTCAAAAAATGAATAATTTTATCTTTTGGTAGTTGATTGAATCGTAACCGAATAAATTCATTTTGTAGTCCTTCGTCAATACGACTAATGTAATTACATATTAAACAAAAACGAACAGAACCTTTGTAATTTTGTAAAAGATATCTTAACGCCTGCTGTGCGTTTTTAGTCATATAATCAACTTCGTCTAAGATAACAAATTTCATACCATTATTAAAAAGTGGTTTTGAATTCACAAAATAATTGATTTGATTTCTTATAATATCAATCCCGCGCTCATCTGAAGCATTTAAATGGATTATTAAATCTTTGTTTGTATTGTTTATTTTTTTTTGATATGCGCTTATTAATTTTATAACGGTTGTCGTTTTACCAGTTCCAGGTGGTCCATAAAATAGCAAATTCGGGAAATACTGGGTTTCTATTATGTTTCTCAATATTTTTTTATTTAAAGAATCCAATACAATATCTTCAAAATCAGTGGGTCTATATTTTTCACAAAAAGGTATAAATTCTTTATTGTTTAACATTGTAAAATCCAAAATAATAAAGTTTATATTGTTTATAATCTTTATAGACTTTATGTTTAATATTTAATATTTAATATTTATTTTTACAATAAAAATGAAATTAAAATATTCGTTGTTGTTAATGAATACAACGTTCAGAAATATGTCATCTACATCAATAAATTCAACCGGCTATTTAGAATTGATTATTGGGCCAATGTATAGTGGTAAGACTAGTAAATTATTAGAAATTTACAAACAGTGTAAATTTTGCGATATTTCAGTTTGTGTAATCAATCATTCTTTAGATAAGAGATATCACGATTCTATGCTTTCTAGTCACGATAAAATAATGATACCTTGTTTGAATACAGATGATTTGCATGATTTATGGTTTACAGATAATTCAGTTCACGAATTAATTAGACAAACTGATGTGATATTAATTAATGAAGGTCAATTCTTCAATAAGCTACATTTTGTTGTAAGTGATATGTTAAAAAACAATAAGGCCGTATATGTTTGTGGATTAGATGGCGATTTTGAGAGAAAAAAATTCGGTGAAATCCTTGATTTAATACCTTTATGTGATAAAGTAAGCAAATTAACATCTTTATGCTCAATTTGTAAAAATGGCACCCCAGGGGTATTTTCAATGAGAATAACAAATGAAACAGAACAAACTGTTATAGGGAGTGAAAACTATTTGCCAGTGTGTAGAATTTGTTATGACACAAAAAATGAGAGAAATATAATATATTAAAACCATTTAAATTTATGAATGATATTTAGATATAATTAATTTATTATTTAGATGGCTCGCACAAAAAAGGTAGAACCTATATTAGAGAATAATATCATCCAAAAAATAGACGTTGTAGATGAAACCAATAATGACAATCAACCAATCAACGTTGATACTACAGTTGCAAAATCAAAACGAGGTAGAAAACCTAAAAATCCACTATTAAAAATGAGCAATAACACTGTTGAAAATATTATTGATGCTCCAATTGACATTCAACTTGATAAAAATGAAAATATTATATTGTCTAATTCAGAAGAGTTAAATATAAATATTGATAATGAACCAATAGAAGAAAGTACAAATGAAAATGCAACAGACTTTCAAATAAAACCAACTGGTAAAAAGCGCGGAAGAAAACCTAAAGGTGGGAAAATAATACAGAACATTGTTCCAGTGGCAAATATTAAAGAAAATAAACCAAACATCATATTACATTTAAAATGCTCTATAAAAGATTTACAAAATAATTTGATAGAAAATAATATAAACGGTTATGATTTATCATCATATAAGAAAGATTTTTTGTATGAAATAATATCAAGTAATGATAGTAATACTACACATAATTACGACAGTTCGGTTAATAATAATTCATCAAAATCACAATGTCAGGAAAATATAAATATTGATTACTGCGACAACGATAATTATGTGTCAAATAAAAATAACGATTTAAAAGACTTATGGAAAAAACTTAAAAATTTACAACATAGTTTACACCTGAATAACATAAGTGATAAAAAGTCTGCGTGCTTTTGGTGTACATATGAATTTGATAACCCACCTATTTACATTCCAAAACATTATATTAAAGAGTCATATCACGTATATGGTTGTTTTTGTAGCCCGGAATGTGCTACAGCTCATTTGATGGAAGAAAATATTGATAGTTCAACAAAATTTGAAAGATATCATTTATTAAATCATATTTATTCAAAGATTTATAACTACAACAAAAATATAAAGCCTGCACCTAAACCATATTACATATTGGAGAAATTTTATGGAAATTTAAATATTCAAGAATATAGATCTTTATTAAAAAATGAACGTTTGTTTTTAGTAGTAGATAAACCTTTAACGCGAATATTGCCGGAACTTCATGAAGATAACGACGACTTTATTATTAATAATAAAATTATTCCTTCTAATACATATCAAATTAAAAGAAAGATACTACAAAAGCAGAACAAAAGTAATATATTAACCGAAAAATTTGGATTGCAACAGAATTCGTAAATAATTTTTTTCTAAAAAAATATTATTTATTGTTTATTATATATATATTAAACAATAAACATTATGATACCTAAAATAATACATAATATATGGATACAGGGATATGAAAAATTACCAAATGAAAATAAGGTTACCTATGCAAATATAAAAAAATTAAATCCTGAATGGGATTTTATGATTTGGGATGACGAAATGATAAAAAAAATGTTAAAAAAATATCCTTCAATTTATAATATCTATATTAAAACTAGTAACTACACTGAAATAGATAATAATACAATCAAAAGTGATATAGCTAGGTATATAATTATGAAAGAATATGGAGGGTTATATTTTGATATTGATTTTAACTGCACTTCATCTTTTGATGAATTATTTTTGAGTGAACCCAATGGAACAAAAAAAAATACCATTTATATTGCTAGTTCCAATGCAAATCTATGGAGCTATATAAATCCATTTCAAAAAACAAAGTATTGTTCTTGTTTCATGGCAATGGATAAAAATCATCCAATATGGGAAACTGTAATTCAAAAACTTAAAAATGCAACCACAAAATTTCAAATTCGTGAAGCTCTTGATATTTCTTTGCAAGAAAGTGAAAATGAACACGTCCCTAAAACCAAGGCTTTTCCAATTATATTATTAAACAAAGTAAACGGTAATTATTATCAATGCGTAGATAATGATACAATTTGCTATACTCAATCATCGTCTTCTTCTTGGTATCCTGTTACACCAATTTTAAAATACATAAATTGTTATTATAAGCAAATTATTTTATTCATTCTTGCAGTATTAATAATCATAGCTGTAGAATATTTATATCTGCATAATGCTAAGACATATGGCGCTGTTAATTTCATCCCTGGTATGCCAGGGAGCGCCGCACCTCCTAGCAACCCTATTCTGCAAAAGAAAAAAGGCAAACGAAATGCAAAGGTTTGAACAGAATAATTTGAAATATTTGGGTGTTTTCTTTAAGTTACTTTGGGGATTTATTATTTTAAAATTTTTTTATTATCCCAAAAGTATTTTGGGATTTTCAAAAATGGACAAAAAAAATGTCCAAAAATGAAAAGGGGCGAAAGACTTTTGAAAAATCATCATTTGTGACTGAAATGCATTTTTAGCGTGTGGTTACCAAAAAAATAATTCAAAATTTATCAGCATAATTTTTAAAAATTTTCGGCCGTTTATTTAGGAGTTTTTTTCTGTCAACATATTTATATTGACAAATGTTGACAAATTTTACATCATTTACATCAAAAAACTTCATGTGTTCAAAGTGTCACTTTAAATGCTCTAAAAAAGGTGATTGGAATAGACATATTTTG
>Ga0209087_1001107_pt1 | contig 16134 bp, 20 predicted proteins | sample S_130805_EF_Meta_FD_187321 | JGI IMG/M metagenome (GOLD analysis project Ga0209087, IMG submission 187321) | Freshwater microbial communities from Lake Simoncouche, Canada to study carbon cycling - S_130805_EF_MetaG (SPAdes) (version 2) | ecosystem: Environmental > Aquatic > Freshwater > Lake ... | reverse complement strand
TCATCGCTAGCCAGTTGGTCAGCAATCTCTTTCAGCGTGTCCAGAGCAGCAGGAGCAGCACCAACCACAGCAGCAACCGCGTCGTTAATCTGGTCAGTGATGCTGGCGTTGGTCAGAACTGCGGAACCATTCACATACACGCCAGACGTATCAATCGTAACGCCGGTGCCGACCGAAATCGAGGTTGCCTTAACAGCCGGAACATCAATCGAGTCAGGAGCAACAACCACCACCGTACCGCGAACAGACTCAGTGAAGTTCAAGCGGAACGAGTTGTTGTTAATGGTTTGCTTGCTGACGCTGACAATGTTGCCATTAGTATCAAGAACTTGAATCCATACGTTGGACGTACCCAAGTTATGATTTACAGTCCAAGTCAGCGAGTTCGCGCCTTGGGTATGAATGTACGAGTTAGTCTTGTGACTAAACGGATACCAAGTCTCTAGGTCGCCAATTTTGACGTAACCGTAGAGATTGCTATCTTTAACAATAAAAGTGCCAATCGCGGGATTGGCAGGAAAGTCGGCATTGTCGGTACCAAATACCAACGCGCCAACAAGGGACAAATCATTTAGAACGCGAGTTTCCATTTACATTCCTTTTGGCGGCGGTATGCCACGCATGTAAGCTGTGCCTAGGGCGACCTTTCTCATCACGTTCAATACTTCATAGTTCTGTCTAATCAAATCAAGTAAGTCGGCGGAACTACAGTCTTTTTGGCGCATGGAATTAACATCATCCGCCACCCGCAACAACCACTCTTTTATTTGTGCAGAGCTACTTATCATCTCTCGCCAGAACTTCAGCGCGTTCGTAAAATCTTTTGATCCAGTCCAAATTCTGTACAAACTGCTGTACATCATCGTCGTCCATTGCACCGTCAATATCATCAGACAGCCATCGGATGTTGTCCTCTAAATGCAGGAGGGTTTCATCCACGGTACTCAACGACGCAACATCAAAATTTGGCAGTGGCTTCATAAAAGGCGGGAGGAGGTTTTTGCCTCCCCCCGGTCCTCAATTACAGCGAGGCAGCGCTACGGCAGATGACCTTAACCTTCAGCGCGGTGCTGAGGTAGACCTTGACCGAGTTGCTGTCAACTTCTTCAACCGACACGATGTCGTTGTAGTACTTACCGTTAGCACGCTCAACTTGCACGCCAACATCAACGAACGAGTTGTTCAGGTTGTGGTTGATGGTGTGGACGGTAGCGGCAGCGCTAGCTTGAAACGTGAAGACGGTTGCGTTGTAGTCATCACGAACGCCGGCGTTCAGCGAGGCAATATCAGCAGCCAGCGCGGCTTCAGCAGCAGTAGCACGGGTAACTTCATCCGACAGGTCCGAAGCAATTGCGTTTTCGGCAGCGGTGGCACGGGTGACTTCGCTCGACAGGTCGGCAGCGATTGCATTTTCAGCGGCAGTTGCACGGGCAACTTCGTCATCAATGCGGCCGCTCAGCGCGGTATCAGCGTTTTGACGGGCGGTGGCTTCAGCCGAGACAGCGGCTTGGCGGTCCGAGATTTCCGTATCAATGCGGCCACCGAGGGCGGTGTCAGCAGAGGCACGAGCGGTAGCTTCGGCCGAAACGGCAGCTTGACGGTCCGAGATTTCGGTGTTGATGCGGCCACTCAGAGCAGTGTCAGCGGCTTGACGGTCGCTGATTTCGGTGTCAATACGACCACCCAGAGCAACGTCAGCAGCGGAGCGGGTCGAAGCTTCCGACGAAATGTCATCGGCCAGACCTTGTTCAGCAGCTTGAGCACGGCTAACTTCGTCAGACAGGTCCGAGGCCAGATCGGCTTCGGCGGCAGCAGCACGAGCAGCTTCATTGCTCAGGCCGGTGTTGACTTCGTTGATTGCGCCAACCAGATTGCCCTTGAACGAGGTGTTCAGGTTGTTCAGGTCGCCAATCTTGCCGTTGACTTGGCTTTCCAGAGTGGTAACGCGACCGTCCAGAGCGGTATCAGCAGCAGCACGGGCAGCGGCTTCGTCCGAAACGGCTTGAGCGCGAGCCGAAGCTTCATCAGCGATGTCCGAAGCCAGACCAGCTTCAGCGGCGGTAGCACGGGTGGTTTCAGCGTCCAAGTTGCTTTGAACGTCGCCAATCATGCCTTCCAGAACGTTGATGATGTCCGGGTTGCCTTCCAGCGCGTCAGCGAGTTCCTTGATGGTGTCAAGGACAGCAGGCGGAATACCACCGAGAAGGTCGGCCTTGGTTTGGTCAATCTTGGCATCAAGAGCGGCTTCGGCGGCGAGAGCGCGGGTGACTTCGTCAGCCAGATCCGAGGCGATTGCGCCTTCAGCGGCCATAGCGCGCGCTTCTTCAGCGGCGATAGAGGCTTGGACAGCGGCCAGTTCAACAGCGGCCGATTCAGCATCTTTGATGGTGCGAACAACAACGGCACCGGTGTTGTCCAGAGCCGAGTAGCGCACGACCTTGTCGGTCGAGTTAAACCACAGGCGGCCAGCACCAACCGGTACCGGATCCGACGACAGGATTTCGAGGTTCAGGTTCTCAACAAAGGCATTAGCAGCAAGGGTAATGCCATGAAAAACGGGGAAGTTAGCCATGTGTTTCTCCAAGAAACTTTGTATAGAAAGGTTTTCTCGACACGGCTCTGGTACTGCTGGCGATTTATACCACAAACCGCCTTAAAACTAGAAGCTCTTGGTCCACCCGAAGAGCATCACTACCAGCGTGCTTAACACGCCAGTCAGATTCTGGGATGTCACTAATAAAGTAGAACTTGCCATCTTTGTATTCAGTTAGCTTGGCGCCATGAGCTTTCATGTACGCGGCCAAATGAATATCACGCTTGGCAACCACAATTTCAAATTTCATAGATAGAACGTCACATTTGCAATCCCACTGATTGGCTCAGTGAAATAAATAATTATCTGATTTTCAGTAACAGCTTTAACACCAGCAAACATTTGCCGGTTGTCAGAGTCCATCAATGAGATAGAAAAGTTATACGTCCCAAGATTGTGGGTGATAACCCAAGTATCTGACGGCGCTGTAAATCTATAAAGTCTCGCCGCTAAACTTGGCCCTGCACCACCCGCTCCCGTCCCGTATACCTTGCCATACGATTTAGCAAAGTATTGCGTAGCCATTTAGATTCCCGCTTGTAGCACCCGAAGTGTAGCACTGCCTGATGTATGTTCTGTGACACGAACGCGAACCCCAGAAATTGGGTAGGCGTAGTATCCATCAGAGTTGCCAGTTTGGTTCTCAATGAAAGGAAACCAAACAATTTTGTCTGGATCGTGCTGAGACCACAAATCGTTGTAAGTGTGCTCAACCGTGTACTTTAGAGTTGCGCCATCGCTCAACATCACGGCAACAGCAACATTTACGGGGGTTAGGTTAATGTCAACCCCAATCGTATTGGATGCACCAACATCATCAATCGTAACATCAATCTGACGCGCCACTAAAAAGTCCCCCCGGAAATACCGCTCGTCGCAGTCACAGTTGTAAAAATGCCCGTAGAGGCTGTAGTAGCCCCAATCGCCACGCCATCAATGCTACCGCCAGTAATTGCTACGCTACTAGCGTTTTGTGTTGACATTGTGCCAAGACCACTAACATCCGTGTTAGGGATGGAAGCGGACGCAGACATAGCCGAGGTTCCGTTGCCTTTAACGTAACCCGTTAAGCTGACTGCACCAGTACCGCCGTTGGCGACATTGAGTGTACCAGCGGCAGCAATCGTTCCACTACTTGTAACAGGACCGCCAGAAAAGCTCAGTCCGGTCGTGCCGCCAGAAACATTAACACTGGTTACGGTTCCGACAACGCTAGTCGCAATCGTAATGCTACCCGCACCATTAGTAATAACAATCCCGGATCCAGCAGTTAGGCCAGCAAGAGAATATCCAGAGCCATTGCCAATGAGCAAATTGCCGTTTGAAGGTGTTGAGGTAAGCCCCGTACCACCGTAAGCCACGCCAATCGTGGTGGCATTCCATGTTCCAGAAGTAAGCGTGTCAACACCAGTGATTCCAGTATAAGTTCCAGTCAATCGGCCCGACGGAAGAGTCCCAGATGTAATGTTTGCCGCATTGGTCGTATCTGTGGTCGCTGATGCGGCCAACCCAGACACAGCCGCAGAGTTGATTGCAATTGCCGTGTTTGAGGCGGCAGTCAGCTGACCTTGAGCATTTACGCTAAACGTGGCCACAGACGAAGCGCCGCCATAAGAACCGGATGTAACGGTTGTGTCAGAAATGTTAAAAGTGTTTACGGCGAGGTTTAGGCCAGTGCCGGCCGAGTACAAAACAGGGGCAGCAAACTGCGTAAACACAATGGCTGTGGTGCCGACTGTGATGGGCAGCGGAGTCTGTTGAACCCATGAGGTGTTGGTATTGGCAGAACCGGCGGTAATTAGAAAGAAATCCCCAGAGTTAATCTGGTTAACGCCGGTACCAGCGGTGTCGTAGTCCGTCGCGCGGGTCAGCACATAAGGGGCGCCAGCACTACCAGTAGCCGTGACTGTGTACACACCGTTATATGCACCGTTTGCTTCGTTCTTCACCAAAATGCGGTTGCTAACAGCTACCGGCGTGCTGTCAACAGAAAGCGCACCGTTTGCGTTAGCGGTTAGCGTTGCGCCAACACCGGAAGCGCCGTTGTTGTAAGTATTAGCCGGAAGGGCAACTACCGTCGCCAGACGGCAGGACTGGTGGAAGTTGATGCCAGCAGAGATGCCATCCACATAAGACTTGTTAACAATGTCGTTAGCAGTTGTAGGCGCCGATGCCACAGTGCCAGAATTGATAGCAAGGGAAGTGAAGGCACCAGTTGACGGCGTAACACCGCCAATCGGGGCGTTGTTAACTGATCCGCCCGTGATAGCAACACCGCTGGCGGTACCACCCGTGATTGCTACGTTGTTTGCGTTCTGCGAAGCAATCGTGCCCAACCCTGTAATGTCAGAGCTGGGAATCGTTGCGCTGGCCGACATAACAGACGCGCCATTGCCCTTCACATATCCAGTCAGGCCAGAGGTGCCAGTGCCGCCGTTATCAACGCCCAAAATGCCCGCAAGCGTAACGGAGCCACCAGATGGAATGCTTGGTGTCAGACCAGTAGTGCCACCACTAAACGATGTCACGCCACCAGACAAAGAAAAGCTGCGCCAAGAGCCAGATGAATAGCCGTCAAACGTCTGAGTGTCTGAGTTGAACCGAAGTTGACCGTTTTGACCAAGGGGCTGTTCTGCTGAAGTTCCAACTGGAAGCGTTACTGACGCATTTCCCGGCAAAACCGGGTTATCTGCAAGTTTAATGACCGGATCATCAGATCCATTGCCATCAGCAACGTCGATTTGGTTGGCTGTACCATAGATTTGGCGTCCAGCAACCGAAGATCCACCCACAACAGCCAAAAAACCCGTTCCAGAGTAGTTTGCAACGCCGGCAGCAACGCCAGTCAACTGCAAAGTCGGGTTTCCGCTGGTGCCATCAGCGTTAGAAATGCCCAAACCAGCACCAGAAACAGCGATTTGACGTGCAATAACAGAATTTCCGCTATCTTTAACGACAATTCCAGTGCCCGCCGTCTCCAAACTGCCAGAAACACCATTCAAAGTGATTCGGTAGTACGAAAGAGCACCACCATCTACCAATCCAAGGCCAGTTCCAGTTGACAAATAACGACTATTGGGCAGCGTAAGCTCTTGATTCTTAGTCAAGAACGTCTGGGTCTGAACCGGAGCGTTAGCAATCGCACCCGTAGTCGTTTGGACCGTAACACCATTCTGAACAATAGGCACTGACTCGGTGCCAGTGATGGCACCAGCCTGCGGAAGTTGGGTAATGGTGACATTTGCCATTATGTGCTCACAGTCAAATCATCAAGATTGCCATTGTTTTCAGGGGTTTGCGTGTTTTGCTCTGGCGACAGAACAAAATTATTGTTCCCGCCAGTTGTAAGACTATTGGGGTCCACTGCCACGCTCAAGTCTGGACGCGGGAACCTGATTGTAATGCGCTCGGTCTTGCGAGCAGGCAAACGGTACGGGTCAAAGTTGTCTGCACAACCTTGATTGCAGACTTGAAGTCCCGGGAAGTTAGGATCTGAGCGCATCTCTGCGTGCGGGCGCTTCATCTTGCACCTGTCACAGATTGCAATCGCAATATCTGAATAGCCGCGAGTGTCCAGAAACTTGGGCATTACAACCACCTGCATTCAGTGATGTAAGCGTATTTTGCGCTTGGCTTGCCTTTGCCATATGCCCAATACTTCAACGTCGCTTCTGGAATGCTTAATGCTAACGACGCTAGTTTTGAATCTTCGTACTGCACGCCATTTACAATCAATGACTTAATTTGCCCTCGAGCAATCCGCGTTGCTCTGCGCGACTTCATGCGTTTTGCAAGGTGTTCTGGGGTGTTTTTGCGACCTTTGGCTTTTTTGCCCCCAGCAATACATGCCTCAATTGAAGGGGGATGCGTATGACCGATCATCCAAGGCGTAGGCCGCGGCACGCCTTTTAATGGGCTAACGTAATCATCGCCACGAGACTTGCTAACCGGAGGCTTTCCACCACCAACCGCTAAATTCCAACCAATACTGTCAGTCGGACGCAACTTGCGCTCAAGTTCATAGCAATATTCTTCTTTAGCAATCACAATAATTTCTTTGACTAAATTATCCCAGCCATATTTTGAGATTGCATTAGAAAGAATGGGGTTCTCATGACGGCCTTTACGATGAGCCCAGTTATGACCATATAGCCACCGTTTTTGGGCGTTTTTGGATACGCCAACATACCCCTCAGACATAACATCGGAATGATGTGGCGCTCTAATCCAATACACAGATGAAGCAATCATCTTGTGTAAACTCCTATCGCCGGCGAAAAGTAGATAGGCGACTTGTCGCGCTCTTCCTGTTCCGCCATGTTCAGGTACTTCTCTGCCTGCGCCTCAAGGTATTGCATGCGTCCAGTATCAACGCCCGGCAGCTCTAGGCTCATCTGATGAGCCAGCATGCTAACCACTGCCAAATACCAGCGTTGCGGAATTTCAAGCTCACCATACAAATCGCCTACGTCCATAATCTGGCGCGAGTACCAAACAGTCATCTGGACAAACGGGTCCGACGGAACCGGCCACAGATAGATAGTGGCCTGCGGGATTGTCCGATCAAACCAGAACTGGAATGGCTGGTTAGCCGTAAAGTTCTTGTTAGGCAGATTGGTGTAGTCATCGCGGTTTAGGCGAGCCATCGTAATTTCTGTGCTGTTGTTGCCAAAGTACAGCTCACGCAGGGCCAGCGTAGTGCCGGAATAGGCTCGAATCCGGTAGTACTGAACACTTTGCCCCGGGTCAATGTCCGTCCACACCCAGTCGTTGTCAGTTACTACGATTGCGCCGAGGTTATTCAGGGTGCTCCAAGTAGAGCCGTCCGTTGAATACTCAAGCGTGACATTCCATGTAGCAGAACCACCACCAGCCACATACGGCAGGAAGCCTATCGACCCGATGTACTGCGGGTTGCTTGTGCCGTAGTTGATTGAGATGTTGCCGTTGGCAGAACCTTGCTGGCAGTAGGTGTTGACGTTAGCGTCATACACATTAGCCACAACGCCACCAGCAGAAGACGTGTAATCCCCAGAGGGACGGTTCATCCTACGATACAGGACGTTCAGAACATCATTGCCGCCCACCGGCAGGCTGTAGATGTACTTGTTGGCGTTTAGGCCGTACACCTTCTTACTGATAGCCCAATACTGGATGCCAATGTTGATAAGGTTGGACAGCAGAAAGAACAATGACTCACGGGATGCGACGAGCTGTTCCGATGTCAGCTCTTCAGCAAGCTTGCCGCAACGACGAGCGCCGTGATCAATCAGCGATTGAACGGTAACAACGGTTGTTCCGACAGTTCCCGAGTAAGCCATCTCTCACCTCACCAGCCGGGGCAATTCCAGCGTTTCATTGAGGCCCGCGAACGACTGCCCTTTTCAGACTTCTCGGCAACGGGTTCCATGCGGGCACAAAAGGAATCCCTCCGCTTACCCCCTTGCGGCTGAGGAGCCTTCAAATTGCTACCCGTCTCCCTATTATACTTCTCTCGGCCCTTAGCGGTTAGCCCTGCGCCTTGATCTGCAGGTAGCTTCTCGCCTCGACCAATAGCAAGACTAGGACCGCCCTTCTTCATCTTTGCGGTCTTCGCTGCTTCTTTAAATGCTTGTGCGGTGGGCGCACCTTCAGAACCCGGCTTGCGCATCTTTTCGCCAGATCCATGCGCAATACGTTCTTGCTTTGCATGAATTGCAGCATACAAACCACCACCATCCTTAAACTTTTTGCCTTCATCAGCCTTCGCAAAGTCTTTGCCGACTTTTTGCGGGATGCCAACCTTCTTGGCAAACTTGGGGCTATGAGCCACCGCTTCCATCAAGTTGTGCTGGGCTTTAGATTTGGATGGCATGATTAGTCCGGATTCTTAATTAAAACAAGTTCAAAGAAACCCGATGCTTCATTATTTGCCGCACCACCAATTGCCTCGCCTTGAATGCGAGTCTTTTCAGCAATTGCAAGAGGATAAGGAAACGGTTGGGTTGAAATGTTGTTGTTGGTAACAATCAACGGTCCGGTGATAGCAATTCCGTTGGTTCCGACAAACCGAGTCCTTGCGGTAATCAAGCTGGTTCCAGTATCTTGCGCCAAACCAATTCGCGCAATAACCAAATATCCAGTATATCCAGCAGGGATGGTGTATTGACTTGATGTTGCGTTGTTGTAGCCAACAGCAATTAGATTGTAAACAATTGCCGGAACACCGGAGGTTACTGTACCGCTTCCAATGTAAATGATGCCGGCATTTGCTAAACCCGTTCCAGCGGTTGTCACCAACATGCTGTTGATGCGCAAAAAAGAATTTGTAGTCGTTACTGCGGTTTGACCGTTCATAGTAACGGTTTCGGAAATGACCGAATAATTAGCATCCAATCCCGTAATCAGCACAGTTCGCGCACCCGTGCCTGCCGCCGTATCGCTAGCGCTTGATGAACTCACAGTCATCTGCAACGCAGCAGCGGGATAAGATAAGTCTCCCACAGGGGTAATCATTTCCCATGCAGTGTCAACATCTGAGTTATAGCCGGACACAGTAACAATCGAGTGGCCCTGAATTTGGCCGCGAGCAACTTGTAGCTCAAACGGCTCATAAGCGCCCTCTCGACTTACAGAAGAGTAAATTCCCATATAAACCTCCAAAACAGGGAGGGGCCGAAGCCCCTCACCCATTACTTCTTAACGCGGCCGCCCTTTTTGTAGGTGCCAGACAGCTGGTTGATTGATACAGGAGTCGGAACACGACGGGGGGGCATCTTGACTGCTTTGCCTTCGTCATTAACCGATCCACCAGTTGCATAGCCCACAGGCATCGGCTGACCACCCGGTTGCTGCGTCAGCATTGCACTGTTCGGATCATAAATACGACCCGATGCAGATACCGGGGGAAGACCAACACGACCAGTAGGAGACACGCTAGGGAGTCCAATCGGAGCACCCTGAACCATGCCACCATCGGCGTACTTCTTGGTCTTACCGCCCTTCTTGTAATGCGGAGCCTTCAGATAATCCTTCAAGAATTCCGGGTTAAGCGGAGTTCCCGAGGGGGTTACATCATTCGACTGAACATCACGAGAATCAGACGGCTTCTTCGGCGTCATTTTACGAACAATCTGGCGTTCAACTTCCGTGACGGTGCCGGTGCCAGACTTGGCGCCGTCAACAGCTTTTTTTGATGCGCCACCATCGGCCATCTTCTTGGCTTTGCCGCCCTTCTTGAAGCCACCGGCATTGCCCAGCTTAACTTCACCAGTAGTGGTGCCAGTCTTGCCCGCAGGAGTGGTCGAGACATTACCCTCAACACCACCGCCCTTAGCGTAACAACGACCACCCTTCTTGAAGCCACCACCGTTACCGTTCTTGACTTCACCGGTCTTGCCGCTGGTCTTGGTAGTGCGCTCAGCGGTGTTCATCTTGGTGTCGCGGTACTTGCCGCCTTGGCCTTCGGTATTGATGATGCCGCCTTCCTTAAAGCCCGATTGACCCATTGCAACGCCGCCAGTCTTCAGGCCCTTATGAGCCTTCGACGCCGGCTTCTTGGCATGAGCCTCAAGCTTCTCTTCACAGGTACCGCCCTTCTTCATCATGCGACCAGCCATACCAACAGGACCAGCCGGAGCAGCAGCAGAAGGCATAGCACGCATAGCTTTACGACGCATAGCCAGCGACGGCTTCATCGGTGCAGCAGCCGTCGGCATACCACCACGCGCGGGCATAGCGGTAGGCATAGACGGGGGAACGCCGCCATCCATCATCTTGTGGCCGTCATGCTCTTTGGCCTTCATCTTCACATGACCACCCTTCTTCAGCTTCAACTCCACTGAAGGCTCGGTGGTGTACATCTTCACCATCGGTTTAAATTCGGCCATTGCAACCTCCTTAAACCTTCTGGGCGTAAACCACGGTCAGGCGGAACACGCCCGGCGAGGAAACGGTGCCATTCGGGTCAATCGTCATAACTACGTTTTGGTTGTTGCCAACATCCGACATTGCGGTCAGCTGAGCAGCAGTGAACGTCAGAACGCTACGACCAGCCGATGCAGCATCAGCAATCGAGCAATACTGCGTGCCAGCGGCAACAGTACCAATCGTGGTCGGAACGGTGGTTGCCGTGCCATAGCTCGGAACGGTGACCATATCAACATAGAAGTCGATAATTTGCGACGATGCCGGGATGGTGACGCTTGTGCTGGTTGCAGTACCGCCGGCTGCAGTAGTGACAGTAGCAGTCTGCGAAACGACAACAAAACCGCCGTCGGTCGTGTCCGTCAGAGTGCCAGAGCCAGTACGCAGGGTCGAACCAATATAGGTTTGTGCCATTGTATTTACCCCTTTAATGAGGCAGGGGCCGAAGCCCCCACCAGACCTATATTAGACGCCGGGCGTGCCGTACAGCGCACGCGGATCGGTGAAGCCAACGTCGTAACGCTCGGTCGCCTTGTAGCGCATCGAGTCAGTCTCGAAGTCACCTTCCATCGTCTTTTCCAGCTTACGACGCATCAGAAGCTTCATGCCTTCCGGAGCATCGGTCTGGACCCACCAAGCGGTCGGCGAGGTCAGACGCGAGATAACGGCAGCGCCTTCATCAAGCAGACCAATCGACTTGATCGGGTTGATGTCGTTGTTGGCGTTACCAGCACGCAGAACGCTCTTCAGCAGGACTTCAGCTTGGAAGATGTTGCCCGGGGCCACGACCAATTGGCGCGGAACCAGACGAATCTTCTTACCGTTGTTGTCCACAGCCTGACGGATCTGGATGAGCATTTGCTCAAGCGAGGTTTGCGACAGGTTGGCCGAAGTAGTCAGCAGGTTGCTGAACGTACCGTTCACGATCGGGTGCGAGGCCGAGTTCAGGGCCACACCGTCACCACCCGGGAAGGAGCTGTTGAACGCGCGGTTAAGCACGTTGGCGCACAGGGTTTCCTTGGTTTCAACCAGCGACTGAGCCAAGTGACGGGCGTAGACTTGACCGATACGGATATGGTCGCCGTCTTCCACCAGCACTTTGGTCAAGGCGAATGCCAGACCGTACACGTTATAGACATAACGCTTCAGGAACAGCACGCCACCTTGTTGGTAGGTAACCGGGGTACCGTCCGGCAGTTGCGGAGCGGCGCCAAAGCCGTACAGAACCGGCTCTTCGTGGTAGTTGCGGGGGATACCTTCTTGTTCGCGGAAAACACGCGACCATTCGTCGGTACGTTGGTCATAGACACCGTCGAAACATTCGTTGAGGATCGGCTCAACAATCGAACGAAAGTCTGTACTGCGCATCGGGGCTGCCATTTTTTAGCCCTCCTTAAACAGCAACCGGCGTGTAGTTAGCGCCGGAGACGCGAACTTGGCCGAATTGGAATTGAGCAACCGTGGCGCGAACGATAACGTAAGCATCACCCCAATCATTGCCCGGGTACGGAGCAATATCCACAATGCGCATTGCAGCAACGCCGTTGGCACCAACAAGGGTGGACGACAGGGTGCATTGCGACAGACCAGTGGTGGTCGAACCAGCAGTGTTGTTGGTGATGTTTGCTTCGTCACCAATCGACGCCTGCGAAACCGTACCATCAGTCTGGATTTCGTAGACGATGTTCGGATCGTTGTAGAAGTAAGCCACGCACGAACCAGTTTGGTAGGCGGTGTTAGCCGGCCAGTAGTTCGAAACGCGACGACGGCCGGTGGTGTCAGTCCACTCAACGCCAACGAAAGCGCCGACGAAAGCTTCAGAACCCGAGGCCAGAACAATGGTGCCACCCGTATCATACTTAACAGGGGCGCCCTTCAGAAGGTCGGTGCTATAGCCCGACGCGATACCGCCAGCAAGCGCCTGAGCGCGATCCAAGCCAGAAGGATGGAACGCAGGACGCAGGCCGAACGGAGCAGATGTTGCAGACATGACTGTCTCCTTGGTTTAGTTACCCATGAAATATGGGCGTATTAACATTTCGGTCCAAATCGCCAAATCCGTCACCTTCGACTCGGCCCAAGCTCTTGCCTGAGCTGTCTCGCGCACCCTGCAGGTTCTCAATCTGAACGCGGATCTTTTCCGCCTCCTCATTGGGAGCCTCGTGGTGCATCTGCAACATGAGGTCTTGATAAATATCCATAGGGATCTTGTACAAGCGCATCTCGTTGCATGCGATGAAACCCACGTCTTCTCCAGCCTTTACACGGTAGTTATCGAAGTTCGGGAGTTCATCCGCCATTACAGGGACATACCCAAGTCGAATCCGTTTATCAATGCTGTCGTAAGCGTTAGTTGTCGAAAGCCAACAGATGTGCCAGCCCGGAATCTCCGGCACCTTTGGCAGCGCACTTTGTGTCCACTCATCGCTCCACATCTTTCGACGTTCCTGCGCTGACATGAACTGCTCTTCAGGAGCCTTGCGGGTTGCGTCCTCGCTAGCACGAGTTTCGCGGCCACCGGCCGTGAGAGTTTTTTTCAGACGAGAATCCATTGTTAGCTCCTATTTGTTTTGTCGTACTGGATAAATTGCTTAATCATTCGTTGGCGTTTGTCGGGGTCATCCCACATGCCGGCTTCTTTGATTGCTCGAACCCGCTCAGGGCTCAGAACATAGCCGCCACCAGAATTCCGACTACCAACTGATTCACGCACAGATCCCGTTACAAAACTCTTGGGCCTACGACGACGCTCGTCATTTGATTCAGTATAACGATTAGGTAAACGACGTTGCAAGCGATTATCAAATTCTTCCCAATAATCATCGCCAGTCGGGTCCCAACCTTCAGAAACCATCCGCTCGTCAATCAATTTGGCAATCTGACTGTCTTCGTCTTTACCGCTCGGGTCATACCAAGGGTTACGAGCCATCCAGTCTTTTGCCATATCAATCATTCGCGGATCCACACGCTTTTCCGGCTCCGGCATGTGTTCTGCTTGCTTACGAAACTCTTGCATCTCACGCAGGCGGTCGCGCGAAGCGATGTAAGCCTCTTGGGCTTTAATCATTGCGTTACCGTCTGAGTTTTCAGTCGCCTCACGAATTAGCGCCTGCGCATATTGCATACGCTGCGCTTCATCTTGAATTGCAGAATCAAGACGCGACAAATCGTTGTTGTAGCTCTTACGCTCAATAACAGACAAACGATCCATCAACTCCTGATTCTGGCGCTTCAAATAATCAAGCTGCGCCTTTTCAGCGTTACGCTTTTCTTTAGCGTATTGCTTCTTTGCATGACGGCGTTGACGGTTGGCCTCACGAACGGCCTCCTTCTCGTCTTCCGACATGTCACTGGTTGTAGGTTGGTCGTCTTCGTGACTATCCTGCTCAATGGGCTCCTCACCCTCCGGCAGTTCGACAACCGCGGAACCATCAATCTCTTCAATGACATCGATGGGGTTTTCTTTGTTCTCGCTCACAGAAAGGCCCTCATAGCTAGCGGATCACCGGTTACCTTCGCGATAACCTCGTGGTCGTTGAGAATCATGAACAACGCCGGCTCTTCCAAGTCGTCGTCTCCCGGCACCTTGACTTCCCATCGGTCGCCACCCCACTTCGGGACGCGCAGATAGTCGCCAATTTCACACCAAGAGCCCTCCGGCCACGATTGCATCGTGTCGCGGTGCTTGAATGCCAATGGGCCAATATCAACCACCTTGGCCACCATGTTGTTCCACTTCTCGGTTTCCTTGGTCTCTTCAACCAAGATAATCCCCGCCTGCCCAACCTTCTTTTTTGCACGACGCAGCTGTACAAGAATGCGTCCGCCGAGAGGTTTAGCACCGGGGTCTACGCTCGGAAATGCCCAAGCCAACTCAGCTTCGTTAGAAGCTTCCGGTTTACCTGTCGTCATCGTCTTCCTTTAGTAATGAATCAAGAATCTGCAGAGCCTCCTGTAGGCCCGCATGATGTCCAACCATGCGTTGATAGGTTTCCCAATTCGACGCATTTCCTGCGGCCAAAGACACAGCAATCTCTGATTGCCGTACCCTCAGCCCTCCAATCAAGTCAGATAGAAGACTCACTTCTTCTTAACTTGACTCAGAGCGCCTTGCGATTGACCCTTCGGCTGCATGCTGCTGCCGTCAAGCTTTTCGCCTTGAGCAATGCGCTTGTGCTGCGGCACATTGATGCCCTTCTGTTCCTTGTCACTCGTAGCCATATTGGCCTCCTTGTTTTGTGGTTAGATCCAACACAGCCTTCTCGCCGTCCTGCTTCAACTTGGCGGCATCGCGGGTCAACCGGGCTGTCTCGATGCGCTCCTTCAACTCCTGATCGCCTGTAGCAATGGCAAGCTTGAGCTGTAGTTCTTCCATGGCGCGCTGCTGATCTGCCTGCAGCTTCTGCACGTCCAACTGCAAGCGAGCGGCCAGCTCCTTGTCCTTGAGGCCCATCTCGGCTTGGTCGCGCTGGGTACGACGCTGCGTCTCGGCCATGCTGGTCTGCAGCAGGACTTGACCATCCGGCGTCAGCTGGGGCTTCGGCTTGAACTGCTCCATCGTCTGGACCATCTTCTGAATGACCGGCATGATTCCAGCCAGCGTCTGCTCGGCATCCATGTCCACATGCTGGGATGCAGCCCCAAACAGCTTGTCAACGTCTTTCGGGTCATCCATTTCGCTGTAGTCTTCAATCTTGCGACCCAGAGCCTGCTGGACGTAGCCATTCATGCGGTTCAGGTACCACAGCGAGATGTGCTGCTTGATGTGTTCCATGGCCTTCGGCAAGAACGACGGAGCAACCATAGGATTGCCACCGAATACAGGGTTCTTGGCGTAGTCCAGATGCGCTTGGATGTGCCCAAGGTGGTCCTGCTCAGGGAAGGCATAGGCAGACTGGCCAATCGTCATGGCGACGTTCTCATTGGCTGCGTCCATCTTCTCCGGCGCAGGAGTGTCAACCATCAATTCGTTGACGCCCGGCACCTTGATTTGTTTCATGAAACGCTCAATCACAGCCTTCTGGTTAAACAGCTGCGGGTAGTCCTTCATCACGGCCATAACAGCCTGCGTTTGGGCCATCCGCTGCGTTTCAGAGAAGATGTGCGGGTCAGAGACCGGGATAACGTCGGTTACACGCGCAAAGTCTTCGCGCTCAATGTCCAAATCCTCGACAACCTCACCGCGGCGCATGTCATCCAGATACCAGCGGTTGATTCGACTCAGAACTTTGAGTACACGGCCTTGAGATTCATGCAGTCGGGCGTGAATGGCAGAGAACACAGCCGCGCCCTGCTCAATCATTGCCTGAGTGGTGCCTACAGGAGCGTTTGAGGTAACGTCAGCAATCTTTTCTTCCGCGGTGGTGACCACGCCCTTGGCGGCGTTGGTCAACCACTCCAGAAGCGAGAACAGAACCGAGCTTGGCGGGTTGAAAGGCATCGGCATGGCAATCTTGCGGATGTCATCGACACCCGGAGCGCCTTCAATCTCTGCTACTTGGGTTACTTCAACCTGCTGAGACTGCCCGGAAATCTTAGCGCCCTTGAGCTTAAGCATCGTGGCGGCATTATTGATATGAGCGCTATCAAGCAGAGCCCGCAGAGAGCCAGTAAGGGCAGCACTAAGGCCGCCAATA
>Ga0209087_1001105_pt1 | contig 16139 bp, 15 predicted proteins | sample S_130805_EF_Meta_FD_187321 | JGI IMG/M metagenome (GOLD analysis project Ga0209087, IMG submission 187321) | Freshwater microbial communities from Lake Simoncouche, Canada to study carbon cycling - S_130805_EF_MetaG (SPAdes) (version 2) | ecosystem: Environmental > Aquatic > Freshwater > Lake ... | reverse complement strand
TTCGCGAAGATCGCGGGCTTTACACGGGCTACATTCGGCAGGTTGAGGTTCCCACGGCCGGAGATCGCATGGAGCGAACGCGCGCGGCGCTCGTTGGTGTTGCCGCGGCATTTGAAGAGCTGATCAGTAAAGCCCCTGAGCAGTGGTGGACGCTCTTCTACCCAATCTGGGACGATCCACAGTCATGAGTCCAACCAAGCAACGAATGAGCGGTGTGCAGGGGAGAGCCGATCTGCATATTCATACGATGGCCTCCGACGGCACCGCCGGCGTTGCGCAGGTGCTTGCGGCGGCGGAAGCAGCGCGACTCGATGTGATTGCCATCACCGACCACGACCGCATCGATGCAGCGCGAGCGGCGCAAGCGATGGCGATCAAAAACAAGTTGCGCGTACAGGTCATCGTTGGCGAAGAGATCTCCACCCTTCAGGGGCATGTGCTCGGACTCTTCCTCGAGGAGCGGGTTCGCCCCCTCCGATCGCTCCGCCGCACCATTGCCGAGATCCACGAGCAAGGGGGAATCGCCATCCCTGCCCACCCGCTCTTCCCGCACCCCCTCTGCGCTCAAGCGGGGGCCCTGCGGGCCGTAGCGAACGACCGTGACCCTGCCTGCCGCCCAGATGCCCTGGAGACCTTCAACCCCACGATCTTCGGCACCTTCCCGCGTGCGCGAGTGCAGCGGCTGGCGAAGGAGCTGCGCCTCCCTGGGGTCGGCTCCTCTGACGCCCACGTGCTCGACGCGATCGGGCGCGTCTACACCGTCTTCCCTGGGCGCTCGGCCGCCGCGCTGCGTCGCGCGATCCTCGCTGGCACGGTGAAGCCAGGCGCTGGTGAGGACCACACCATGCTGGAGAGTCCGGCGATCTTCGCCCGTCAGATGCTGCGCAATCTCATCGGCCTCGGGCAAGATCTGCGCGGCGTGACCCGCCCAATCTGGACGCTCGGTGGCGAGCGACATGGTCGCGACCTCGGCTACCCACAGAGCCACAAGCGACCGGTGAAGCACAAGTGAAGATCGGTCTCGTTACCCCGTACGTCTATCCAATGCCTGGTGGCGTGAACGATCACGTCGGCAGCCTCTACCGCGTCCTCCGCGCGCGCGGCCACGACGTGCGCATCATCACCAGTAGCCACGGACTACAGAAAGCATCTGAAGGCGATGTGATTCGCATCGGGAAGGGCTTTAGTGTTCCGTTCAACGGCTCAATGGGCACGATCACGCTAAGCCCAACGTATCTTCGCCAAGTGCGCGAGCTCCTTGAGCGCGAGCAGTTTGACGTGCTGCACTTCCATGAACCGTTCGTGCCGTTCCTTAGTCTTGTGGTGCTGACGCTTTCTAAATCGGTGAACATCGGCACCTTCCACGCCTTCGGCGGGCTCTCACTCAGTTACGAGTTTGGCCGTCGCGTGATGGGTGACTACGCGAATCGACTCCACGGGCGCATCGCCGTCAGCCCAGCGGCACGTCACTTCATCAGCCGCTACTTCCCGAGCGAATACAAGATTGTGCCAAACGGTGTTGAGCCAAGTCGCTATCGCAATGCGGTGCCGATCTCTCGCTATCGCGACGGCGTTCCAAATGTGCTCTTTGTTGGAAGAATGGAGCCACGCAAAGGCCTGATCCATCTCTTGCGCGCAATTCGTAAGATGCAGGTGAACGGCGAACAGGTGCGACTCCTCATTGTTGGCACTGGCCCAGGTGAGCGCGAGGCGCGCCGCTACGTACTTACACGACAGCTCAACGACGTTGAGTTCCTTGGGCGCGTCAGTGATGCGGAGAAGGCGCAGCTCTTCAAGACGGCAGATGTCTTCGTCTCACCAGCGACCGGTCGAGAGTCATTCGGCATCGTGCTCCTTGAGGCGATGTCTGCGGGCGCACCAGTGATCTGCTCCGACATTCATGGCTACCGCGCTGTAGTCCGTCGTGAGCGCGATGGCATCTTGGTGCCGCCCGCAGATGCGGATGCGTTGGCAGATGCGCTTGCGCGCGTCATTCATGATCCAGAGCTGAAGGCGCGACTGAGCGCTTCGGGTATTGAGCGCTCGGAACTTTTCACCTGGGATCGTGTCGGCGCTTCGGTCGATGAGTACTACGGTTTCGTGATTCGCCGCCTTGCAGAGCAGGGTGCGCTCCCGAGCGGCTTTAGCGCACCGATCCCTCCACCACCAGGGCCGCGTCGCCGCAGCGCCTAGCCCTTCGTCCGCTACGCCTGCGCGAGTCGCGAGGCGAGCTCGCAGAGCAGACGAGCAGTGAGGCCCCACACGCGTCGCTCTCCAGGAACTGGAATCACGCCGTATCGCAAGAGTTGACCCTGCTCTTCGGCGTCAACAACGTGCACCGCATGTCGCGGATCGAAGAGCCCAAGTTCGGCCCCGAGTGTTTCGGCAACCTCGCGTGGATCTGGTGTGATCTGCGGAGTCTGTGGTGCTACGGCAACAAGCACCTGCACGAGGAAGTTGCTTGCCGGAACATACGCAGGATCGAGCGAGCCAACGAAGCGAATCTCGTGCTCTGGGTCTGCGGCGTGAAAGCCGAGCTCTTCATGCAGTTCGCGGATCGCCGTCTCTTGCGGGGTTTCGCTTCCCTCTAGCTCGCCACCCGGAAGGGCGATCTGCCCGCCGTGACGGCCGCGCTCCGCCCGCTTGATCAGTAGCACCTGGCAGTCGAACGGATGCGGGTCAACGCTCTCACCGCCGCCCGTTGGGCTGCAGCTCCCCAGCGCCACAGGGGGCACAAGGAGCGCGGTGACCACTGCAATGCGCGGGTTGCTACTTGCAGGTGGATTCAGGTCGACAGGCTCAAGACCTGGAAGGCGTAGAGGGGTGAGTGCCTCTGGGAGTGGTAGGGGGAGTGTGGGGAGACGCCCCGCCGCATCGCGACGGAGCGCCTCCTCAATACGATCTGCCAGTCGGTTGATCAACGCGACAGGTCAGCTTGGCCGGCCCGTTGCGTCATGCGAACGCACAGGGATCCGTGGCGGACGCGCCGCGCCGTGGTTCGCTGGGAGCGGCTTCGGCTTGCGGCGCAGCGCATGCTCGAGCACCTGGCCGATCGTCTCCACCGGGATGATCTTCAGCGACTTGCGGATCTCCTCAGGGATCTCCGGCAGGTCCTTCTCGTTCTTCTTCGGAATCAGCACCACACGCGCACCTGAGGCGTGTGCTGCCAGCGCCTTGCTCTTGAGGCCACCGATTGGCAGCACGCGGCCGCGCAGGGTGATCTCGCCGGTCATTGCCACCTCTTTACGAACCGGGATGCCGGTGAGTGCCGAGACGATCGCCGTCGCCATCGTCACACCCGCCGAGGGACCATCCTTCGGAATGGCACCAGCTGGCACGTGAATGTGGAGACCAGACTTCTCGAAGCGCTCTGGCGCGATGCCGAGCTCCGCTCCGTGCGCCTTGATCCAGGTGAGTGCGGCTCGCGCCGACTCCTTCATCACATCGCCGAGCTGGCCGGTGAGGATCAACTCCTCACGCCCCTCCATCACGCCAACTTCGACGGTGACCACATCGCCACCGACAGGCGTCACCACGAGGCCTGTGGCTGAACCGACCTGATCGTCGTTATCCATCTCGCCGTACTCATGTCGCTCAGGCCCGAGCCAGGTGGCCAAACGCTTGACATCGACCTCTGGCTTGCGACCCTTCTTCTCGGCCACGGCGCGTGCCAACTTGCGCATCACGGTAGCGATCTCTCGCTCCGCATTGCGCACGCCCGCCTCGCGCGTGTAGTGACGAATCAGGTGCACCAGCGTCTCGTCAGGGATGATCGCCTGCGCCTCAGTCAGCCCGTGATTCTCACGCTGCTTCGGCAGAATGTAGCGCTTTGCGATTTGCACCTTCTCCGCCTCGGTGTATCCAGGAATCTGGATGATCTCCATGCGGTCGCGCAGCGGCGCAGGAATCGTGTCGAGCTGGTTCGCGGTGGCAACAAAGAGCACCTGCGAAAGATCGAACTCCACCTCAAGGTAGTTGTCCTGGAAGGTTGAGTTCTGCTCAGGGTCGAGCACTTCGAGGAGCGCCGACGACGGGTCGCCGCGGAAGTCCGCGCCGAGCTTGTCGATCTCATCGAGCATAAAGACGGGATTCTTTGTTCCCGCCTGCTTGATCCCTTGTGCAATTCGGCCGGGGAGCGCACCGATGTAGGTGCGACGGTGCCCACGAATCTCCGCCTCGTCATGCAAGCCACCAAGGCTCATGCGCACAAACTTGCGTCCCATCGCACGAGCGATCGACTTACCGAGCGACGTCTTGCCAACCCCTGGAGGGCCGGCGAAGCAGAGGATCGGACTCTTCACCTGCGGAGCGAGCTTGCGCACCGCGAGATACTCAATGATGCGCTCCTTCACCTTCTCCAACCCGTAGTGATCGTCGGCGAGCACCTTGGCCGCCTCCTTGATCTCAATACGATCTTCTGTGGCGATGTTCCACGGCATCGAGATCAACCAATCAACGTACGTACGAATCACGCCAACCTCAGGCGAGGCTGAGGGGATGCGGCTCATGCGGTCGAGCTCCTTCAGTGCGCGCGACTTGATCTCCTCAGGCATGCCTGAGGCTTCAACCTTCTCGCGCAACTCGTTCGTCTCCGCCTGTTGTGGATCCTCTTCGCCAAGCTCGCGCTGAATCGCCTTGAGCTGTTCGCGCAAGAAGTATTCGCGCTGGCTCTTATCCATCTCAGAGCGCACATCAGACTGGATCTTCCCCTTGATTTCGAGGATCTCAATCTGTCGCGACAAGAACGATGCGACGTACTTGAGTCGAGCAACCACATCGATTGTCTCGAGCAGTTCCTGACGCTGATCGGTTGTCATGTCCGGCGTGTAGGCGGTCATGTCGGCAAGCAGCCCTGGATCACTAATGTTCTTCGCAGCGACAGCCGCCTCTGGTGGCACCGGTGCACCAGAGGTGACGTACGTCTCCACCTGGGCCTGCACGCTGCGCATCAACGCCTCAACCTCAACACCGGTGACCTCTGGGGTTTCAACGATGGTGCCCTTCAGCATCAGTGCCGCGCCGGTCGCGTCGAGCGACTTCACCTTGAAGCGACGCTGACCCTGCACAACGGCGCGAAGCGTGCCGTCGGGAAGGTTTACGACTTGCGCAATCTTGGCGAGCGTGCCCATGGCATGCAGCTGGTCGACTGAGGTGATCTCCTCTTGCTCTGGTTCGCGCTGGGTGACCAGGGCGATCCAGCCGCCAGCGGCTGCGGCGGCACGAATGGCGGCAACGCTCTTATCGCGGCCAACCTTCAGCGGCGCAACCATCTCGGGGAAGATGACGATCTCGCGCAGTGGGACGAGGGGGAAGGAGCCGCGTCCGCGCGGTACGACGGTCTCGTCGTCGCTTGCGGCGACAGCCTCATCAATGGCGAGCTGCTCCTCTTCGTTGAGCTCCTCATCAAGGTCTGCCTGAATCTCTCGCTCGGTTCGCTTGCTCATGCTCGTCCCCTTCCTGCCGCTTCCTGCGGCGCTCGCTTCGCCTCTTTCGCTTGACCCTCTTCGTACAGTCGCTCCAAGATTCGCTCCCCGAGCCGCTCCTCAAGTTCGAAGAGGAGCTTGATGCCGGCGAGATTGACCCCAAAGTCTTGCGTCAGGTGACGTATCCAGAGGATGCGCCGAAGGTCGTTCTCGGAGAAGAGACGGATGTTCGACTCGGTTCGGGAGGGGCAGATCAGGCCCTCATCCTCGTAGATGCGCAGCGTGCGGGGGTGGACCGAAACGATGTTGGCGGCCACGCTGATCACATAGACCGGCCGTGCTGGATCGACCCCTGCGCCCCTGCTCTTCAACACTCAAACAGGTTACAACCTTATCAATACCATTGTCAAGAGAGTTATCCACAAAGTGGCAGGCACGAGGGCGAGCCTGCCCTGGACTGGGGGCAGTTGGCGGAGGAGCCGGAGGGGCGAGAGGTCTCTACTCGAGGTCGCGGCGGTACGGAATGTCGAGGATCACCGTGTTGCGACGGCCGAGCAGCGTCTCGCGGAGGCGCTTCCCGTTGCCGTTGTGCAGGATGCGATCCCACCAGTGTCGGCCGGCGTACTCCGGAATCATCACCACGTTGATGCGCCGCTGGTCTGGCGGCAGGTCGGCGTCTTCATCTTCGATCTCATCCAGGTAGTGGCAGATCGGCTCCACGATGGCGCGGAACGGCGAATCAACTGTCACCAGCCGCACGCCAGGGAAGAGGGTCTCAAAGCGTGTCCGCACCTCTCGCTCCTCGTCATCGCTGAAGACAACACGAATTGCAGTGAGCTCACCATTCTCAGCCTCAAGGATTCGGCCAAGCGTAATCGCACGCACCGTAGAGCGATTGATCTCGCCAAACGGCGCCAAAATACGTCGTGGCCGATGTGGTGCGTCAAACACAGCACCAGGCTTGATAGAAAGTTCACGCTCGTGCAGGTTGTAGCGATTGCGTACGAGCTTCATAAAGACGGTAAGCAACGGAATCAGAATGAATACCAAGTATCCGCCGTCGGTAAACTTTGCAGCGGTAATAACGACCAAGACAACAGCCGTTACAAAAGCGCCAACACCATTCAGTAGTGCGCGACCAGCCCAGCCTGCATTTCGCAGTCGTCGCCAATGCAGCACCATGCCAGCCTGGCTAATAGTAAATCCAACAAAGACGCCAATGGCGTATGCGGGAACGAGTGCGGTCACGACCGCATCTGTGCCGATCAGCAGTAGTGCTGCAGCAAGGGCAATGATGATAATTCCTGCGCCATATGCCAGGCGGTCACTGCGCTGACCAACCTGTCGTGGCAGGTAGCCATCAACCGCCAAGATGCGCGCAAGCTGTGGCCCGCCATTGAATCCAGTGTTTGCGGCAAGGAGCAAGATGCCAGTCGTTGCGACTTGGAACAGTGCATAGAGCGGCCCGCTCCCAAATGACGTTCGTGCAATCTGTGAGAGGAGGGTTTCGCCGCCGATCTCTTGTGGCACCTTTCCGTATGCAAAGGCGACAAGAGAGATGCCCAGGAAGAGAGTTCCAAGCAGCACTGCCATGACCACAAGCGTCGATGCAGCATTCTTGGCCTCTGGCTTCTTGAACGAGGCAACGCCGTTGCTGATTGCTTCGGTGCCGGTCAACGCAACGGAACCGTGCGCAAACGCTTTGAGCAACAAGATTGGTAACAGGATCGTTGCGGTCTCATGCGCCTGAATCACCACACCCTGGCTCCATGTCACGGCTGGATCGCCCGTAATAATTTTGATCAGCCCGACGCCGATGACGCCGAAGGCGCCGGCGACAAAGAGGTAGGTTGGCAGGGCAAAGATGCGACCTGATTCGCGAAGTCCGCGGAGGTTTGCCAACACAAGGAGACCCATCGCGCCGAGCGCAAGCTCAAGGCGTACGCCTGCGAGTGACGGAATGGCTGAGGTGATAGCGGCGATACCTGCCGCGGTGCTGACGGCGGCGGTCAGGATGTAGTCAACGATCAGGCTCGAGGCAGCAATGAGGGCTGGCCAGGTTCCGAAGGTGCTCTTTGCGACGGCATACGCACCACCGCCATTGGGAAATCCGAAGCAGACCTGTCGGTAGCTGATGGCGATCAGCCCGAGCAGCAGCCCGATGCCGAGGGCAACGATTGGCCCGTAGACCAGGAAGCTGGCGCCAGCGCCGGCGAGCACCAACAAGATCTCCTCGCTGGCGTAGGCGCTCGACGAGATCGCGTCTGACGAGAAGATCGGGAGCGCTAGCTTGCGGCTGAGGCGCTGCTCGCCCTCCTCGGCATTGGAGAGGGGTCGGCCCAAGAGCGCTCGTTTTGCGGCGTGGGTGGCCTCGCCGACCACGCCGAGATCTGAGGCGGTACTCCCAGCCTCCGAAGCAACGAGATGATCTGGCTGTGGCTCAACAAAGAGCTCTTCGCCATTGTGGTTGTGGTGCCAGTCAGGCTTCGCCTTCTGCTGGTCAGGACTCATCGCGCTTCACTGCACCTTTCCCGTCGATTCAGGGTCTCCTGATCGGTTGCTATTGTCCTAATCCTATACCCGCGCTCGCACTCGTTCAGATTCGTGCGGAGTAACGCGCACAAGGAGCGCCCCCTCTAGCGCGGCCACGTTCACCGGAATCACCTCAATTGCACTGGATCCAATGAACGAAGAGGCGGTGCTCAGCTCTGCATCCCAGCCCTCTCCCGCACGCTTCCATGCGAGCAGCGAGCCGGTTGGCGTGAGAATCGGCGCGGCAAGTCGAATCAATTCGCTCAGTGGCGCGATCGCTCGCGCAGTGATCAGATCAAACCGAACGCCGCCCCCGTGCGCCAAATCTTCGGCGCGCGCATGAGCGACGCGCAGTCGCGGTGCGAGCCTACTTGCTGCAGTGACCGCTTCAAGAAAGCGCGCCTTCTTACCGATCGATTCAACCAACGTCATTGAAATTTCCGCGTGGCGCAAAAGCAACCGTGCCGCCAACGGCACGCCAGGGAAACCACCACCAGAGCCGAGGTCGGCGATCTTGCCGCGGCCGTCAGGGAGCATGCGCTCAATGTGCGGAGCAGCGACAAGAGAGTCGAGCAGGTGTCGCGTTGCGCGCTCAAGTGGATCACTCACGCGCGTGAGGTTGATTGCCGGGTTCCATGCGTCGAGTAGACGAAGGTGGGCGGTCAAGATTGCAGTCTCGTCGGAAGAGAGCTCGGGGAGTGATGCTGCGGTGAGTTGGCGCGCAAGCTCGTCAAGCGTTTCGTGTTCGGTTGGTGGCAGCGCGCTCGGATCTGTGGGAAGCGGTGCGCGTTCAGGAGGCGTTGTGTTGGAGCTCAGTCGCTCGCTCCGCTCTTTGGTGTTGCGCTACGTGCCGGACGGCCCATGGAGCGGCGCACGACGTCGAGCACCTCTTCGATGGACTTCTCCGCGTCGCCCTTCTCGGCGGCATCTTTCATGCAACCGCGAATGTGGTCTTCGAGGATGAGGAGGCCAAGCGCATCGACCGCGGCGCGCAGTGCGGAGGTCTGCTGCAGGATGTCGACGCAGTACTCCTCGCGGTCGACCATGCGCGCAATACCGCGCACCTGCCCCTCAAGTCGCCGCAAGCGATTGAGAAGGACCTTGCGGTCTTTTGTGTAGCTGTGCCCGACATGTTCTGCCATACCCCCTGAGAGTATCCGATCACGCTGCGATGCTACGATTCAGACGCAAAGCGGCAAGCCCCAGTCGGGGCGCCAAGTCGGGAGGAGCAACCATGGCGGCGAGCCAGAACCCGCACGACGATATCGAGTCGGTACTGATTACCGAAGCGGCGATTGACGCGCGAGTGCGCGAGCTCGGCGCAGAGATTGGCGCGGCGTATGCGGGGAACGATTCACTGATCCTCGTCAGCGTGCTGAAGGGCGCCATCGTCTTCGTTGCCGATCTCATGCGCGCTATTCCAGGCAACGTGCAGATTGACCTCATGGAGGTCTCGTCGTATGACGGCGGCAAGAGCACCGAGTCGAGCGGCACCGTGCGCATCCTGAAGGATCTCTCGGGCACGATCGAAGGGCGCGACGTGCTGATCGTCGAAGACATCATCGATACTGGCATCACCCTGAACTACCTCACGAACTACCTTGCGGGGAAGAACCCGCGTTCGGTGAAGATCGTCACCCTGCTCAGCAAGCCGGCACGACGAGTCGTCGAGATCCCTGTCGAGTGGATGGGCTTCGAGATCCCCGACAAGTTCGTCGTCGGCTACGGGCTCGACTTCGGCGAGCAGTACCGCAACCTGCGCTACGTCGGCGTCCTGAAGCCTTCCATGTACACCTCGATCCTCGGCAAGGAGTAGTTGGGTGAAGCCGATCGGCCGCATCCAGTCGACCTCAGGAGATCTCTTCCGGCGCAGCAGTGGTCGACGCCTGAGCGGCATCGGTGCCGCAGGCGTGGTGCTCGGCGCGCTGCCTGCCTGGTGGACGCTCGCCGCCCCTGGCGTGCCGGCAACGGTGGGGAACGCCTTCGACACCTACGGCGCGATTGGGTTCTTTGTTGCGCTCACCACACTCTTCTTGTTGATCGCGCCAGATGCCTTTGGCGAGCAGCTCCGGTTTGATTGGTGGCCTGTGCATGTGGGGCTCGTAACGGTTGCCTCACTCGGCTTCATTGCCACCCTCATTGGTGCGGCGGTGACCGCAACTGGTTACGACCTACCCCTCGCTTCCGTCTTCGGTATCGACCACGCCCCTGGACTTTGGGTCACCCTTATCGCGCTCGGCGTTTGGATCTCAGGCGTGGCCCAGATCGTCGACGCGCGGGACGACCGCTAAGCACGATTCGTGCTCAATTGAGAGGCGCCACCCCCAACCTGCTAGGGTGTCTAGGTGCAGCCGTGCGCTCCGACGCGCGGGCAGGTGGCCGATACCGGCCCAGCCCCGTCGTAGCAGCGCACGCCACGTTATCTACTAAGAAACCAGAGGTACAAAGTAATGGCACGTAATGTCGCTATTTTCGTAGACGTCGCAAACGTCTTCTACGCAGCAAAGGCTGCAGGCGTTGACATCGATTACGTCACGCTCCTCAAGACCCTTACGGCAAACCGCGATCTTGTTCGCGCCTACGCCTACACCGGCCTTGATCCAGACAACGAGAACCAGAAGGCCTTCCACAACTTCCTCGCGCGAAACAACTACAAGGTTGTCAGCAAGGACGTTCGCAAGTACGGCGACGGTCGCTTCAAGGCGAACCTTGACATCGAACTCGTGGTTGATCTTGTGCGTCTCGCACCAAAGCTCGACATCGCAGTTGTCATTTCGGGCGACGGCGACTTTGCACCAGCCATTCGTGCGGTGCAAGACATGGGCGTGCGCGTTGAAGTCGTGAGCTTCCGCGCAAATACCAGCAGCGACCTCGTTGAAGTTGCTGACCAGTTCATTGAGATCACCACGATCGCCAAGGTTGAGGCCGGCGCCCGCAGTGGTCGCCGCGTTGCCGCCGAAGGCGAAGAGGACCTCTCCATGACAGAGGTTCCCGACAAGCAGTCCGAGGCACCAGCACGACCACGTCGCGTTGGCGCAGCGCCTGAGCGCGAACGAGTTCGCGGCGGACGTACCACACGGACCGCAGCACCACGTACCGCAGCGCCTGTGCGCCGCTCGTCGACAATCCGCGTTGGCGACACGATGGTTGACGCTGATTCGATTGAGACACTGACGCTTGATGATCTCGGCCCAGACGATCTTGCCGCAGGCGCTGAGCCATCCCCACACAATCATGAAGGCGCAGCTGCGTTCGGTGAGGACGGCCCACGTCGTCGTCGTCGTCGCGGCGGTCGCGGACGTCGTGGTCGTGGCGGAGTTGGCGGCGATTCACTCGACGGCATTGAGACAATGACGCTCGACGACGCTGATGATGGTGCGCCAGGCGGCGTTCCTGAATATCTCGCCACTGAGCGTCGAACCGCTACGGGTCGTGGACCAGTGCGCGCTGCACGGCAGCAGCTTGGCTCCGGCCCATCACGTATCGCCGATGAGGTTGCTCGTTCACACAAGGACGACACGATTCGTTCGAGCGCGAGCTACAACGACGCCGATGATGGCATCAGCGATGTCTCGCCAGATGTGGCCGCGCTCTTGCAGTCCCAACTGCAGGCGACCGGTCGATCGGCGAGCGAGTCGGCGGCATTCAACGGCAAAGAGGCACCAGTGAGCGGCAAGGGCCGTTCGCGTGGCGGTCGACCGGCACCGAAGGGTGCTGCGAAGCCTGCTGCGAAGCCTGCCGCTAAGCCTGCAGGTCGCGTTGCCGCCAAGCCCGCCGCAAAGGTTGCCCTCGTAAAGAAGAGCACCACGCGGCCGAAGGCTAAGGGGAGCAAGGGAGCCTAACGAGATGGCGCGGGCGGTCTCAACGCCGCCTGACGCCGCTCACCCTGCGCGTCGCCCAGCACGCTTCGCAACCCGTGGCCACGATGCCGCCGCGGCGCATCTTGCCGCACTGCTCGCCGACGCACCACCGCACGCCCTGCTGATCGTTGGGCCGCGCGGTGCGGGTGCGGGCACACTCGCTCGTGATGCCGTGGCAACGCTCATGTGCGACGCGCCAGTCGATAGCGGGCCGTGTGGCGCCTGCCGCGCCTGCCGTCTGATCGCCTCGGGGAGCCATACCGACCTCGTCCTCATCTCTCCAACAGGCGCTTCGGATGAGATCGGCATCGAGCCGATTCGCGCCCTCGCCGCCGGCCTCGCCCTCTTCTCTGTTGAAGGGGGCCGCCGCATCGCACTGATTGAGCGTGCCGACCGCATGAACGAAGCGGCACAGAACGCACTCCTTAAGACTCTCGAGGAGCCACCATCCCGCACCCACGTGATCCTGGCGGCCGCTGAAGATTCACGACTCATGCCAACCATTCGCAGTCGCTGCGCGGTGATTCGCATCGGCCTGCCAGATGCGAACCAGGCAAGCGAGCTCCTCGCTGAGCGGCTCGGCGTTGATGCGCCAACAGCGGTGCGCCTTCTGCGCATGTCGTCTGGTCGCCCTGGGCCACTCATTGATGCCGAAGCAACTGGCGAAGCAGCACGCGCACACGCGCAGATCCGTCGACAAATTCTTGACTTCACTACAACCCCACCGCACGCACGCCTCGGCCAGCTTGGCGCGCTCGTAGCCGATGCGCGCGCGATTCTGGTTGCGGGCGCCGATGACGGCGACACAGGTGATGGCACCGAGAGCGAAGATGGCAGCGATGATGCACCAGATGTGGACGCTGAACCGAAGAAGAAGAGCCCAGCGAAGCGCAGTGCGAAGCCAACACCTGCAGAGCGTCGTGCCGCTGCAACCGCACTCTTGCGCCTCTGGCGTGGCGTTGCGCGCGATCTCGCACTCGTGAGCACCGGCGCGGTTGACCAGATCGCCTTCCCAGAAGATCGTGCAGAGATTGAGGCCGTTGCACATCGGCTTCCACCAGCAACGTGGGGAGAGGCACTACGTGCGATTGATAAGGCATTGAACGCCCTCCGCCGCAACGGCAACCCAGAACTTCTACTTGACGCCGCCGCGCTTAGCTGGCCAACGCTATGAGCGGCACTGCACTCACGCATCAGCGAGACCTACTCGCACGACTCGTGACACTTGGCGAAGAGGTAACGGATGCGCTGGATCACACGAACGTGGTCTCAACACTCGGCGAAGAGGAGCTGAACCGAGCGATTGCCGCCATCGGGGATCGCGCACTTCCTGCTGCCGCGACAGCCGCACTTGCATCCGTTGCCGCCAGCATTGAGCGCGTCATCGCTACAAAAGATCCACACCGTGCCATTGACTGGATTGGGATGCAGCCACGGCTTGTGCTGACACTACTCGCGGCAACGCTAAACCCTGCAAGTCTGCCGAAGGATGTTGTTCCGCAAAGTATCGGCGCAACGGTTGCATCGCGGATTCCTGCGGGGATCTCATTCAGCGATGCTCCACGCGACGGCCGCGCCGTGGTGTACTCCGGGATTCAGGCTGATCCGATTTTGCGCCCACTTGCGGTGGCGATTGCAAACGCCACACCGGCTGAGCGACTGATTGCACGAGCGGTCATGAACGACCCAGACCCAGCGGCGGCGGAGACAGCAGCGCTCTTCGCTGCGCTCCCATCACATCGCAGCGCTACTGATCCACTGGTGGTGGGCGCCCTAGCAATCGGTGGCAAGGCACACGCCTCCAATGCGCAGTACCGCGGCGCGGTTGTTGAGGCAACCACCGCTGAGATGCTGCGCCGACGCCCAGTACTCGCGAACGATGCCGACCGACTTGTGCGACGTGAGCGTCGCTTTGCCATTGATGGCGTCTCCGCTGACCCGCATCCGTTTGACGTCACCGTTGAAGCTGGTCCAATCCCGGAGCTCTGGGACTGTAAGTGGGGGGCTCGCGGCATCGACGCCAGTCTTCTTGCCGAACTTGAAGACGCCCGCATCCGCGCCGCTGGGAGCAGCGCGCGTATCGCTATCGGCGTTGTGGCATTTGATACCGCCGCAATCGTGGCCGCACGCCTCAGCATCGTGCGCGCTCCACGCGAGAAGACGCGTTTCATCACCCTCGAAACCCTCGGACGTCTGGCGGCTGGATGAGCCTCGCCGACCGACTTACCCCTGGCCTCACCCCGGATGAGGTGCGCCTCCCGGAGCACGCCCGCTATCGCGACGAGAGCCGCTCCGTGCGCTTTGACGAGTGCAGTCGTGCCGGCACCATGCGTGCCGCCGCGGTCCTCCGCCACGCTCAGGATCTCGCTTGGCAGCACAGCGAGACGCTGGAGTACGGGCGCGCCTGGTACGAGTCGCGTGGCGTCGGCTGGGTCGTTCGTAGTGTCGATCTGCTCATCGATGAGCCGCCCCGCTCCAATGAGGCCATGACGGGCACAACGGCGCTGGTCGGCTTCCGCCATGTGATGGCGCGACGCCGCACCCGGCTCTTCGGCAGCGCCGGTCGCGTGATCGCCGATGCCACCATCGACTGGGTCATGACCGACCAGAACGGACGACCGGTCCGCTTCCCAGCCGAGTTCGAGCCATTTGTCGCCGAGGTTGGCGCAACCTTCACCCCCGAGAAGATCCCTGCAGAGCCAACCGGTGATGCGCCCGGCGTCACCGTCACCGTGCCTCTTCGCGTTGCCGACTTTGATCCGCTCGGCCATGTGAACAATGCCGCCTGGCTCGAGATTGCCGAAGAGGCACTTAACGCAGCTGCACCAACACAGCTCAGCGCACCGCGCCGACGCATTCGACTGGAGTACCTGGGCCTTACCACCGGTACCGCCGTACGTTGCACGGTTCGCGCCGCGGCCAACGAAGCACGAATCGACATACACGATGAAGGAGGAACTGCGCTCATTCGCGCGCTCTTCGACGTAGTCGCGTAATCTAATCTGATGAAGTCTCGTATTGTTGCTGCACTACTCACCCTGCTTGTAAGCGCAACGCTCGCTGTGCCTGGACCAGTCGGCGCAGCCACGAGCGCCGCCAAAGCGTGCAAGACGAACAACACTAAGCTTGGCCTCCTCACCGCACTTGATTGTGTGGCGATTGTCGATGAGCACATTGGCGGCTATGACCGCAAGCTCTTCAAGCATTGGATAACCTTTTCCGACGGAAGAAACACTCGAGCAAAAGTGCTGATCGCAGAGTCGCTCATCACCGTGCACTTCTCTTCAACTGGTAAGACGGTGAGCACCGGAAAGTGGCTAAGCCTGTACGACGGTGAAACATGGACGCGCGCCTCTGACGTTGATATTGATCACGTTGTTGCACTCGGCGAAGCATGGCGATCCGGTGCATGGAAGTGGTCTTCCTCGCGCAGACAGTCCTATGCAAACGACCTTGGTGTCGCTTGGACGCTGCGCGCGGTGACCGACAACGTCAATCAAGCAAAGAGTGACGACGATCCGACGAACTGGCTACCGCCACTCGAGTCGGCAAACTGCGTGTACCTGACTGAGTGGGTCGCGGTAAAGATTCGTTGGAAGCTGAGTGTTGATGCAGAGGAGCGCCAGTCAATTCGTGACGGTTGGCTCGACGCTCGCTGCTTCGCTCTCAAAAAGCCACCAGTGGTTACGGTAAAAATCGCGCCGTAACTAGAGACCGAGGTTCGGTCCGTCTCCACCCTTACGCCCGCGACGACGCTTCTTCTCAGGCTCCGTACCCTTGCTGGGAAGTCCAATCTCTACCGGCTTGATCGGCTTGCGCACACCACCGCGCGCCTGTGCTGCAGCAACTGCCGCAGATGGGGCAAAGCCTGATGGCGTCGGTGGCATCTCGGTACGTTGCCGTGGCGCTGGTCGATCTGGTCGGCGCACGACGATTGATCCTTGCGGCGCGCGTCGTAGTTGGCGGACGCCCTCGCGCGGTTGCGCGCGATAGGCGATCAACCAGAGAAGTCCGAGCGCCGCAGGAATGTAGAAGAGACGCTCGTCAGAGCTACTGAGTCCAACAACCACAGCGCCGAGGTTGACGGCAGCAGCGACTAGCAAGAGTGGCCGGCGCAGCAGCGGAACCGTAACGAACTCTTGATCAGCCATGGGGAGGAGTTTACTCCGTGTGGTGCGCCCGACAGGATTCGAACCTGCGACCTTCTCCTTCGGAGGGAGACGCTCTAATCCACTGAGCTACGAGCGCGAGGGTGGCGAGTTTATCAGGGGTCCCGCCGCGCACATTCGAGTGGAAGATAAATGAGGCGACCCCCTTTGACAGG
>Ga0209087_1001101_pt1 | contig 16151 bp, 9 predicted proteins | sample S_130805_EF_Meta_FD_187321 | JGI IMG/M metagenome (GOLD analysis project Ga0209087, IMG submission 187321) | Freshwater microbial communities from Lake Simoncouche, Canada to study carbon cycling - S_130805_EF_MetaG (SPAdes) (version 2) | ecosystem: Environmental > Aquatic > Freshwater > Lake ... | reverse complement strand
AGAGGTCAATACGTTAGAGAAAAGAATTATGAGAAGATATCTAAATTTATAGAGTTAGTTAAGCTGGATCTTGACAACGGTGTATTACCTGCCATGTCATTAAACGAAGCTAAAAACTTTATTGATGCGAAAGTTATCGACAGAATATAAAAACGTAGTAAAATAGATTTGCTCCGATATAAACCAAAAAAACCGTACATTTGTGCGTCGGAGAACTGTTGACTAAAAAAATAGAAAGTCACTGCAATTATGATTAAAGAATTTTATAAAAAAGCATTACCCTCGACTGGCATTTACTGTGTAGCAACCATAGATCCGATTGACAAAACAACAAAACACAAATTCGTAGAATCAATTGACGACTTAGAAAAGTTTGTAACCTCTAAGAAAGATACCAAAACTAATATCTTTGTAGCCATGAGTTCATTCAAAGGCTATAGCCGTAAAGCAGATGAAGCTAAATCTGTCAGGTCTTTCTTTGTAGACTTAGATGTAGGCGTAGGTAAAGGATATGATACTAAGCAAGATGCATTAGATGCAATTGATACATTTATAGAAGCAAATGAATTACCTCCGCCAGTTCGTATTGATTCAGGTGGTGGCGTTCACGCTTACTGGATATTTGATAAAGATATTCCTGCAGATGAATGGAAACCTTACGCTGAAAAGTTTAAGAACTTCTGCTTATCTCACGGACTTAACATCGATCCTGTAGTCACCGCAGACTTGGCTCGGATTCTACGATGCCCAGACACATTCAATCAAAAGACTGAACCCCCTACACCCACTAAAGTAATAGGTACAGAGATGCCTATTTATTCGTTTGATGATTTTAAAAACTTTTTAGGCGAAGTAATACAAAGTCAAGATGATATCCTTGCATCTATCCCTAGAGGTAACTTATCAGAAGAACAAAGAAAAGCCGCTAAGCTTGATAACTATGAAACTAAGTTTTCTGATCTAGCTATTAAGTCTTTAAATGGTGAAGGTTGTAATCAGATTAAGTTTATTCTAGAGAACTCAAAGAATCTAACTGAACCTGTATGGAGAGCAGGCTTATCTATTGCTGTAAATTGCAGTGATGGTGATGAAGCTATTCATATGATGTCAGAGGATCATCCAGGTTATACTCGCGACGCTACAATTAGAAAAACAATTCTACCTGATGGGGGTAGATTAAAACCTTATTATTGTAAGACGATGGAAGATGTTAATCCAGGCGGATGCGAAGGATGCGCATTTAAAACAAAAGTTAATACTCCAATTAATATTGGAAAAGAATTACAAACAGTTCCACCTTCAGAACATGCTGTGGTGCATACACCTGATCCTAAAACAGGCACAGTCACAACTGCACTTAAGACATTACCTGAAGAACTTTATCCGTTTGTTTATGGAAAAAACGGTGGTATTTATTACTTAATAGCCGAAGAAGACGATGATGGAAACATAACAAAACAAAAATCTGTCATCGTATCCTTGTATGATATATACCCTATTAAGAGAATCTTCAGTGTCGCTGATGGCGAATGCTTACTTATGAAAGCCATGTTACCCAACGATCCTGAAAGAGAGTTCTTACTACCTATTAAGCATGTCTACGCGTTAGATAAATTTAAAGAGCTCATTGCTAGTAACGGCGTGTTATTCAATCCAGGAAATAAGGAAGTAGGTTATCTTATGAGTTACATAATTAAATGGGGTCAATACCTCATGAACAAAAGTCCCGCAGAAATCATGCGTATGCAAATGGGTTGGACACCTAATAGAGAATCGTTTGTAATTGGTGCTACGGAGTATTTACGAGATGGCAAAGAAGTATCGTCTCCGACTTCTCCGCTTTGCCGGGGTATCGCTAAGCATTTAGCAGCAGCAGGTACATACGAAGCATGGAAGGAAGCAGCAAATAAACTTAATACACCAAGTTTAGAACTCCACGCATTTACAATGTTGACAGGATTTGGCTCGGCTTTGATGGACTATACATCAACATCAGGTGTCACTATATGCTTAACAGGTGAATCCGGTGCGGCTAAGACAGGCGCTTTATATGCAGCACTAAGTGTATGGGGCAATCCTAAAGACTTATCTGTGTTAGAAGCAACAGAGAACGGTATGACCGGGCGATACTTAGGTCTACATAATATTCCATTCGGGCTAGACGAAGTAGGTAACATATTACCTAAAACATTGTCTCAGCTGATCCATAAAATATCACAAGGTAAATCAAAGATTAGAATGCAAGCTTCTGTTAACGCAGAACGAGATCACGAGATGTCAGCTTCATTAGTTGCAATCTTTACATCAAACCAATCTTTATATGATAAGTTAGTTACATTGAAGAAAGATCCTAACGGTGAAGTTGCACGATTGATTGAGCTTACTGTAAGAAAACCAGAAGCATTTAGAAATGACTCTGCATTAGGTCGAGATATATTCGATCAATTTAGATTTAACTATGGTTGGGCTGGTCCTGAATTTATTAAAGGCGTATATCAATTAGGTGAATCAGGTATTAGCAAGGCTGTCGACAAATGGTGCCTACGCTTCAAGAAGAACTTTGGAGAAGATACTGCGTATCGATTCTATGAAAACGTAGTATCCGTTGCGATGACTGCAGGTGAAATAACTAATGCTGCGGGTATTACTCAGTTTGACTTGGAAAGAATCTATCACAAGATTGTAGCTGAGATGGTAGCGATTAGAGACAACGTAGTTAAAGTTAATAGCGTTAACTATGAGTCCATACTTTCAGACTATATTAATAGAAACCAAACAGGTATTCTTGCATTCAAAGATAATAAGATTGTTATGGAACCTCGTACATCGTTTGTTATTCGAGTTGAGAATGATATTCACACAATGTATATATCTAAAACAGAGTTTGATAAGTACTTGCATGAGATGAGTATTAGTACGAAAGAGTTTATATTCCAGATCATGGCGCTAGGTATTGACATTGATGCAGGTAAGAGTTCAGTTAAACGTATGTCAGCAGGTTGGAAAGATGTAGGTAAGTCAACTACTCGTGTATATAAGATAGATTTAAATACAATTCCAAATGATGTAAAAGGATTAGATTCTGAGTCACCTTACTGAACCTGAGTGGATATTTCCGTTTGATGCAATGAGTGTAGGGGATAGTTTCTTTGTCCCCACCTTAAAGCCTTCACCTATGATCTATGCATTAGAATCGGGTGCCAAACGAGCGGGAGTAAAAGTAAAAGCGTTTGTAACTATAAAAGACGAATGTCTTGGGGTTAGAGCTTGGCGTATTGCTTAAAGTCCTGCTTGAACCCTTAGCATTCCTATGTTTTTAACCATAGCATTAATCTGAAGATCAATTTTATCTAGCTGGTCGCGTTTTGCATCTGAACTTATATTACTATTAATTACAGCTTTACGGAAATCACGAAGCTTAGTCATGTTTGTATTAATAGCATTAACTTGAGTTTTGATAGACAGCATTTCTTTATTTTCTTGTGCGTATTCTAACGCGTCACTTTGATGACCAAACTTCACTAGTCGGTTATATGTAGTTACTACTTCTGCTACTCTATCTTTAAGGTCATAGTAATCATTGAGTTGATCTTTACCATTAGGGTTGTAGAAGAATGAGCCAATACTTGGAACTTTATGTAATGGAGTGGTAGGTAATTTATCTTCGTAGAACACATTAGCTACTGCGTCAGTGCCATAAAGTACGCCTGAAACTGCAGTGCCCCCGTATCCTTTCATTAAATGATCTATTTTTAATGGTGAAATAATACCAGACTTACCAATAAGTTTAGCAAGCTCAGAAGTATTTTCTGTAAATTGATCAGAGGTTCTTAAATTTTCTAAGCCTCTACCTACAAGTGGACTACCAGTTAAGAAGTTATAATTAGTTATGGCTTCTAATGTAGGACGCGCAATTTGTGGCAATAAGTTAGGACCTAACAATCCATCAAGAAGAGCTACGCCAAGTTCATTACGTAGTTTAGTAGCATCCATCGGAGTTGCTGTACCCTCACGAGTAATATACTGATACATAAGTTCTGGAATTGCTTTTGTTAACAGCGCAACTTCAGCAGACACAGGAATCTTAATGCCCGCACCTGGGATAATAAAGGATCTTACTTTAGTTCTATCATCTAATTTTTGATACTCTTCATCATCGGCAATTAACATTGAGTACAACATGGATAGCGCTGCAATCTTAATAGCTGTTTGTAGAAATAAAGCTTGGGCTTCTTTCTTTGCTGTACCACTAATTGCTTTTCCACGTATAGCGCCAATTAAAACATCCATACCCTGAATATACGCATTCATGAACGGAACGACTTGAGATAAAATTCTTAGTTTGCCGGACGTTCCATGCTTCTGCCAGTTAATAATATCCATAGCCCGATGCATAGCTAATACTTTATTGCCGCCTGATATAGAGCCGTCAGGGTTTTGAGTACCGCCTGATTCTAATAAAGTTTGAATATAAATAGCTCTACGTTGTGCCATATCAGATGCAGCTGCAAATTTCTCTGCTTTATCTAGAGCTTGTTTCATTATTGTATTTGTTTTTAAATTTAGATCGCGGCGCATCTTGTCAGAGACTTCTAACGCTGTGTGACCATAGCCACCACTAATACCTAATCGTCTCATTTCAATTGAGATAGGGTCATTCGTTTGGTCTTTAAGAATTGTGCCGAAGCTTCCAATAACTCTAGCCATAAGTTTAAATGGGCTCTTAACACCTGATAACATAGCTGCACGAGTTGCATCATTAAATACTTGATAAACTTGGAACGGAGGTAATGAAGTTACACCGATACGAAGTGCTCTACTTGCTGTACCAAACATACCTAGGATAGGACCTAGCGCGGGCTCAGCCCCATGTATAGCAATAGCAAAATTAGGATCTGTATACTCAACAAACTTACGTCGACCATTGACAAAGACCGGAGCCATTCTATCAATTTTTTCAGGATTAATATATTCATGAAGTTCTACCTTATTGTTTTCATTTCTTACTGCAAGCTGTTTAGCAACTTGTTGATTAGCTTTATTTCTAACAGCAGCATTAACCGCCCACATATGACGCGTTAACATATTATCAAATACATCTAGTACTTGTCTTTCAGAACCTTCAAATGCATACTCACGACCTACATCTGCAAAGCCTCTAAAGAATTGACGTGCGCCAGGATTAGATCTTTCCATTTCATCCATTAATCTAAATAGGGGTACGTAGCCTCTTGTTTTTCTGTAGCGTTCTGCTTGATCTTTAGAATAGATACCTGCTTTTTCTAGCATGTTAGTATCGTTATCATTGAAAACTTTATACATTTCCGCAACGCGTTTTACTTCAGAATACTTCTCCCCATAGCTTAATGCTTCTGGAATTGCTGCTTGTTGCTCTTCTGTTATTTTAGTTTTACCTTCTCTTGTCTTAGCAGCTGTTGCTTTCTTACCTTCTGATTCTTCTTTTTTAGCTTGTGTCTCGAGTCTATTATTTTCATCTAATTCATATTGATAACGTAGTCCTAATAAGTAAGCCTGAGTTACATGTTTAGCATTTTCAGGACCGAGTCGCTCTGCTAGTTTAGAAATCTCTTCGTTGATATTAGCTAGATTATTTTCGTTAGATATAACACGTGCCACATTGAGATCATCAAAATCTACGTATCCTGTTTTGGCTGATTCAGATCCTAGAATATTACTATTTAAAGCTTGGCTCATTAATACATCAGCACGAACACCTTTCAACGCATCACTTACTGCGCCATTAAAGTCATCCATTAATTTACTTTGTACTCCTGCTCCTGAATAAGCAACTTTAATTCTGCCTTTTAAAAATAGATCTTCTCTTGTATCTTTATCAAATTTAAAGTTTTTAAAATCTTCTACATGTTCTTTAAAGTTACCACCTTCTTTTTCTTTTGGTGGAGCAAAGATACTTGTACCTTGGTATTCGGGATCTATTTCTCGTGATTCTCTAGATTCTTTTGCAATTGTAGATTCACTTGGTTTAATCTTGTTTCTTAGTGCTAAGCGTACAGAGTGTTGCACCATGTCTCTAATATCGTTAGGTGTAATCTTATCTGTGTTCCAACCAAATCCTAACTTAGTTAAGAATTGTTTTATGTAACCCATGACACGACGTACTAATGTGTTATTAGGCGCAGTCTCAGATAACCTAGCTAGAACTTCTTCTGCATATAGATCGCTTGACTCAGCAATATCAGGATAAACTTTGCGCGTTCTTTCCCACACTGCTTTAATTTCAGGGTTACTAATTTTACCTTGGCGTAAAAGTTGTAGTATTTCTTTAAACTTAGCTTTACCAAGCATGCTTTGTAATCCATAGTGCGCACCAAGTTCATGTAGTAAATCACGTTTAGCTTCATTAGGTGTTGTTCTATCATTAAAGATATAGACTTTGTCTTTATAAAATAAAGCTTTTGTAGTAGGACCAATTTGATCTCGTATTTCTTTAGGTGCTTCAGTAGTTGATTGAATATTAATAAGACCTCTATTAATACCGGACATAATATTACCAAATTCTTGTTTTAATGCAGATATTATATCTGCTACAGTTGACCCTGTAGTTGCACTTTCAGTACGAGATTCTTTTGCTCCTATGCGATCAACAATCAATTTTCTTAAGGCTGAATCATATTCAGTTTTTAAGTTACCAACTTTAGTAGGTTTATTTTTACCGTCATAATAATAAATGTCATCAAATTTAGTAGCATAAGAAGGTACCGCATGATAACCTGTAAGTAAATCGCCATTACCATAATGACCAAAAAATGAATCGGGCTCAGAAAAAGTTCTGTTTCTTAGATCACCATTAATTTGATTTTGTATAGGTAAAATTTTATTATCTGCAACAGCGATTGTTTTTTGTTGATATTGAGATATGTCTTCATCAGATCTAGGTCTATACCCAACTTCTGAATCATACCCTTCAGGAAAAATAAATCCTTTTCTTTCATACCATTTTTTAAGTTGAGCGTTTGATAAGCCTTCTTCATCTTGTTTTGCAACTTCTATAGACAGTGATAAATTATTTTGGTCTGCTTTTTTAATAATTCTATCTAGCTCTTTACTTGCAAGTCCTTGGTTTTTTATTTTACTTCCTATGTAATCTAAATGAACGTCACTTCCAACTTGTGTAGATTCATCTCCAGGAACTAGTTCAAATATTTTGCCCTCTGGTCTAAAGGTAACTTCAACTTCGTCTTTAGTAGTATAGTTATATCCGGGATTATCAAAAGGTGCTTGTAATATTTGAGCGGATTCTCCACCTAATTCTTTAGCTAATCCTTTAGCATCTTCAATCTTTTTTTCCGTAGTAGGTGCAAGCTCTTCTGCGGATTTCATTACCTCTGTAGTTTCAGGTGCTAGTGCAGCGGGCTGTGCCTCTGTTCGTCCTTCAAGTCTTCCAGTAACGTCTGCAAGGTCAGTAACTCCATCTCCGAGCTCTCCTTGAGCTGTAGTGGAAACTTCTCCTGATATGGGTTGTCCAGATACTTGAAGATTATCTCTAGATCCTTCGGTGACCAATCTTTCATTTTTAGCTGCCTCTCTGACCAATCTTTCGTTTTTAACTGTTTCTATTAAATTAGGAATGTTAGTAATATAATTTTGTATTTTGCTTTTAGTTTCTTCATCGATACTTTTTATATTTTTAAATGCTGTTAATACATCAACTGCTTTTTGTGCGTCTTCAGGAATAGTTAAATTTAAGCCTTGCAATTCTTTATTTTTTCTAATTGTAGCTTTTTTATTGATGCCCAAACTATCTAAAGTAGCATTAGAAATAATAGGGCTAGTACCTTGAGGCGCCATGCCCGTAAGTCTTGCACGTTCTGCAACTTGTTGATCTTCTGGAACAGTTTTTAGATACTCTTCTATTTGTTTTTCTGTGCCTAAAGCTTCTGTTGATGTAGCTACAATTGGTTCTTGTTTAGGGGCAGCCAATAATTTATATTGTTCTGGCGGAAGAATAGCATCTTGAATTGCTTTTTGTCTTTGCATTTCTTCAACGTCATTTTTAAGCTTAGCAACTTGTTCAGCTCTAATTGATTCTTCATAAGCTCGGTGTTGATCTGCGCCTAGATTAGCTAATGCCTCTACTTTTTGTTTGGCTTCTCCTCGTTCTGCAATACGTGCAGCGCCACCTAATGGAGATAATAGTACTGCTTGATATGCTGTATCTTTATATTCTTTTAATGCGTCGGGAGTAGTTAAAGAGAGTCCAGCTTGGGATCTTTCTAACATTTGTTGGATAACTTCTGTAGGAACTTCAGCTAGTGCAGTTTTACCAATACCTATAGCAATAGATTTTTTTAATGACTCCGTCGCTATTTTTTCTGCAGCTTCAGTACCCATCTTACTAATACCTAAAACTTTACCTAACCCTAATTCCATAGCACCTACATCAAGAGCTGCTTGTGGTAATGCCGCAGCATATGCTTTAGCTCTACTAACGTCAATAGGACGCCCTGCTTTAATATCTTCTTGTGCTTGACGTTCAATGTTAGACCCAGCAGCAGAAAGGAACGGAGATATTGCAGCACCGGCTATAGCACCAGGTATACCCCCTACCATAGCACCTAATCTAGCGCCGCCTAACATAGTACCAATAAATGGAGCTTGTTCGGCTATACTTGCGGGGAGTTGGGATACGGCTTCTTTAGCTGCGGGGAGTAAACCTTTTTGCTCATAGATGCGTTTAATTTCATCTAGGCTTGCAGCAGGTTTTTCTGTAATTGCTTCTTGTCGAGCAATGCCTCTTGCAGCTGCTTCTTCACCACCAATAAACGGAGCTTCTATACCTGTACGTATAGACTCTATTAAGCGTTTAGTTCCGCCTTTTAAGGCTTCGCCTATACCGGCAGTTTGGGGTTGAGCTTCTATTTGTAACTGTTGTTGAACAGCTCGATACGCTTGATCATCAGTTAATTCCGTGGGAGAGTCAACATTAAAAGAACCTTGACCCGGAATTTCAATTTTATATGAAGGCATTTTTTATTGAGTTCTTGTTACCTTAACGCCTGATGGAATTGCTGAACTCATTAAGCCATCACCACCACTACCAGATATAATCGCGTCAATCTTAGCTTGAATTTCTGCTTTCTTAATAGGGTCAAATGTAGTTTTAAGGTCATCAGTAAGTGATTTTAATGAAGCTATATCAAGTTTATTTCCATATCCTTTAATATCGTCAAGTGCTTTAGAAAGATCAAACACTGCTTTACCATCTTTCTTAGTATAATATTTAGGATCTTTTCTAGCTTCGCCAAGCAACATGCCCATATCAGTAGGTTTGGATGCAGCGATGTTAGCAGCTTGAAGTTGAACACCTCCTGAGTATTCCAATTTTTTATAGTCTTGAATAAGCGATTCTCTTTCGCTAATTTTTTTCATTGCGCCTTCAGCGTCACCACGTTGTTGTAAGTACTGAGCTTCAGCAAGTTTGCGATCAGCTTGTTTAAGAAGTCTATCTTCAGCCTTAATATCTTTAACATCTTTACCATATTGTTCAAGACCTGCTTCCGCACCTTCTGCTATATCAGCAAAAGTACTTTGTCCTTTACCATATTGAGGTCTTTGAGAAGCCATTTTAAATCCTGCTTTTGCTAACGCAAAGTATTTTGCTTTTTCTTTTTCGTCTTTTAATGTTTCACGATCAGCTTTATTTCTTTCAGCTTCTGATGAGTAAAAGTCTGTAGGTACGCCTGCTAATTCCATAGCTCTCTTACGGTCTTCCATAGCTTTGTCTATAGTAAGTGCTTCTGGTATATTTAATTTAGGTGCTCCAAAGCCACTATTAGATTTAGGTTGAACAGGTAAATCTGCAAACTTAACTGTGTTATCGACAGGGGGATTGCTTCCAACAACTGGGCTTTCTCCCGGTTTATATGTGTATCCGCCTGGTGTAGTACTTGCAGCGGTTTGTGATGTAGTGTTTCGTTTAGATTGTAAGTCCGCAATCTGCGCATCAATCTGTTGATTTTTAGCTTCCGCCGCCGCGCGTTGTTCTGGTGTATATGAGCCTATATAATCAAATCTATATTTATTTTTCTCAGCCATAAGGTCATTAATCTGTCTATCGATGTCATATTTATCCATCCTAGACCTAAAGAAATCACCTATTCTAGAAGTGCCGCCTTCAGCGTAGTTTTGAACATTGCCCCCATCATTGAACGCAACGATACCACCGTTAGCATAATTGTTTTCATTGTACATATCACCCACATCAAGTTCTGCTAAACCACCTTGAGCCATTTGTTCTGCAGGCATTTCTGGTGGTGGTTGCATTGCTTGTTGCATAGGTTGTCCTGCAGGTAAGCCCATAACACCCGGTTGGGATTCTTGAACTAAGTCTTCTGCGACTGATTTATCTTCTGGTTTATTAGCTTGGTATGAAGCACGCATTTCTTTTCTACGTTGTAATTCACTCAACGCTAAATAAGTAGGTACTTGTCCACTAGGGTTTTGAACATAGCCTACTAATGCTTGATCAGGTGCACCTTTGAGCATGTCTTGTATTTTTAAGAGGTTCATACTTTATCCTTATCCTAGTGCTTTAGAAAGACCAAGTGCACCTAAACCAAGTCCACCAAGTTGTGCCATACCGGAAGGCTGAGGCGCATATTGAATTTGTGTTTGTGCCAAACCAGGAGTTCCACGAAGCATCGCGTTGTAAAACTCAAGTTGTTTCTTTTCATAATCGCGTTGTTCCATCGCTGTTTGATATTGAATATCATTAATTTTTTGTTGTAGTGCTTGTTTCTCACCTTCACTAGCTGCTTGTGTTTTAAGTCTTTCAAGATTAGCGGTTTGTTCTGCAGCAGCTGTCATAGCTTGATCTTTAGATGCTTGTAAACCAGCTGACAATCCACCAAGACCTACTTGAGATTGTAATTGAGCTGCACCTTGTCCTGCTTGTTGATTAGCTTGTTGTGCTTGTAATTGTCTTGCAGCATCTGCATTAAATTGTTGTTGAGCAGATTGGAACCCAGCTTGACTTCCTTTAGCTTGAATATCTGCTAAGTTTTGTTGTAAGTTTCTTTCTAGTTCAGTTTGCATTAATGCTTGACGAGCTCCACCAAATGTACCTCGTTTAATAGCGCCCATAGCGCCTTGTTGTGCAGCAATGTCACCTTGACGTCGACCTTCTCTTAGTGCAATATCAGTAACACGTTGTTGATATGGGTCACCATAATAATCTGCCATCCCCGGAGTAAATGTACCACCATATATTGATGTGGGTCTATAACCTAAAGCACTTGATAATCCAGCGCCAGCAGTGCCATATCCCATACCTGAACCTACACCTAAACCACGAGTAGCATCCGCAAAACCCCCTGGCTGTGTAAGCCCTGCAATATCTCTTTGAACACCTACTTGACCTGGAGTAAACCCTGCAACTCTTTCGCCTGTATAAGTAGGCATTGGTTTAATACCTGTAACTTCGCCGCCAGGACCTGTTGTAAATACATTCTTAGCAGACTCCACCATTGCCTGTTCAAAGAAAGGCTTAGCATATTCTGGTAAGTTAGAAGTATAAGTAGTACCTGTAGATGTTTGAGATCCACCACCGCCACCGCCGCCAAAATTAAGTGTGAAGTAGCCTACTAATTTATCTACCCAGTTAAACATATTGATCATAATTTTTTCTCCACGACGTGTGTTACCATGTCAAATCCCATTTTCATTTTATATAATCTTGCTTGTGCATCTCTAGCAAAGGCTCTAATTTTTGTTGCATTTTGTGCTCTGCACCAATCTTCATATTGCTTAATGGTGTTTTCATCGAATATTCCTTTACCACCCACAGCTGATGTATGTGCTATTCTATGATTAGGAAAATTAATAAGTTCTACTGCTAAAGCTCCAATAATAGCTTCATCTTCTATAAATACAAATAATGTTTGCCTGCCTTCAGTAAGTAGCATTTTTAACTGGTCAACATTATAGTCGTCTGTTCCAGCTAACATAGCCCTATCAAAATATGATTCTATTTTATCCCAAACTTGATGTATATAGTTGGGAGGTACTATTTGCATTTGTTTCATGCAGGCATGTATTTATTTGGATTAATTTGTTTACCTTGTTTAGGATTACCTGTTCTAGCTTTTCTTACTTTATTCATCATTGCGTATAAATTCTTAGCACCTGCTTTAGAAGAGCCGTTACCAATATGACTTACTACATCAGCAGGAATTACAAATTCACCATCAGCTAAACGAGCTGGTTGCTTACCCTCTATTGTAGCAGGGATTGAATCTGACATACCATCACCAGCGCCATCTAAATAACCTTGATGTCCACCTTTAGCAAAAGCAATTGGACCGCCCATAGCATAGAATGAGTCTGCGGCTTTAGCATTAGAACCTTGTGAAGCTAAATTTTCAAGTCTTCCAATACCATAACCATCTTTACTTAAATCTTGTGTGCCTGTTGTTTGATCATTTGTGCCATATAAATCTTGAATGCCGCCTGATGAAATAGTACTTGAATTAGTATTAACTGTACCACCTGTAGCCATAAGCATCGTACCAAAATTTGGTCGAGATTGATAAGGATTAAGTTTACCTGTAATAGGATCTACATATTTACTTGCTTCTGCTTTACGCTTAGCTTCTTCGTCTGTGGTATCAATAGGTTTAGGTTGCATAGCTTGAAGTGCAGGGATACCAATAGAAGTTGCTAACTGTGTTCCAGATCCACCAATAGCAGGAGAAGTAAATGTATCATAGCCGCCAGGAGACACTAACTTTCCTAACCCACGACCCATATTACCCATACCTTCAGCAAAAGTTGTAGGGGCTGCTTTTACAGCTTGATTAGCTAACGTAGACATCATGCCTTGACCTGATCCAGCAGATGAAAGACCACCTTCAAGTGTAAGCTGAGGACCCACTAAATTTTTTGAAGCTTCAAATCCACCTTGAGCACCCATTTTTCCTAATGAGCTACCTATATTACCACCACCATATCCACCAAGACCGCCCATTAAACCGCCCATTAAAGGGTCTTCACCTTTAGCACCAGCAACAGCGGCACCAGTAGCCATACCAGCCACAACAGGAGCTGCAACTGCAGCTGTTTCACCTAAAGAAGACGCTACTAAAGAAGCACCGCCTGTACCAGGAGCTAATAAAATACCTGCTGCCATAGGTAAAAGGGAAGAAAAAAAGTCACCAAAATCAAAAGCTTCAGGCATACCTGTATCAGGATTAGTGTGTAGTTTATGACCTGTCATTTTACCCAGTGCACTTAATCCCTCTACTTCAGCTGGACTAACGTGCATAAGCATGGAATCTCCATGTCTACCGAGAGAAGCTAAGCCTTGTGCTAGTTGATGTGTTGCCATAAAACGTCCTTTTTAATATAGTGTAATAATATCATAGTTTAAACCCGAGAAACAAAGATTAAACCACGGTTCCTGCAGCATTTATCCAATTAGTTCCGGTCCAGTAAATAGGTAGAGTTAATGTAGTGTCAAAATAATACTGTCCCACTTGTAAACTAGTAGTTGGGCGTAAAGCTGTAGTTCCTGAACTGGGGATTGATAAAGTATTAACTGCTTGTTGTATTTGATTATTTACAGAGTCCACTGCATTAAAATAGACTCGTAGTTGAGCATTAAGTAAATCAAAATGCACTTGAGAAAACTGTGTAGGTGTTAATGTTAACGCCGGTGCTTTAGTAGTTGTTATATTTATTTCAGCCATTAGTTTCTCATTCCATCTGGACGTGCATCAACTCTAGGCATACCTAGTTGCCACTGAGTTCCCACATCGTTTGACTCAATTCTAAAGCTCATCTGACGACCACGACATCTTACATATACTTGGTTTGTATATTGATCCACTGTGGCTGTTGCCGTTACTATGTTACGAGCAGTAGATATACCTGATGCGTTTGTAGTAGCAGTTGCAGCACCTGGGAAGTTTTGAACCCCTACAGTAATTGTAGTTTGAATAGTATTAGGCAAACCTGTCACAGGATTAATTTGTTCTGATTGTGAAAAGTTAAGATCAGGAATAATACGACGTACTAACATATATTTATCGCCATCATCAATATCAACACTTGCAGACTGAATATAAGCTTGTATAGCTACCGGCGCTGCACCATTAGGTTGACCATCATCTACACCATTTTCTTGATCATAGATCCAACCATTGTACGCAGCAATAGGATTAGTGAAGTCACCTGAATCTAGCCACGAAGTTCGCTCTAGTTGACCATAGTACCAAATACTTTCTGAGTAGTTATATATCACATAGCGATCAATTTCATTAGATGTACCTGAACAATAGAACCAAATAACTTCGTTAAACTGATTATTAGTACCCGCAAAGAATAGTTGTGCTTGGTTATAGTTAATATCAGAGAATATGTATTGACGTAGTGTACAAGGTAATGCATCCACACGACCAGAGTATGTGAAGAACTTATCACGTCCCATCCAGTAAACTACATTGTTAATACCTACTACAGCATTAGGTCCTGCAATAGAAATATTATGTGATAACTCTTGTAAACCAAACACTTCTGATGTACCTAAGAACTGCATAGATGTCAGTGAAGTATCTGTAAAGATCAACATTTCTTGTCTTGAATTTAACGCGGCTATAATTGCAGAACCTGATTGTAGTCGCAAGAACCCTGCTGTATTTGTAGCAGTCGGTTGCCATACTTCAGGCTCAGGACCAATCGTTGCATCAACGTTTGCCCAACGAATAAGTAGTGGATCATAGCTGCCAGTATAATTATTGTATACGTATGTTCCTACAGTTGTGGCATTACCAGCGGGCGCTGTTAACATAGTGTAACTAAAATGCGTCGCATCAATATAAGTAATTTGGAAAGTACCGTTAAACTGTGCAGGTGTGCATCCTGATACAGTAATATAATCACCTGATAGTAAATTATAAGCCGTAGTCGTTGTAACTGTAGCTGTTAAATTACCCGTACCACCACGAGTCATAGTAGACATGGTTACACCCGCTACAGTTGTAGCTGCATAATTAGTACAACCTAGTGCTACATAATGACCACTTGATGCAAACAATGCATAATCAACTTTTCTAGGAACCGCAATAGCACCTGCTATAGACTGTAATGTTACAGCACGAGTTGTAAAAGAGTCATCATATTCCCAATAATAAAGATCAGCGCCACTAATATTAAAGACTAAGTTCTGATTAAAGTTATCAAAGAATTCTAAACGAGCTGGGAAGTAAATAGGTGTGACAGAACCAGAACCCCAAGTACCACGAGACCATGTACCTGCACCCCAACCATAACCTGCTGTTACAATAGGGTAACCAATATTAATTTCAAATTGAGCAATGATTGCTGAATTACCAGACGATGTAGCAGTAGAAGTTGCAGTTGTAGCTACAGCAATATAAGGTGTACCGCTTACAATAGTAATTTGGAATTCGTTATTAAAGTTTGCAGCGGGCACACCACCTACGGCAACAGTTACACCACTAAATGTCACCCACTCACCATCTTCAATACCTGCAGTGATATTTAATATTTCAACAAGGTTAGAACCTGATGTTGTTTTAAAACAATCAGTAGATGACGGTGTTGTAGTAGAGGTATAGGTAACACGAAGAGGTGTTATATCGTAGAGTGCGGTGCCTGTGTTAACATATATTTTTTCATTCGTTCCAATAGCTGTTAACTTAGCTCCACTAATAGCAGCCCATGTAAATAGACTACGTGCAGAACCTTCGTACTGATCAAAAGTTTTAACTGTCCAGCCACCTAGTTTTTCAGGGAACCCTGAACGGAAGCGAACTTTGTCCATAGAGTACCAACCACCCTCAGATGAATAGTCAGTCTGATCTCGGTTAACTCCTGGTTTAAAGACTAGTTTACTTAATGGCATTATTTACCTTCAAAGAGTGCTTTCTCATCTAGCCTACGAGTTTGTAGACCTTTGAGTATTTTACCACCTGCACGGCAGTATTTAACTAACGATTCCATAGCCGTCTTTTTATCGCCGCGAAGAAGCGCTTGACGGAGTGTTGATCGCTGAAATGTACCCAAGCCAAGGTTAAAGGCAAAAGATACAAGGCAATCAAATTCACATTGTCTAAGAGGCACGTTAGGTAACATCTTAGATATTCCCAGCT
>Ga0209087_1001097_pt1 | contig 16165 bp, 15 predicted proteins | sample S_130805_EF_Meta_FD_187321 | JGI IMG/M metagenome (GOLD analysis project Ga0209087, IMG submission 187321) | Freshwater microbial communities from Lake Simoncouche, Canada to study carbon cycling - S_130805_EF_MetaG (SPAdes) (version 2) | ecosystem: Environmental > Aquatic > Freshwater > Lake ... | reverse complement strand
CCTCGTTGGTGCAGGCACTCCCTCAAGTTGTGTCAGTTCGCGGACGTGGTTTGTTATTGGGCGTCGAACTTGCAGAGGGAATTGATGCCAAAGAGATCCAGCTGCAGTTGTTGAAGAATGGATTAGTAACGAATGCGGTAACGGGAACGGCATTACGACTTGCTCCACCGTTAACGGTGACTGAAGCAGAGATTCGTGAAGCAGTTGGCATCATTGCTGCTGCACTGGCAGGTGTGCGGTCATGACGCATCGCAATTTCCTGCACGCCTACGACTTGTCGGCTACCGAGTTACAAAGTGTTCTGACTCTCGCTGAAACACCTATTTCGAAACTTGGCCGTCCGCTGGATGGAAAAGGTGTTGCGCTCATTTTCGAAAAGCCGTCCAATCGCACTCGGCACAGTATGGAAATGGCTGTTGTCCAACTTGGCGGACACCCGGTGTATACCCGTGGCGAAGAAGTGGGGATGGACGTTCGCGAGTCGGTGGAAGACATCACAAACGTGATGTCGGGATACCACGCCATGTTGTGCGCCAGAGTGTTTGATCACAGTGTGTTGCACCGAATGGCTGCTGTTTCATCGGTGCCTGTTGTGAACATGCTCAGCGATTTTGCACATCCGCTACAGGCTGTTGCCGATGTGTTGACGATGCAGCAAAGTCTCGGCAATCTTTCTGGCAAAACGGTGACCTATGTTGGAGACTTCAACAATGTTGCGCGTTCGCTGTGCGAAGCATCGGCAATGCTCGGCATGCATATACGTCTCGGTTGTCCAGAAGGGTACGACGCGCAAGACAATGAGTTGTTAGGGCTAACAGAGCTTGGCGCTGCTTCTGTGGAGCAATATCGCGACATAGCTATTGCAGTGACTGGCGCACATGCCGTGCATACCGACACCTGGACGTCAATGGGGCAGGAGAGCGAATCGGCCGAACGTGAAGCCGTCTTCACCGGGTTCGAAGTAACGAACGAAATAATGTCGCTCGCAGATTCGAATGCGATCTTTATGCATTGCTTGCCAGCACATCGTGGCCAAGAGGTTTCTCCGTTGGTCATCGACGGACCGCAAAGCAAGATCTATCAGCAAGCACACAACCGAATGCATGCAGCACGTGGAGTGCTCGCATTTCTTATGGGAGTACAACAATGACCACAAAAGTTCAGCGCCAGGGTGCGGTTGCGCAATTGATTGCCGATCACGATGTCACTAGCCATACACAGCTGGTGACATTGCTCAAGAAGTCAGGCATTGTGGCAACGCAAGCAACCGTTTCACGCGACTTGGAAGATATTGGCGCCGTCAAAGTGCGTACCTCGCACGGTGAGACCGCGTACGCAATTCCAGAATTTGAACCCGATCGCATTGCGCCACTTGAACAACTTCGTCGTGTGCTTGCTGAATGGGTGGCAGACATTCAAATTAGCGAACCCATTGTCATCATCCGTACACCACCGGGCTGTGCACATGTTGTTGCATCGGCGCTTGATCGTTCGCGCATTGAAGGACTTGCTGGCACTGTTGCCGGCGACGACACCATGTTCTGTGTAGCCAGTCAAAATTATGGCGCCAAGAAACTTGCAGCGCATCTTGGCAAGCTCGCAGGCTTGCAGAAAACGAAAGGTTCGAAATGACCGATAACAAATCACAGCCACTGTGGCATGGAAGGTTTAGCAGCGGTCCTGCAGAAGAGCTGTTGGCGTTCACCGAAAGTTTGTCGTTCGATAAGCGCCTATGGAAAGACGACATCGCAGGTTCGATTGCACACGTGAAAGGTCTCGGCCACGCTGGAATATTGCCGCTTGCCGAAGTTGCACAAATTGAATCCGCTCTGCATCAGGTGGCAGCAGAATTTCTTGATGGCTCATTTCAATTCGTAGACGGCGAAGAAGACATCCACACATCCATCGAGCGCCGAGTTACGCAAATCGCCGGTCCAGTTGGCGGCAAGGTGCACACTGGACGAAGCCGTAACGATCAATGTGTTACTGCACTGCGCCTCTGGACTAAACGCGAGCTTGCAGCCCTTGCAGAGCGTCTGATTGCTCTCTGTGAGGTGCTCACGCAACGTGCCGACCTGGCAGGGTGGGGAACAGACGGTGTGTATCTGCCTGGTTACACCCATGTACAACGTGCTCAGCCAGTGTTGCTTGCGCACCACCTCATGGCGCACGCTTGGGCCTTTACTCGCGACATCGATCGCCTTATTCACACCATCAAACGTGCTGACGTGTCACCCTTGGGTGCAGGTGCGCTCGCTGGTTCGTCGTTGCCGCTTGACCCAGACTTCACTGCTCGTGAGATGGGGTTTGCAGATCGTTTTGCGAATTCGCTCGACGCAGTATCCGATCGCGACTTCGTTGCCGAAGCACTGTTCGATCTTGCGCTCATTGGAACGCATCTGTCGCGCATTGGCGAAGAGTGGGTGCCTGTGGACATCTGAGAGTTTGGTTTTGCCACACTTGATGATCGATATGCAACTGGTTCTTCTATGCTTCCGCAAAAGAAGAACGCCGATATAGCCGAACTTGCACGCGGTAAAGCTGGTCGTCTCATCGGCAATCTCACAGGACTGCTCACCACGTTGAAGGGCCTGCCACTTGCGTATAACCGCGACTTGCAGGAAGACAAGGAGCCATTGTTTGATTCCTATGATCAGGTTTCACTCGCTGTTGGGGCGCTCACCGGAATGATTCAAACGGCAACATTTAATCCAGATCGCATGCGTGCAGCAGCAGATGTTCAGTCGTTGTCTGCAACCGATTTGGCCGAGTATCTCGTGCGTAAGGGAACACCATTTCGCCAAGCGCATGCAATCGTCGGCGCACTTGTTCAACAGGCGCTGTCAGGCTCGCAATCGTTGCAACAACTGGTTGCTGCATCACCAGAGTTCGACGCCGACGCACAACAACTCATTGGCCCTGGGGTAGGAGTGCAACTGCGCTCGTCTCCTGGTGCTGCAGGACCACTCGCAGCAGACGACCAGCGAGCACGTTTTGCTTCAGCAATTGCGTCACTTCGCACATCGCTCGCGATCTAACATCTATCTATGGCTCAATTTGGTGACGTAGTTCAAGAGTTTGCATCGCGCGGACTCATCCACGACTCCACCGATCGAGCCGAACTTACGAAGCGCAGCACGACATCGCAGATGTCCGCCTATGTTGGTTTCGACCCAACATCAGATTCCCTGCACGTAGGCAATTTGCTTGGCCAAATCAGTCTGCGTCGTTTCCAGATGCTTGGTCACAGGCCCGTTGTGCTTGCTGGCGGAGCAACCGGAATGGTGGGCGACCCATCTGGTCGCAGTGAAGAACGCAATTTGCTCGACTCCGACACGCTTGCTCACAACGTGTCGTGCATCAAGGGTCAGCTCGAACGCATTCTTGATTTCGATTCTGGTGCGAACAAAGCAGTGTTAGTCGACAACGCAACGTGGACAAAAGATGTTCCGGTGCTCGATTTCTTGCGCGATGTTGGCAAATACATCACGGTCAATCAAATGATGGCGAAAGACTCAGTGAAGTCGCGCATCAGCGATGGAAATGGTTTGTCATTTACTGAATTCAGTTACATGTTGTTGCAAGCAAACGATTTCCGTCACTTGTGCGAACACCTCGACTGCGAAATGCAAATGGGCGGCTCCGATCAGTGGGGCAATATCACCGCAGGTATTGACCTGATTCGTAAGCGTTTAGGGCGTGAATCGTTCGGTCTTACGTGGCCGTTGGTAACGAAATCAGATGGCACCAAGTTTGGAAAAACAGCAGATGGCGCAGTGTGGCTTGATGCCAAGCGCACTTCGCCATATCAGTTCCGGCAATTCTGGATGCAAGTTTCAGACATCGACATCGAACGCATGTTGCCGCAATTTTCGTTGCGACCGATGGAAGAAGTTGCTGCAATTCTTACTGAGCAAAGACTCAGTCCAGAAAAACGCGTTGCGCAACGAACATTGGCAAATGAAATCACGTCAATGTTGCATGGTGAAGAATCAGCGAATGCCGCAGAGCAAGCAGCAGATGTGTTGTTCGGAGCGAATCCTGTGTTCGCAAGTGAAGCTACGTTGAATTTGATCGCACAAGAAGTTGCTGTGACACAAATGGGAACAGCGGTGTTGCACGACGCTGTTGGCGTATTGGTGACCACTGGTTTGGCAACGTCGAACTCTGAGGCTCGCCGGTTATTGCAGCAGCGAAGCGTGCGGGCCAATGGGGAACAGTTGGACGAACACGCCAAATTGGACAAGGTGGAGTTGCTCCATGGGCGCTGGATGCTCTTGCGCAAGGGCAAAACTGCCTACCATTTGCTCGACTTTGCCGGCTAAAACCCATACGCCGTAAGGATTTAACGGTTATTCGCCAGCAAACCCATGCAGGCTATGAGGCGCGCCTAACGGCGTGCCCGAGGTCTCCGCAAAGCCAAAAGAAATAAGGGTTTTTCTTTGGAGGGAGGTTGACGCTGGCCATTTCCCCCCGCTAGATTTGCACTCCGCCTCATGGGCAGGTTTGTTGCTGTGCAACGAATCGGTTCATGTGCGGCAACCGAATGTTATTACCGAGTGATGAAGTAATTCATTAGCTCGAGTAACACAAGGTGATTGCTCCTTGAAAACGAAAGAGAAGACTGAACGCCAGTGCGGGCAGTAGGACACGATCCGCAAGGATCGCGATTTTACTGTTCGTCAATTCCGGTCGGATGAAAATCCGGCCAAACAAAACATCGTTGAGAAATCAACAAAATCAATTATCAATCAGTAGAGCTACTGATTGGTCAGGAAACGTTGGTGCGGATAAGCCGAAAGGCTGACAATACCAACGCGGACTTTCCAGAATTCAACCTGCTCAGTTGCGATACGCAAGTATTTGACTGAAACAGGAAGTTCTTGACGGAGAGTTTGATCCTGGCTCAGGACGAACGCTGGCGGCGTGCTTAACACATGCAAGTCGAACGGAATCCATGGTGTAGCAATACACCGGAAGATTTAGTGGCGAACGGGTGAGGATCACGTGAGAAACGTGCCCCAGACTCTGGGATAACAATTGGAAACGATTGCTAATACCGGATGACGTCGGAGAATCGCATGATTCACTGACGAAAGATATTTCGGTTTGGGAGCGTCTCGCGGCCTATCAGCTTGTTGGTGGGGTAATGGCCTACCAAGGCAACGACGGGTAGCTGGTCTGAGAGGATGATCAGCCACACTGGGACTGAGACACGGCCCAGACTCCTACGGGAGGCAGCAGTGGGGAATCTTGCGCAATGGGCGAAAGCCTGACGCAGCAACGCCGCGTGCGGGATGAAGGCCTTCGGGCTGTAAACCGCTTTCAGCAGGAACGAAAATGACGGTACCTGCAGAAGAAGGAGCGGCCAACTACGTGCCAGCAGCCGCGGTGACACGTAGGCTCCAAGCGTTGTCCGGATTTATTGGGCGTAAAGAGCTCGTAGGCGGTTGAGTAAGTCGGGTGTGAAAACTCTGGGCTTAACCCGGAGACGCCATCCGATACTGCTCTGACTAGAGTTCAGGAGGGGAGTGGGGAATTCCTAGTGTAGCGGTGAAATGCGCAGATATTAGGAGGAACACCGGTGGCGAAGGCGCCACTCTGGACTGAAACTGACGCTGAGGAGCGAAAGCATGGGTAGCAAACAGGATTAGATACCCTGGTAGTCCATGCCGTAAACGGTGGGCACTAGGTGTGGGTTCCAACTAACGGGATCCGCGCCGTCGCTAACGCATTAAGTGCCCCGCCTGGGGAGTACGGTCGCAAGACTAAAACTCAAAGGAATTGACGGGGGCCCGCACAAGCAGCGGAGCGTGTTGCTTAATTCGATGCTACGCGAAGAACCTTACCTGGGTTTGACATGTTTGGAAAAGCCACAGAGATGTGGTGTCCGCAAGGGCCAATCACAGGTGGTGCATGGCTGTCGTCAGCTCGTGTCGTGAGATGTTGGGTTAAGTCCCGCAACGAGCGCAACCCTTATTCTATGTTGCCAGCAAGTAATGTTGGGGACTCATGGAAGACCGCCGGGGTCAACTCGGAGGAAGGTGGGGATGACGTCAAGTCCTCATGCCCCTTATGTCCAGGGCTGCAAACACGCTACAATGGCCGATACAAAGGGTCGCTTGCCCGCGAGGGTTGGCCAATCCCATAAAGTCGGTCTCAGTTCGGATTGAAGTCTGCAACTCGACTTCATGAAGCTGGAGTTGCTAGTAATCCCGGATCAGCACGCCGGGGTGAATACGTTCCCGGGCCTTGTACACACCGCCCGTCACACCACGAAAGTCGGCAACACCCGAAGCCGGTGGCCTAACCGAAAGGAAGGAGCCGTCGAAGGTGGGGTCGGTGATTGGGGTGAAGTCGTAACAAGGTAGCCGTACCGGAAGGTGCGGCTGGATCACCTCCTTTCTAAGGAGATGAAGCATGATCGAACCGACATTCGTTGGTCGATTATGTGGATTCCAAGTTAGTGCACTGTCGTGTCAGTCAAAGCCACAACATGGTCGTAGGTTCGCCTCCCACGTTGTGACAACTTTGCCTGACTGGTCTTCTCTTTCGTTTTGAGGGAGTCATCCCTCTGACACAAGATCGTCTGTCGAAACACCTTGCCAATATTTGGGTGTCAGATGTTCGGTCCACTGTGAGTGATGTGCAGTGCAGCAGTAGCTGCCACATATTGCGTTCGCACCTTGAGAATTTCAGAGCAAGCACGAGCATCTAGATAATTCTTAATTTAAATTCCAAGCTACAAAGAGCCAACGGTGGATGCCTTGGCGCCAATAACCGATGAAAGACGTGGGTGACTGCGAAAAGCTATGACGAGCCGTCTACCAGGCTTTGACTCATAGATGTCTGAATGAGGAAACTCTGCACCCGTCATGGGGTGTAACTCCGGAGTGAATACATAGCTCCGGTAGAGGGAACCAGGGGAATTGAAACATCTCAGTACCCTGAGGAAAGAAAAGCAAACGCGACTCCCTTAGTAGTGGCGAGCGAAAAGGGAAAAGACCAAACCGTGTCGGTGCAATATCCTGATGGAGTTGCCGACAGGGGGTTGTGGGACGTTAAGACACTGCATCAGAAGTGTCACAGAGTTAACAAATTACTGGGTAGAAGAATGGTTTCGGAAAAGCCAGCCATAGTGGGTAAAAGCCCCGTATTCGAAACTCACGTAATCTCTGTAACCAATCCCAAGTAATGCCGGGACCGAGCAAACTGGCATGAATCTGCGGGGACCACCCCGTAAGTCTAAGTATTTATTGGCGACCGATAGTGAACCAGTACCGTGAGGGAAAGGTGAAAAGAACCCCGGGAGGGGAGTGAAATAGAACCTGAAACCGTTGGTTTACAAACAGTCAAAGCGTCGTCATGCGTAAGCATGGCCGCGATGGCGTGCCTTTTGAAGAATGAGCCTACGAGTTACGGTTAGTGGCGAGGTTAACCCGAGAGGGGTAGCCGGAGCGAAAGCGAGTCTGAACAGGGCGTTCAGTCGCTAGCTGTAGACCCGAAGCCGAGTGATCTAGCCATGGGCAGGTTGAAGCGGGGGTAAGACCCCGTGGAGGACCGAACACACGTCAGTTGAAAATGGCGGTGATGACCTGTGGTTAGGGGCGAAAGACCAATCAAACTCGGCGATAGCTGGTTCTCCTCGAAATGCATTTAGGTGCAGCGTCATGCGTTCAGTACCGGAGGTAGAGCACTGGATGGGTTAGGGGGCCTACAAGCTTACCGACCCCAGCCAAACTCCGAATTACGGTACTCCAGAGCATGGCAGTGAGACCACGGGGGATGAGCTTCGTTGGTCGAAAGGGAAACAGCCCAGATCATCAGCTAAGGCCCCAAATTCAGGACTAAGTGGAAAACGATGTGGATTTGCACAGACAGCCAGGAGGTTGGCTTAGAAGCAGCCATCCTTGAAAGAGTGCGTAACAGCTCACTGGTCGAGTGAATCTGCGCGGACAATTTAACGGGGCTCAAGTCCTGAGCCGAAGCTATGGATTTCAACACTTTGTGTTGGAGTGGTAGAGGAGCGTTGATGGAGCGACTGAAGCGGCGGGATAACCCGACGTGGAGTTCCATCAAGTGAGAATGTAGGCATGAGTAGCGAGAGAGGAGTGAGAAACTCCTCCGCCGTAAGCCCAAGGGTTCCTGGGGAAGGCTAATCCTCCCAGGGTAAGTCGGGAGCTAAGACGAGGCCGCGAGGCGTAGTCGATGCACAACTGGTTGATATTCCAGTACCGCCATATACGCGCCAAGCTCAATATCGACAAAGTGGGGGCTGCCTTCGGGCGAACCTGCCTAGTTGGTTGCGGGTAACTGAAGGGGGACGCAGAAGGATAGGTGAACCGGGGCGATGGTAGTCCCCGGGTAAGTGCGTAGGAGGATCCCGATGAGAGTTGGGGTCACATACTCTGAGACACGATGCCGAGCACATTTGTGCGAAGTCACTAATTCCATACTGCCAAGAAAAGCCCAGCAGTGAGTAGATATGGCGCCCGTACCCCAAACCGACGCAGGTGGGCGGGTAGAGAATACCAAGGCGATCGGGAGAACTATGGTTAAGGAACTCGGCAAAATGCCTCCGTAACTTCGGAAGAAGGAGGACCCACGTAGGGTGAAGCGACTTCGCGTCGCCAGCCTGAATGGGTGGCACAGAGCAGGGGGTAGCGACTGTTTAACAAAAACACAGCAGCGTGCGAAGCCGCAAGGCGCTGTATACGCTGTGACGCCTGCCCAATGCTGGAAGGTCACGAGGATCGGTTAGTCGTAAGGCGAAGCTGTGAATCTAAGCCCCAGTGAATGGCGGCCGTAACTATAACGGTCCTAAGGTAGCGAAATTCCTTGTCGGGTAAGTTCCGACCTGCACGAATGGCGTAACGACTTCCCCGCTGTCTCAACCATAGACCCGGCGAAATTGAAGTACGAGTAAAGATGCTCGTTTGCTGCGGAAGGACGGAAAGACCCCGTGGACCTTTACTATAACTTGATGTTGAGCTTTGAAATGGGCTGTGTAGGATAGGTGGGAGACTGTGAAGCAGGTGCGCTAGCACTTGTGGAGTCATTGGTGAAATACCACCCTGCGTATTTTGGAGCTCTAACTTTGGTCCGTAATCCGGATCAGGGACAGCGTCAGGCGGGTAGTTTGACTGGGGCGGTCGCCTCCTAAATTGTAACGGAGGCGCTCAAAGGTTCCCTCAGACTGGTTGGTAATCAGTCGTCGAGTGTAATGACACAAGGGAGCTTGACTGCGAGACTGACAGGTCAAGCAGGTGCGAAAGCAGGACATAGTGACCCGGCCATTGCTTGTGGAAGCGTGGTCGCTCAACGGATAAAAGGTACCCCGGGGATAACAGGCTAATCTTTCCCAAGAGTCCATATCGACGGAAAGGTTTGGCACCTCGATGTCGGCTCATCGCATCCTGGGGCTGAAGCAGGTCCCAAGGGTTGGGCTGTTCGCCCATTAAAGCGGTACGCGAGCTGGGTTCAGAACGTCGTGAGACAGTTCGGTCCCTATCCTCCGCAGCCGAAAGTGATTTGAGGAAGGCTGTCCCTAGTACGAGAGGACCGGGACGGACGGAGCTCTGGTGTGTCAGTTGTCCTGCCAAGGGCACGGCTGATTAGCCACCTCCGGAAGGGATAACCGCTGAAAGCATCTAAGCGGGAAGCCCGTTCCAAGATGAGATCACTCATGCAGTCAATGCAGTAAGGCCCGTGGCGAGATCACCACGTTGATAGGCCGGAAGTGTACAGATGGCAACATCTTTAGCTGACCGGTACTAATCGGCCGAGGGCTTGGATTTATGCTCGTGCTTGCTCTGGAGTCCTTGAGACTCGAACGCGCATCGCGTTTTGTATCCTCGTGATACAAACCGTGATGATGTGTACGTCTCAACTGACAATAGATTTCTGGTGGCCTTAGCGACGGGGACACACCCGTTCCCATTCCGAACACGGCAGTTAAGCCCGTCAGCGCCGATGGTACTTGGGGGTAGACCCCCTGGGAGAGTAGGACGCCGCCAGATTTAATCGAAAGCAAAAGCCCCACGCGAAAGCGTGGGGCTTTTGTCGTTTATGGTCGTATTCATTACTCAGTTGATTCAATTTGGTGAGAGCTTGCGTGTGCTGTAGTCTCCCGCCGAATTACATCCTTGTGACGGTAGTATTGGTGGGTGCCTACACCAGACAAAAGCGGTCCCCGTCGCCCAAGACGAGATAGTGATTCAGCCCGTCCAGCACGCCCAAGTGGCGCTGGAGCCAGAGGCCCTCGTCGTGACGATTCACGACCTTCTCGTCCTCGCAGTGGCGACGACCGTCCGTCGCGTCCGCGCAGAGGTGATGATCGTCCGTCGCGCCCACGTAGTGGTGATGATCGTCCAAGTCGTCCACGCAGTTTTGATTCAGATCGTCCGTCGCGTCCGCGCAGCGGTGATGATCGTTCTGCCGGCCGCGGCCGTCCGTCAGCTGGTCGTCCAAGTTCGGGTCGTCCTTCTTCGGGTCGTCCTTCAGCTGGTGGCAGGTTTGCAGATCGCGATTCGCGTCCAAGTCGTCCTCGTGGCGATGATGATCGTCCAAGTCGCGCACGGAGTTTTGATTCAGATCGTCCGTCGCGTCCGCGTAGCGGTGATGATCGTCCACCAACACGTGGTCGTTTCGGTGATCGACCAGATCGTCCGTCGCGTCCGCGTAGTGATGATGATCGTCCAGCCGGTCGTGGTCGCCCAAGTTCGGGTCGTCCGTCTTCGGGTGGCCGTTTCGGTGATCGCGATTCGCGTCCAAGTCGTCCTCGTGGCGATGACGATCGTCCAAGTCGCGCACGCAGTTTCGATGACCGTCCAGCGCGTCCGCAGTCAGATGCGCAACGTCGTGCCGATGAAGTCCGTTCACGCACAGGTGGCCGTCGCTATGACCGCGATGCAGCACCGCGTAACGATCATCAGCAAGAGCGTTGGAACGATGAGGGTTCAACTCGTGCACCACGCCGTGGATCGGGAAGTCGTGACAACGATGCGCCAATCCATTTGGAGCGTGACGAAAAGCGTGCCTCAGCACCAGCTTTAGCTCATGTTGAAGCAACTGTTGGCAAAAAGATCGCAGGCATTGTTGGCGATCCTGCAGCGAAGCGTTTGATTGGCAAACTTGCACTTGCACTCGATGCATTTGAAAAGGGTCGCTACCAGGACGCAAAGCGAATCATCATTCCAATCACGCGCGAGTGTGAGGGAGTGCATCTCATTCACGAAATTGCTGGTCTTTCGTTGTATCGCCTCGGTCAATGGCGCGATGCTGCAGATCACCTTGAAAAGGCACGCGTTGCGATGCCTGCTTCGACGTTGAATCACCCAGTACTTGCCGACTGTTATCGCGCGCTTATGCGTTACGAAAAGGTTGATGAGTTGTGGAAAGAGTTGAAGGATGCTTCACCGGATCCTGCAATTGTTGCTGAAGGTCGCATTGTTGCGGCTAGCGCACAAGCCGATAAGGGCGACATACAAAATGCCGTTCGTATCATGCAGCAGACCAAAAAGGATCCTGCGAAGGTTCGTGAACACCACTTACGCGAGTGGTACGTACTTGCAGACTTGTATGACCGTTCAGGCGACGTGATTAACGCGCGCGAATGGTTTAAGAAGATTGCACACAACGATCCAGACTTCTCGGACATTCGCGATCGCCTCACGGCAATCGGTTCGCACTAACGCGTTTTCATTTCCCGCAATACGAACCCCGTTCGTAGCTTCGGCGAAAAGAATGTTGATTTCGGTGGCATGAGCAAACCCTCGTTTGCAGTGCGCTGAATTTCAGCAACGCTCACTGGTCGAATCAATATCGCAGCTGTTGCATCGCTCGTTTGTAGTTCATGTTGAACTTCGGTTACTCCGTGCTGATAGCGAACTTCGTGTTGCACAGAAGACAACGCGTGTTCGAGGTATGCACTGTCAAGGTTTCTCACGCCTGTAAACCGTTCAGCAATCGGCGTGAGCCAATGAGTTCGGCCAGTTTTTGCAACGAGGCACAGAGACCCGCGTTCATTCATCTGTGACAACGTTGTTGGACCAACTGAGTCTGCGTCGTTGATCGTGAAAAATGGCGAAAGTGCTGCTGCCAATTGTTTGTAGGTGATGCCTTCATATAAGCGATGAATAGCGGCGACGCTGAGTTGCTCGTCGATGAGTTCATTGATGTACGTCATGGTGAGTTCAGCGCCAGTTGACTTGCTGTTCGTTCGCTCACGAGTTTCATCGCGGTATGTGCGGCTAATGGCGTAGCGATGATGCCCGTCAGCAATCACCACTGGGTGCGCTGTAATAGCAGCAGATATTTGGGTTATGCGATTGGTGTCGGTTACGCGTTCGACACTGTGCACGACCCCAAGATCATCGGTAATTTCGCCAAGCAACTCGGCCGGCTCTGTAAGCAGAGCTGATAAGCCCTCAGCTAACGACAAACCCCACACGGGGGACAAGTTGGCATCTGTTGCACGCGTCAGTTCAAGACGATCGGTTTTCGCCTTCGGAGTGGTGCGTTCGTGCGGGAGTACTCCGCCAGCGCCTTCGTCAACTACCTCGAGTGCACCAATAACCCCAACAACATTGCGAGGTTTACCAGTCGAATCGGTGAATCGCATTCGGTACAACGTGAACGAAGGTGTCTCGTCGCGCACCAGGACGCCATCACTGATCCACTGATTCAGTATCGATGCAGCATGCTCGTATGCGTTGCCCGCAGCGGAAACCGGCATGTCGATGTGAACGATGTTGTCTTCATGCCTAGTGGCTAGAGCCAATCGATCGGCATCTGAAAGCACGTCATATGGCGGGGAACAGACATCGTGAAGTTCGATATTGCGCCGATAACGGAGCGCCTGAAACGGTTCAAAACGAGGCACAATTACAGTGTGCCATTGAAGCCAGCAATTTTGTGCGATCTAGACGGGGTCGTGTGGCTCATGCACCAACCTATTCCCGGTTCGGTTGATGCCATTTTCAGATTGCGAGAAGCAGGACATCGTGTTCTGTTTGTGACGAATAATTCGCATTCATCAGCCAATGAGCAGGCAGCGGTTCTTGAAAGCATTGGTATTCCAGCTGTTGGCGATGTGGTTACTGCGTCGCAGTCCGCTGGTGCGTTGCTCAATGCGGGTGAGCGTGTATTGACATGTGGCGGTCCAGGAGTGATGCAAGCAATTACTGATGCTGGTGCAATTGTGGTCGGTCGATCTGATGATCCAAACCTTCCAAAAGACATTGCAGTGGATGCGGTAGTCGTGGCCTTTCATCGAACATTTGATTTTGCTGGTCTGACACGATTGTCGGCAACGATTCGTAAAGGTGCTCGTTTCATAGCGACCAATGACGATGCAACGTATCCGACACCTGATGGAGTCATTCCTGGAGGTGGTGCAATTGTCGCTGCCGTTGCAGCTGCCAGCGGTGTTCAGCCAATTATTGCTGGCAAGCCATATGCACCAATGGCGAAACTTGTGCGCAGCGTGCTTGGTAATGCTGACATATCTGGTGCGTGGATGGTGGGAGATCGAGTGTCAACCGATGGTGCCTTTGCCCGCACGCTGGGCTGTCATTTTGCGCACGTGCGCAGCGGCGTGGCACACAGCGCAGACGAAGTGCTTAATGCTGAGTTTGAAGGAAACGATTTGGCATCGTTCGCCGATTTCATAGTTCAGAAGTACAGCTAGCGCAGTGAGTACTCGTCGTGTTCGGGTTGATGCTGCCCTCGTGCAACGTGGGCTTGCCGATAACGCAACCACTGCAAAAAAATTCATCGAAGATGGCGTGGTATTGGTAAACGGGTCAGTGGTGTTGACTCAGAGCAGGCAAGTTGCGCCATCAGATGAGTTGTTGGTGAAATTTGCCGATCAATTTGTATCGCGCGGTGGGATCAAATTGGATGCTGCACTTTCGCAGTTCGGCATTGATGCAAGCAACAAGCGAACTCTTGATGCAGGTGCATCAACGGGTGGGTTCACCGACTGCTTGTTGCAACGTGGCGCTTTGGCGGTAGTTGCAATTGACGTGGGTAAGTCACAGATGCATGAACGAGTTGCAACCAATGAACGTGTTGTTGTTATTGATGGGTTCAATGTTCGCCAATTGTTAGATGACGAGCAGGATCTACCGCAGCCTTTGCGAGGAGCCTTCGACCTAGTGGTTGCCGATTTGTCGTTTATTTCATTGAAGACTGTGAGCCAGGCACTCACCGCGCGGCTATCTCAAAACGGTGACTTGGTGGTGTTGGTCAAACCACAGTTCGAGGCCACCAAGCTTGAAGTTGATAAGAGTCAGGGCGTAATCGCCGACCAGGCCATCCGTGACCGCGTAATTGTGGAAGTGAACGTATCCTTTGCGGCGCTTGGTTGGGCAGTGCACGGTTGCGTCGAGTCGCCAATTCATGGCGCTGAGGGCAATGTTGAATATTTGGTCTGGTATAGGTTTAAGGCGTGAACTTGTTGGATTTGGGCAGATAATGGCAAATATTTTCGTCATCGCTCATCATTCGCGTACCGAAATTCCGGTCTTGCTCGCTGATCTTCGCTCGTGGGCAACGAGTCGTGGCCACGAACTATGGATGAACGACTTCGATGCACAAGCATTGAATTGTCTCGAACTCTCCAACCCACGACATCCAATGGATGCCGATCTTGTAGTCAGCCTTGGTGGCGATGGAACCGTGTTGCGGGCTGTGCACATGCTCGATGGTGCACCGGTTCCAATCCTTGGTGTGAATGTGGGAACGCTGGGATATCTCACTGAAATTGATCCTGAAGAATTGATCGATGCGTTAACAAAATGGGAATCCGGAGTTTCTGGTACCGACTACGTAATTGATGCCCGCATGATGTTGAGCGTTACGTTGCATAAAGCAGATCGCTCGGCATCGGTTTCATGGCGCGCATTAAATGAGGCCGTGCTCGAAAAGCATCAATCAGGTCACACCATTTGGTTGGACTTGGTGATTAACGGTCAAGACTTTGCTCGCTATTCGGCTGATGGCCTCATCGTTTCCACACCAACCGGCAGCACGGCTTACTCCATGAGCGCACGTGGCCCGGTCGTGTCGCCACGCCATCGCGCGTTGCTCATCACTCCGGTTTCGCCGCACATGTTGTTCGATCGATCGCTCGTCCTCGACCCACACGAGTCGGTACACATCAAAGTCGTGGGAACTCGTCCAGTTGATTTAGCAATAGACGGTCGTGGAGTGGCAAGCCTTACTCAAGACGATTTGGTCGTGTACGCACCAGACACGTGTCAGGCAATTTTCATTCGCTTGTTCAAAGAACCAAAGTTTCATCAAATCGTGCGAGCGAAATTTGGTTTGGGAGACGAATAGTGCTCACCGAGCTACATATTGAAAATCTTGGAGTAATCGACACACTCGACCTGCAGTTGTCTGAAGGTTTAGTTGCACTCACTGGCGAAACCGGTGCTGGTAAGACGATGATTGTTGAAGCAATCAACTTGCTGGTTGGTGGGCGAGCAGATGCTGGGATGGTTCGCCCTGGAGCATCTGAAGCGCGTGTTGAGGGTCGCTTTGTGTTTGGCGAAGAGGAAGTGATTCTGTGTCGAACCATTCCTCTCGATGGACGATCCCGCGCGTACGTGAATGGGCGACTCGCAACGGTTGGTCAATTGGCTGAACACGGACTCGATCTGGTCGATATGCACGGTCAACATGCACATCAGAGTTTGCTCGGGGCAAAGGCGCAACGCGAAGCGCTCGACTCATATGCGAAGGTCGATCTTGAGCCTTTGCGCAATGCGCGAGCAGCGGTGACTGAGATTGATGCGGCGCTTGCAACACTTGGCGGCGACGACCGAATGCGGGCTCGCGAAATTGACCTGCTTCGGTTTCAGGTAACTGAAATCATTGAAGCAGCGTTGCAGGGCGCCGATGAAGATGAACTGCTGTCACGTGAAGAAGATGTCCTTGCTGATGCCGTGAACTATCGCGAAGCGTTATGGAAAGCCGTTGCGTCGTTGGCGGAAGAATCTGGAGCAACAGACAACTTGGGAACAGCCATTTCAGCGCTCAGCCACAAGGAACCATTCGCTGGTTTCGTGACGAGGCTGAAGGCACTACAGGGCGAGTTGGAAGACGTTTCAGCAGACATTCGCGATGAAGCCGAATCAATTGAAGAAAATCCCGCGCG
>Ga0209087_1001093_pt1 | contig 16200 bp, 16 predicted proteins | sample S_130805_EF_Meta_FD_187321 | JGI IMG/M metagenome (GOLD analysis project Ga0209087, IMG submission 187321) | Freshwater microbial communities from Lake Simoncouche, Canada to study carbon cycling - S_130805_EF_MetaG (SPAdes) (version 2) | ecosystem: Environmental > Aquatic > Freshwater > Lake ... | reverse complement strand
CCCTACTTTCAATGATTTCTTTTGGGGGACGCAGGATTACCTATTTTCAAGTAAATCAACGTTGATTCCAAAAGATCGTGAGCTAATTGAAAAGGCTCGTGATCTCATCATGATGTATACCGATGAACTGTATGCAACCTCTGCCGTACACATCATCCATGCCGATTTACATGGCTGGAATCTGATGTGGCACGAGGATCAACTCTTCATCTTTGACTTTGATGATTGTGGGTATGGGGTTGAGGCCCAAGACATCGCTGTGGCGCTGTATTACTTGGATACTCCCGAACAAGACGCAGCTTTGCTTGATGGCTATAAAAGCATTCGCCCATTGCCTGTTTACTCCGAAAAGGCTATGAAAGCGCTCTTACTGCAAAGGCGTTTATTGCTTCTGAACTACCTCTTTGAGACCAAGAACGCTGAGCACAAAGAGATGTTGCCGGCATACTTGGAAAAGACAATTGAGCGTGTTTCCACATTCTTGACAGATGTAACACAATAGTTCCATGACACAAGAGACCTTGATTCTGACCGGCATGTCAGGTGCTGGTAGATCAACCGTTGCCCATGCCTTAGAAGATCTTGGTTGGTATGTTGTAGATAATCTTCCGCCATCTTTGCTTCCAGCATTAGTAACTAAAGGAACTGGACCACAAGGCAAAGAGTTAGCTGTTGTGGTTGACGTTCGCGGGGGAGAGTTCTTTGATGAACTCACTCATGCACTTGCTGAATTAAAGAAGAGTAATTCACATTATCGACTCGTCTTTTTAGATGCTACAGATCAATCTCTAGTCCAACGTTTTGAATCAACTCGTCGGCCTCATCCATTGCAGGGTAAAGATCGGATTGTCGATGGCATTGCGCGAGAGCGCGCAAAACTGGAAGATGTTCGTTCACAAGCAGATGTCGCAATTGATACAACTAACCTTAATGTGCACCAGCTAGAAAAGCGTATTGGTGAGATATTCGGAGCAGGAAAGCTGCAAGGCATTCGAGTAAACGTATTGTCATTTGGATACAAGTACGGAATCCCGGTTGATGCAGATTTAGTTCTAGATTGTCGCTTCATCCCAAATCCGCACTGGATTCCAGAACTTCGCCCATTGACGGGTTTAACACCACAGGTCAGTGACAAGGTGCTTGGCAGCGAAGGTGTGAAAGATTTTGTCCATGGATATGTTCGATTAGTTCATTCCATGATGGATGGCTATATGCGTGAAGGCAAAAAATATGTAACTATCGCTGTTGGGTGCACGGGTGGAAAACATCGAAGTGTTGCAATTACTGAAGAGATTGCCAAGCAATTAAATGCAGTTGATACCGAATTGTCAGCGCATCCAACTCATCGTGATGTAGGTCGTGAATAAGTTTGTCTAAAGTTGTAGCACTCGGTGGTGGCCATGGTTTGGCCGCAACCCTTGCAGCGCTGCGCCAGATAACGCAAGAGATCACGGCAATTGTTACCGTTGCAGACAACGGTGGTTCAAGTGGACGATTGCGTGAAGAGTTTCCAATCTTTCCACCTGGTGATCTGCGAATGGCATTAACTGCATTGTGTGCAGATGATGATTGGGGCCGCACCTGGGCTGAAATCTTGCAACACAGATTTGATAGTAATGGTGAGTTAAATGGCCATGCGATGGGTAATTTACTGCTGGCATCTATGTGGAATGCAGGTGATGATCCAGTTGTTGCCTTAGATCGTGTTGGGCAATTGCTTAAAGTTATAGGACGAGTGCTTCCAATGGCGGCTGTTGCATTAGATATTGAGGGCACATTCAATACCTCAACTGGTCGAATAGTTGTTCGTGGACAAAAAGAGGTTGCAACTGCGAAAGGGCATATTCAATCCCTTCGAATAATTCCGGAAGATCCACCAGCTAGGCAGGAAGCCTTAGGTGCAATCGCAGATGCCGAATGGATAACTATGGGCCCTGGGTCATGGTTTTCAAGTGTGATACCTCACCTATTAGTGCCAGCACAATTAGAAGCCCTTAAAAATTCACTCGCCAAGAAGATATTGATATTAAACCTGGATGCATCTAGTGCTTCACAAGGTGAAGAGTTTGCAGGTTCAACCCCAGAGCAGCATTTAGAGTTTTTTCATCACTATGCACCCGGATTAACTGTCGATTATTGCCTTGTGGACCAATCTGTTGTTCGAGATGAGGATTCTCTGCGCGCAGCAGCATCAACCTTAGGTTCAGAGATTGTGGTGGCAGATATACGTAAAGCCCCAGGCAGTATTCATCATGATGCCGAAAAATTGGCTCTCCATTTGGGCCACATTTTTTCTCGCTAGATGGTTGGATTAGCCCCATGGCAATGACAGCATCAGTTAAGGACGAGCTCTCTCGTCTCTCCATCACCAAACCGTGTTGTCGCAAGGCCGAGGTTTCTTCTCTTCTTCGCTTCGCTGGCGGACTTCATATCGCAGCAGGCAAAATAGTTATCGAAGTTGAACTAGACACTTCGCAGAGCGCGCGCAGATTGCGCAAAGACATTGCAGATATTTACGGACATGATTCTGATTTAGCGGTCTTGTCATCAAGTGGATTGCGCAAGGGTTCACGTTATGTGGTTCGCGTTATCAATGAGGGCGATGCACTTGCTCGTCAAACAGGATTAGTAGATGCAAATGGTCGTCCAGTTCGCGGATTGCCACCGCAGGTTGTTTCTGCTGCAACATGTGATTCAGAAGCAGCATGGCGCGGTGCTTTCATCGCACATGGTTCTTTAACTGAGCCAGGCCGATCTTCATCACTTGAAATTACTTGTCCGGGACCAGAGGCGGCTTTAGCGTTAGTGGGAGCTGCGCGACGTCTTGGAATTGTTGCAAAGGCCAGAGAAGTTCGCGGTGTTGATCGTGTCGTAATTCGCGATGGTGATGCCATTGGCGTTCTGCTCACTCGCTTAGGCGCACACGAAAGTGTTCTTGCGTGGGAAGAGCGCCGCATGCGCCGTGAAGTTCGGGCAACTGCAAACCGTCTTGCAAACTTTGACGATGCAAACCTTCGCCGTTCTGCCCGAGCCGCAGTTGCCGCCGCTGCCCGTGTTCAAAGGGCTATGGAGATTCTTGGGCCAACAATTCCGGATCACTTAAAAGAGGCTGGGGATCTTCGCATCAATCATGGCCAGGCATCACTGGAAGAGTTGGGCTCCCTTGCCACCCCTCCAATGACAAAGGATGCAATTGCTGGACGCATTCGTCGCCTGCTGGCTATGGCCGATAAGCGTGCTCAAGAGCTCGGAATTCCAGATACTGAGAGTGGTCTCTCGCCTGATTTACTCAATTAGTAGGTAGATACTCAAGAGTTCATTAACTCTTCACTGGTAAGGTTCTACCTAAGACCCCAGCGTTGTGGCAGTTTTACGAACCACCTACAGCTGGGCTTTTTTATGTCGCGCCGAGAAATCTCTGCGGCATGGGCCCCACTAGCAGCAAGGACACTTTCATGATTAATGTCGGAATCAATGGTTTTGGACGCATCGGGCGTAACTTCTTCCGTGCCTCACTAACTAACCCAAATATCAACATCGTCGCAATTAACGACCTGACTCCCAATGAGACTCTTGCTCACCTATTGAAGTATGACTCAATCTTGGGTCGTCTAGGTCTACCTGTCACATTCACAGATGATTCAATCACTGTTGACGGAAAGACAATCAAAGTTTTCTCAGAGCGCGATCCAGCAAACCTGCCATGGGCATCAGTAAAGGCAGATGTAGTTGTTGAATCAACAGGTATTTTCACAAAGGCTGCAGATGCACAAAAGCACATCACAGCCGGTGCCAAAAAGGTAATCATCTCTGCGCCAGCAACAGATGAGGACATCACCATCGTTATGGGTGTTAACCACACACAGTACGACGGTTCAAAGCACAACATCATTTCAAATGCATCATGCACAACTAACTGCCTTGCTCCAATGGCAAAGGTCCTTCAGGACAACTGGGGAATTGTTAAGGGCTTGATGACAACAATTCACGCCTACACAAATGACCAGGTAATCCTTGACTTCCCACACAAGGATCTACGCAGATCTCGCGCTGCTGCAACAAACATGATTCCAACTTCTACAGGTGCTGCAAAGGCGATCTCACTCGTTATGCCAGAGCTCAAGGGCAAGCTAGATGGATATGCAATGCGCGTTCCAGTTCCAACAGGATCTGCAACTGATCTCACTGTTGAGCTAGCAAAGGAAGCCACAGCTGCAGAAATTAACGCTGCAATGAAGGCTGCTGCAGAAGGCCCACTCAAGGGATTCCTTTCATACACAGAAGACCCAATTGTTTCTTCTGACATCGTTACAGATCCTTCATCATGTATCTTCGATTCAGGTCTTACCAAGGTAATTGGTAACCAGGTCAAGGTCGTTGGTTGGTATGACAATGAATGGGGTTACTCAAACCGCCTAGTCGACTTGATCGATTACGTTGGTAAAACTCTGTAATGCCAGATCTTTCAACAATTGATGTAGCCGGAAAGCGAGTCTTTCTTCGTTGCGATCTTAATGTTCCTTTGAAAGAGGGAGTTATTAAGGATGATGGGCGTATTAAAGCCTCGCTTCCGACTATTCAATTACTTCTTGAAAAAGGCGCTTCACTTGTAATTGCAGCTCACCTTGGTCGCCCAAAGGGTGAAGCAAAGCCTGAATTATCACTTGCTCCAGTTGCAAAGCGTTTAGCTGAACTACTTGGACGTGAAGTTAAGTTCACGGGTGATGTAACAGGGAACGCTGTGACAACGGCTGCAGAATCATTAAAAGCTGGAGAAATTCTTCTTCTCGAAAATATCCGCTTTAGCGCAGCAGAGACAAGCAAGGAAGAGTCAGAGCGCGCAGCATTTGCTGGCGAACTAGCACAGCTTGCTGATATCTATGTTGGAGATGGATTTGGTGCTGTGCACCGCAAGCACGCATCAGTTTTTGATCTACCTAAATTGCTTCCACATGCTGCTGGCACATTGGTTGCAGCAGAGGTTCAGGTTTTAAAAAAGCTGACGCAAAACCCAGAACGCCCATACGGTGTTGTTCTAGGTGGAGCAAAGGTTTCAGACAAACTTGGCGTAATCGAGAACTTGCTTGGCAAAGTAGATGTTCTAGCAATTGGCGGAGGAATGGTGTTTACATTCCTTAAGGCTCAAGGCAAAGAAATCGGAACATCACTTGTTGAAGCAGAGATGCTTGATGTCGTCAAGGGATTAATTGCAACTGCAGAAAAGAATGGCGTAAAGCTGGTTCTTCCAACTGACATTGTTGTAGCTCCTGCTTTTGCAGCAGATGCCACACCAACTATCGTTGCAGCAGATGCAATCCCAGCAGATCAAATGGGGCTAGATATTGGACCTGTTTCTGCACAGGCATTTGCCGCTGAAATTGTTAAGTGCAAGACGGTGTTCTGGAATGGCCCAATGGGAGTGTTTGAATTTCCTAACTTTGCAGCTGGAACAAAAGTTGTTGCACAGGCTTTGACGGAAGTATCAGGTATTTCAGTTGTAGGTGGGGGAGACTCAGCAGCAGCTGTTCGCGCTCTAGGTTTTGCTGATTCGCAGTTCGGCTACATCTCAACAGGCGGCGGTGCTTCACTGGAGTACCTTGAAGGCAAAGAACTTCCAGGCCTAAAAGCATTAGAATTAATTTAAGAATCAATAGCGGGGGAGTAATAATGCGTAAACCATTAATGGCAGGAAACTGGAAGATGAACCTCAATCACCTTGAGGCCATTGCAGTTGCACAGAAGTTGGTTTACGGCCTTGACGACAAGGACTATGACGCTGTTGATGTTGCAGTAATTCCTCCCTTCACAGATATTCGTTCAATTCAGACCTTGGTAGATGGAGATCGTTTGCGTCTTCAGTACGGAGCCCAAGATCTTTCACCTGATGCAAGTGGCGCGTTCACTGGAGATATCTCAGGTTCAATGCTGGCAAAGCTTGGTTGCACCTATGTTGTTATCGGCCACTCAGAGCGCCGCGCAATCCATCAAGAGTCAGATGCGTTGATTAATCGAAAGATTAAGGCTGCGCTAGCAAATGAGATCATTCCAATTTTCTGTGTTGGCGAAGAACTTGCCATTCGTGAAGCAGGAACTCATGTGAGCCATGTGATTCGCCAAGTGCGAGCAGGTCTTGAAGGTTTTACGAAGCCAGAGTTAAAAAAGATTGTTATTGCTTATGAACCAGTATGGGCGATTGGTACAGGAAAAACTGCAACACCTGAAGATGCTCAAGAGGTCTGTGCTGCGATTCGTGAAGAGGTAGAAAATATTGGTTCACCTGAGATCGCATCAAATATGCGCATCCTCTACGGCGGTTCAGTGAAGTCTTCTAACATCGTGGAAATCATGAAAAAGGCAGATGTTGATGGTGCCTTGATTGGTGGAGCGAGCCTAGACCCCGAAGAATTGGCCAAGATCGTCAAATTTCACGCGGTGAGCGAGTAAGCATTACCCCCACGAGGCGGGTATCCTTACCCTCTACGAACTAGGAGTTTAAGAAAAGTGAAACTAGCTCTCTCAATAGCGCTGATTATTGTCAGCCTACTCATGATCCTTTTGGTACTTCTTCACAAAGGTAAGGGAAGCGGCCTATCCGATCTATTCGGTGGCGGTATCTCATCAAACTACGGCGGTTCATCAGTTGTAGAACGTAACCTTGATCGCATCACTATCGTCGCAGGCGGTTTGTGGTTTGCGCTAGTTGTCGCACTATCACTCGTTCTAAAGTAAATAATTTTCTATTTTAATTAAGTAAGCAAGGGGATAACTATGGCAAGTGCAATTCGCGGAAGTCGTGTTGGCGCCGGCCCAATGGGTGAGGCAGAGCGCGGCGATTCAATTGCACGTGCCTACGTTTCATACTGGTGTGCCAATGGACATGAAGTCCGTCCTTCTTTTGCCGTTGAAGAAACAGTTGTTATTCCAGCTGAATGGGATTGCCCAAAGTGTGGTTACCCAGCAGGTCGCGATCGCAACAATCCACCTAGCCCAGAAGTAAATGTGCCTTACAAGACGCACCTTGCCTATGTAAAAGAGCGTCGCACAGATGCTGAAGGTGAAAAACTTCTAGAAGAAGCACTTCGCAAACTTCGCGGAGATGACGAGTAAACAGAGTTAAAGAGCTTTAGCAGCTTTCAGTAATTCAGATATACCCATTGCGCGATTTGTACAATTAAATCGAAGCAGTGGGTATTTTCTTGATGCCAGTGCTTTTCCATCACCCAGTGCTTGGGCAGCAACTAAGGTCTTGAATCCGTAAATTTGTCCTGGGATTGCAATATCTTTTTTCACATCTCCAGTAATTTGCAAGAAGACGCCGTTTTGCTGACCACCCTTATGGAACTGACCTGTTGAGTGTAGGAAGCGTGGTCCCCAACCAAAAGTGACAGGTCGTCCAGATTTATTCGCAAGGATTTCACGTAGTTCAGCAATAGCCGCATCATCTTTGCGATCAAGATAAGCCATGACGGCGATGTATCCATCTGCAGGAATATGAGAAATTAACTGTGCCAACGCCTCTGTTGCATTACTTCCAGCACCAAAGATTTCAATTGCTCCAACTGTTGCATCGCCTGTGAATGTGGGCAGCACACCCTTCCATTCATTCAGCAGGGCTGATGTTTGCTCTTTTGCCTCAGTTACATTCGGCTGATTGAAAGGGTCAATGGCAAGTGCTGCGCCAACGAGGGCGGTTACCCATTCCCAGACAATAAATTGTGAAGCTAAATCACCTTCAACAACTAGGTCTGCTGAACCGCTGAAAGCAATTGTGAATGCATTGCCTTCTAAACCGTGCTGTGATGACTCGGCAACGACAGGTAAGCGACCAATTTGATTCTTTCCAGTTGATTCAGCAACTAACTGCTCTATCCAATCACTCAATCCTGGCATTCCAGAACCTTGATCGGTATAGGCAACGTATTGATCTGCGACATATGTCAGTAAATATGCGATGTCACACATTAACTGTGAGTCTGCAAAGAAAGCTGCCTTGGTATCACTGGCATTATCTAGCAATACAGAAACATCAACATCGATGAGTGCGGCAGGCACCAAACCAAATGGACTTAGGACACTAAAGCGCCCACCAACATTGGGGTCAGCGTTTACAACTGAATATCCACCTTCTCGTACTTGTTTGTCCAACGGAGAACCAGGATCTGTAACAAAGACCATATGGTCAACTGGATTCAGGCCGGCATCTTTAAACGCTCCTTCAAAGAGTGCACGTTGTGAAGCGGTCTCAATTGTTGAGCCAGATTTTGAGCTGACTACAACCACGCTTTTTGCAAGGTCAGTCTTGAGGGCATGTGCAACATAATCAGGATCAGTTGAATCTAGAACGAAAAGTCTCTTTGAAAATGTTTGAGCAATTACTTCTGGTCCAAGTGAAGAACCACCCATTCCACACAAAATGACAGAACTCTTATCGCGATGCTTTGCAGCCAGAGCATCAAATTGTGGGAGTAGCTCACGAGATGATTCAGGTAGATCAATCCAATTCAACCGAACTGACGCTTCAGCTTGCGCTTCTGGTCCCCAAATAGTCGAGTCCTTCAGCTTAAGGCGTTCGTGGAAAGTCTGGAGCGCTTTGTATTGAGCAGAAGAGCGGTCAATCTTTGAAAGGGAAGTACCTTTAATTGAAATCATTGTTGTTGGGCAGCCTTTACATTCTCTAGTAGTTCATCCCATGCTTGGGCAAACTTCTTCACACCATCAATCTCTAAATCAGTTGTTATTTGATCGAGAGAAATACCTAGAGCAGACAAACCCTTTAGAACGTTAACTGCATCTGCGTACTTTCCGGAGATAGTATTTCCACGCACCACACCATGATCGATCAGAGCATCTAGAGTTGATTGAGGCATAGTGTTAACAGTCTCTGGCGCGATCAATTCAACTACGTAAAGCGTGTCAGGATAGGCAGGATCTTTTACACCTGTTGAAGCCCACAAAGGACGCTGCTTATTGGATCCCTTGGATGACAAGGCACTCCAACGGTCCGATGCGAACTTTTCTTCAAACAATTGATATGCCAAGTGCGCGTTCGCAATTGCAGCCTTACCCAAGAGCGCTTCAGCTTCAGGTGAGGCATTCTTCTTGAGCAGTCCATCAACAGTTGAATCGATACGGCTTACAAAGAATGATGCAACAGAGTGGACTTGTGAAGGATTCTCGCATTGCTCTAAACCCTTCATGAAGGCATCAATGACTTGTCCATACCGCTTAACTGAAAATATGAGCGTGACATTGACGCTAATGCCCGAGGCTATGAGCGCAGTAATGGCTGGCAGGCCTTCAATTGTTGCAGGAACCTTAATCATTACATTGGGACGATCAATTATTGCCCAGAGCTCTTTGCCTGCAGCAATTGTTCCCTCTGTATCCCTTGCAAGGCGAGGGTCAACTTCAATGCTCACGCGACCATCAAAGCCTTTAGTGTTTGAAAAGATTGGAGAAAACAAATCACAGGCTTGTCGGACATCATCAGTTGTCAGTTTCTTTACAACATCATCTACTGATGCACCTTTCATGGAAGCGATATCAGCGCTGTATTCAGCAGCGCCACTTATGGCGCTACTAAAAATACTGGGATTAGTCGTGACCCCTACAACACCACTGTTTGCAATTCTTGAGGGCAATGAGTGGGCATCTGTTCCAGTGATTTTTGCCCGTGATAGATCATCTAACCAAATAGATGTTCCAGCACTTGCTACTTCGTGGACGCTCATTTGATTGCCTTCTTGACCTGGGCAACGACGTTTTCTACCGAGAAACCGAACTCTTTAAACAATCGCTTGGCATCTGCTGATGCACCGTAATGTTCTAGTGAGATTGCAATGCCAGTATCACCAATTAGTTCTCGCCATCCTTGGGCGATGCCAACTTCAATACTGATTTTCACAACATTAGGGGATAGGACTGAAGTTCTATATGCCTGATCTTGCTCAGCAAACCATTCAAGACATGGCGCACTAACAACTCTGACATTGATTCCCTCTGCAGCTAGAGCGGCTTGGGCATCAATAGCCAATGAGACTTCAGATCCGGTAGCAATCAAGATCGCTTGAGGATTTGCAACATCTTTCAAGATGTACGCACCCTTTGCTACACCGGTTGCTGGCGCGCAGACCGTGCGATCAAAGACCGGCAAATTTTGGCGAGAGAGCAGAATTCCGGCGGCTCGTCCGCGAGTAATGATCTGCTTCCAAGCCTCTGCTACTTCGTTGGCATCTCCTGGGCGAATTACATCTAGTCCTGGGATGGCACGAAGGGCTGCAAAGTGCTCAATCGGTTGGTGAGTTGGTCCATCTTCGCCAACACCAATCGAATCATGAGTCCATACAAAAGTAGATGCAATGTTCATCAACGCTGCAAGCCGCACAGCAGGTCGCATGTAATCGCTAAAGACAGCAAAGGTTCCACCAAATGATCTGGTTAAACCATGGAGTGCAATTCCATTGAGAACTGATCCCATTGCATGTTCGCGAATACCAAAGTGAATTATGCGTCCATATGGATCAGCACCTGAAATTGAAGATGATGTCGGAAGGAATGAACCAGAGCCCTTTATGCTGGTGTTATTTGATCCAGCTAAGTCAGCAGATCCTCCCCAAAATTCTGGCAACTTTGCTGCGATTGCATTTATTACTTCACCGGATGCAGCACGCGTTGCAACATCTTTGTCAGGTGAGAAGACAGGAAGGTCAGCATCCCAACCTGCTGGAAGACTCTTCGTGCGTAGTCTTTCAAGAAGTGCTGCCTTTTCAGGATTAGCTGATTTCCATGTTGCAAATTTTGAATCCCATGAGGCGCGAGCTGCAGCGCCGCGATTCTTCACAAGTCGTGCATGTGCCAGAACATCTGCAGGCATTGCAAAATCCTCATCAGGATTTAATCCAAGGGCAATTTTCGTTGCTTTGATTTCATCCACGCCAAGTGCTGATCCGTGTGAACCAGCTGTTCCTTGTGCTTTAGGAGCAGGCCATGCAATTACTGAATGCATGCGAATCAAAGTTGGCTTTGATGTTTCTTTCTTTGCAGCAACCATTGCGGCATCAAGTGAAACTAGATCAATATTTCCTGTTGCAAGAGCGGCAACTTCAATAACGTGCCAACCATATGCTCGGTAGCGAGCAGCAACATCTTCTGTGAAAGCATTGTGCGTGTCACCTTCAATTGAAATTCTGTTGTCATCATAAATAATGTTGAGATTTCCTAGCTCTTGCGTTCCGGCCAGAGAAGATGCTTCAGCACTCACACCTTCTTGTAGATCTCCATCAGAACAAATCACCCAAATGGAGTGATCAAAAAGTGAAGTGTTTGCAGGTGCTGTTGGATCAAGTAATCCGCGCTCATAACGGGCAGCCATAGCCATGCCAACTGCAGTTGCAACGCCTTGTCCCAATGGCCCCGTAGTCATTTCAACCCCTGCAGTGTGACCATACTCAGGGTGACCCGGAGTTAGAGAACCCCATGTTCTAAAGCTTTGAAGATCCTTCATTTCAAGGCCATAACCACTCAGAAAAAGTTGAATGTAAAGAGTTAGGGATGAGTGACCGCAAGAGAGAATGAATCTGTCTCTACCTAACCACTGTGGATCTGCTGGATCATGAACTAGGTGGCGTTGGAATAATGAGTACGCAACAGGTGCCAGGGACATTGCAGTACCTGGGTGACCATTACCAACTTTTTGAACAGCATCAGCTGAGAGGGCGCGTGCATAGGCAACAGCGCGATCATCTAATTCAGTCCAACCGGTTAGTGCGCTCATCTCTTATCCATTCTGTGTGGTTACTGACAATCGGATTCGCCACGCTGCGATCCATACCAAAGTTGCTCCTAGCAAGTGAGCAGCGACTAAAACTTCAGGAATTCCAGTGAAATACTGAATATAACCAATTGCACCTTGGGCAAGTGCGATAACAGTGAAGTTTCTAATTGCCTTCTTAGTTGTTGAACTCGTTCCTTGAGCAACATAGAAAGCCAGCGTGATTCCCAAGAGGAAGATGACGACATCGGCGTGCATCCACGCAACAGTTCGGATATCAAAGCCAAAACGTTGTGCCTGTGCATCTCCGGCATGTGGTCCTGAACCAGTAACAATCGTTCCTAAGACAATAACTAAAAATGAAATTACTACGTGTGCTTTTGAAATCTTGGAGGTTAAGGGGGCTGCTTGTACAAAAACGGCAGGAGACTTTCTGCGCGAGTACAACGATGTTGCACCAGCAATAAGAATGATTGAGAGCAAGAGATGACAAGCAACAGGAATCGGATTCAAATCTGTCAGTACCGTGATTCCACCGAGAACGCCTTGTCCAAAGATTCCAAGGAATTGTCCGATAGCTAGTCCACGCAAATCTTTGCGCTTGCTTTTTAGAACAGCGATGATTACTGCAATAGATGCAATTACTAAAACAAAAGTTAGCAAGCGATTTCCAAATTCGATCCAAGCATTGAGTTGTGGTTCGGCTTGATGGGGGACCGGGGTGTAAGAACCGGGTGTGCATTCAGGCCAGGTGGGACATCCCAAACCAGAACCCGTTAAGCGCACCGCTCCACCCGTAACAACAAGAGCTGCCTGTAGGAATAGGAGTAAGCCTGTGACTGGGGCCAAAACCCTTGTTGCTAGATCTGCGGTTTTGGACATGGCCTAAGCCTATGACCCTAGAGCCACGCAGGGCTCTCGAGTGGCTCTCTGTGTCGAATTACGACACAATACTGTTGTGAAAATGACCGGAGCCAATCCAGCAGGGGACGATGCCCGTACCCGCGATCTTGTGGCCCGCTCAATTCTTGAAAATGGGCCATCAACTGCTGCAGTCCTAGGTGAGCGTTTAGGGCTGACCGCCGCAGGAATTAGACGCCACTTAGATCTTTTGGTTGCAGATGGTGTTGTAGAAGCACGTGATCCACGTTCTTCATCGATCCGTGGTCGAGGTCGCCCTTCAAAAGTTTTCGTCATGTCAGATCAAGGTCGCGAACAATTTGAACATTCATATGATGACTTAGCTGTTGCAGCATTGAAATTCATGTCTGCTCAATCTGGCGCTCATCTTGTGGATGGTTTTGCTCAATCCCGCGCCGATGACATTGAACGTCAGGCCAAGAAATTTATTTCAAAGCGTGCAGGCAAAGTTGAAGCGCTCGCAGATTTCTTAACTGATCAGGGATATGCAGCAAGTGTTCATGACAAGCCAATGGGACAAGAGCTGTGCCAACACCATTGCCCCATTGCACACGTTGCATCTGAATTTCCACAATTGTGCGAAGCAGAGACAGAAGCGCTGTCAAAGCTTCTAGGTACTCACGTTCAACGTTTGGCGACAATCGCACACGGCGATGGCGTCTGCACAACTTTTATACCAACGACACAAACTACAACCCGAAAGGTACGTGCATGACAACAGCACATCCAGAACTCGACGGACTCGGCAACTACGAATACGGCTGGTCAGATAAGAGCTCGATTGGTGACAACGCCAAGCGAGGACTCAGTGAAGAAGTCGTTCGCGACATCTCATCAAAGAAGTCTGAGCCACAGTGGATGCTTGATCTGCGTCTTAAGGGTTTAGATCTTTTCGGTAAGAAGCCAATGCCTAACTGGGGATCAGATCTTTCAGGAATCTTCTTTGACACGATCAAATACTTTGTTCGCTCAACAGAAAAGCAAGCAACCACATGGGATGACTTGCCTGATGACATCAAGAACACATACGACCGTCTTGGAATTCCAGAGGCTGAAAAGCAGCGCTTAGTGTCAGGCGTTGCTGCGCAGTATGAATCTGAGGTTGTATATCACTCAATCCGCGAGGATCTAGAAGCACAAGGTGTAATTTTCCTTGATACAGATAGCGCTCTGAAGCAGCACCCAGAGCTATTCAAAGAGTATTTCGGAACAGTTATCCCAGTTGGAGATAACAAGTTTGCCGCACTTAATACTGCTGTGTGGTCTGGTGGATCATTCATCTATGTACCAAAAGGTGTACATGTTGATATCCCATTGCAGGCTTACTTCCGTATTAACACTGAAAACATGGGTCAGTTCGAGCGCACATTAATTATCGCTGATGAAGATTCATACATTCACTACGTAGAAGGTTGCACAGCACCGATCTACAAGTCTGATTCTTTGCACTCAGCTGTTGTTGAAATCATTGTCAAGAAGGGTGCACGCGTTCGTTACACCACGATTCAAAACTGGTCTAACAACGTTTACAACCTTGTTACAAAGCGCGCAACATGTGCTGAAGGTGCAACTATGGAGTGGGTCGATGGAAACATCGGTTCGAAGGTAACTATGAAGTACCCAGCTATTTTCTTGATGGGTCCACATGCAAAGGGCGAGACTTTGTCACTTGCTTTTGCAGGTGAAGGGCAACATCAAGATTCTGGCGCAAAGATGGTTCACGCTGCTCCATACACATCATCTTCTGTAATTTCTAAGTCTGTTGCTCGTAACGGTGGTCGTACTTCATACCGTGGTCTTGTACAGGTGCAAGAAGGCGCTCATCACTCTGCAAGCACAGTCAAGTGCGATGCATTATTGGTAGACACAATTTCTCGTTCAGATACATATCCGTATGTTGATATCCGCGAAGATGATGTTTCTATGGGTCACGAAGCAACAGTGTCAAAGATCAGTGATGATCAGCTGTTCTATTTGATGTCACGTGGACTTAATGAAGATGAAGCTATGGCCATGATTGTTCGTGGATTTATCGAACCAATCGCGCGCGAACTTCCAATGGAGTACGCACTTGAGCTCAATCGTCTTATTGAACTTCAGATGGAAGGTGCTGTCGGTTAATGTCAGTTTTAGCAACTAATTACTTAACGCCTACAGGGCGCGAGGAAGCTTGGCGATTCACACCGCTTAAACGTCTTCGCGGTTTGCATGATGGCACTTCTGTGCAATCTGATCGATCAACACTGATCGCTAAAGATGCACTTCCTACTGGCGTAACTTTTACTCGTGAAAACCTAGAGCCTCTTGCTGCAAGTGATGATGTCATCATTGAACGCATTCGTTCTTTTTCTCCATCAGTTGCGCACTTGTCTATCGCGGCTAATACGGAAGTAGCAGAGCCAATCTTTCTGGGCCGCTCAGCCGGAGCATTAGATACTGCTGAGTTCTCACGAGTTCGTATCTCACTAGGAACACACGCGGTTGCAACTGTGATTGTCGAAAATACAACAGACACAATTTTGGCTGAGGATTTAGAAATTGCATTGGCTCCAGGTTCCAACCTGAAGTTTGTTACTTTGCAAGAGTTTGAGTCTAAATCTGTTTATACAGCGCGACATCACGCCGTGGTGGACAAAGATGCAACCTTCAAATCGGTCACAGTAACTGTGGGCGGAGATGTTGTTCGCATCCTGCCAACAGTTGAATTCACGGCACCTGGTGGTTCTGTTGATCTGCTGGGCGTGTACTTTGCTACAGCTGGTCAGTTCTTTGAGCACCGTATGCATGTTGATCACGCAGTTCCACATGCAAAGTCAAATGTTAATTTCAAAGGCGCTCTTGCTGGACAAGGCGCACACACTGTGTGGATTGGCGATGTACTCATTCGTGCCGCCGCAGAAGGCACAGATACCTACGAACTCAACCGTAATTTGCTTCTTAGTGACGGTGCTCGTGCAGATTCAGTTCCTAATCTAGAAATTGAAACTGGGGAAATCATCGGAGCAGGACATGCAAGCACAACAGGTCGTTTTGACGATGAGCAGCTGTTCTATTTGATGTCTCGCGGAATCGCTATGGCAGATGCTCGACGCTTAGTTGTGCGCGGGTTCTTCAATGAAATCGTTCTAGAGATCGGTAATGAAACAGTTCAAAATCGAATCATGGATCGTATTGATAATGAGCTAGAAAAGGCAGGCAACAATGTCTGATTTGGCTCTGGATCAAATGAAAGAAGGCAAGCCGGTTCTTATTGAAAAGAACGGCAAGTCAATCTGCGTCGCACGCGTGGGGGATGAGGTCTTTGCAATTGATGACACATGTACCCACTCAGATGCGTCTTTGTCAGAAGGCGATGTCACAGGATTCAAAATTGAATGCTGGCTACATGGCGCAGAGTTTGATCTTCGCACAGGAGAAGCATTAACCCTTCCAGCAAACATTGCATTGAAAACTTATGCGGTATCAATCGACGGAAACGCCGTCACGGTAGAGATTTAGTAACGAGAGAA